>ENA-UOYA01000490-UOYA01000490.1-activated-sludge-metagenome-genome-assembly--contig:-NODE-490-length-51355-cov-7.544444_pt1 | contig 51355 bp, 37 predicted proteins | sample MGYA00238163_ERZ764804 | MGnify/ENA primary metagenome ERZ764804 (study PRJEB28919, sample SAMN05720223) | activated sludge metagenome | isolation source: Anaerobic digester | place: Hong Kong...
TTTTTCCACGAAGACCAGCGTGTGGGGCGCGTGGGGCCCGGTGCGGAAATACACGGGCGATGTGGCACGCGACTCGACGCCTTGGCGCGACCTCGGCAACCTGGTACTCGGCGTGCCGTTCATGGCTTCGCTCTATCTGGGCGCGATCTACATCATCCTGCACCACTGGAGCGCGGTGGGCTGGTGTGCGGCCACCGTGGCCGGGACCGCGGTCGCGCTCTATTTCGCCTGGTACCGCGCACTGCCGGATCGGTAGCCCCGTCAGGGTGCGAGCACGAACTTCTGCGGGCGCCAGTTGAGCACCTCTGCCGTATAGACAGCGCCATCGGGACCCACCGTGAGGTTGTGCACGTAAGTAAACTGCCCGGGCAGCTTGCCCATGGTGCCATACGCGCCGAGGATTTTGCCGTCCAGACTGAGCTTGAGCACCCGGTTGTTGTAACCGTCGCACATATATAGGGTTTGGTCGGGGGCCATGGAGAGCCCCCACGGCGCGCCGACATGCGTCCATTGCTGGAGGAATTCTCCGTCAGCGGTGAAGACCTGCAGGCGGTAGTTCTCGCGGTCGGCCACGTACACGCGGCCCTGGCGGTCCACGGCCACCGAGTGCGGCGTGTCGAACTGGCCGGGTGCGGTGCCGTGGCTTCCCCATGTCTTGACGAACTGGCCGTCCTTATTGAACTTGACGATGCGCGAGTTGCCGTAGCCATCGCTCACATAGATGTCGCCCGATGGGGAGAATGCGACGTCAGTGGGACGGTTGAACTTCAGGACGTCCTCATCGCGCACGCCTCGTGGGCCGATCCTGGCCGGGGTCACCGAGTCGCCGGGCTTGCGATGACGCCCCAGCACCATGTTCACGTGGCCTTCCGAATCGAATCGGAGGACGACGTGGGCATCGTCGTCCACGATCCAGAGATTGCCGGCCGGATCGAAGCGGGCCGCGTGCGCACGACCGAACAGCCCATCGCCGAAAGCCCGCACAAAAACGCCCTTCGCGTCGAATTCGATGATGGGATGGACGCCGCGGTGCACCACGTAGGCATGCTGGCGGGCGTCGATGGCCACTGACGCCGTCTCGCCGAAACTCCACCCGGCCGGCATTCGAAACCAGCCGGGGACAACCTTCAGAGGAAGCACAGGCTGCGCACACAACGAAACAGCCGTCAGCAACAACGGAACGCAATCCGACATCAAGCGCATGAGAGCGATCTTAGCATTGCAGGATCTTGGATCAGGCGCCCACAACCGCCAGCGGCAGTTTTACCAACGATTGCAGCTTCTGAATACGCTTGAGCTGATGCCCGACGCCAAGCGCGCAGTGGTGCGTGGGCCCTTCCTGGCACCAGCGGTTGACGAACTCGGCCGGATCGAGCGCAAACCTCAGCCGTGAATTCGTGTTGCCGATCTTGAGGATTGGGCCGGGCAGCGATTCGCCCTCTGCGGCCAGCATCTTCAGCGTGCCTTCGGCTGTTTGCGTCATCCCGAGCAACGTGATGGGGCCGGTCTTCACTTTGAACTCCACCGAAACGCCGTAGCCGCGCTTACCGTGGTACAGTCCCAGACCGCGTAGGATGGGTTTCTCATTGCTGATGGCGATGTGCCCTGGACCGTCGTGCCCCATGAGCACGAAGTTGTCGACAAAGTCCATGGCATAGAACTCGGTGTAAGAGCCGCCCGCGCCGAAGCGATCCATGATCATCATGGCCAGGCAGGTTTTCAAGTCCCCTTCCCCGCTGGCCGGAATGCCGCGCGCGGTGAGCAACGAGTTCCCCATGATGAGGCCGGCGCCCAGACGCTCGTATTCGTTGCCGTCCAAACCGCGGTAGTAGTAAGTGAGGCCGTCGAGGTCGAAGTCCGCGACCAGCCGGTCCAGGCCGGCGGCGACCTTAGCCGCCCACGTGAGATTCTCCCCGGTGACGCTATCGGCTAATTGGAAAACTTCGCGGCCGGTCTTCAATTTCTCGTCGATCTCGCTTTGCGTGACCGCATTCACGCGCTTGGCAAGGTCACACATTTCGAGCACTTCGACGTGCGCCCCCGTCTGTGCGTGGACCATGGTGAAATCCGAGTACATGTCGAGCATGCCAGGATAGGTGTGCCCCAGGAAGCCCACCCTGCTGGTTCGCAGCGCACGGCGCACACTCGCGGCGCGGCACCAGTCTTCGATCTCGTTCCAGGCCCGTTCGTCGTCACGCAGGGTGCCTGACACAACCCGGAAATCGACTCGCGACCGCGCGAAGGCGTTCGAAATCTCCGGCACGCAACAGGTGGAACAGTTGGCCAGCCATTCACCGGTATCGGCGGTCTCATAGTCGATGGCGGGCACCGGCTGAAGGTTCAGCACCAGCACCGGCACCTGGGTCCGCTGCACCATGGGAAGCACCTGCGAGGATGTCGCATAGGTGCCGACGTAGCAGACCAGCAGGTCCACATCCTCCCGGCCGAAGCGTTCACCCGCTTCGCGGGCCGCTGGCGCGGTATCGACCAATCCGGCCGACACCACGTTCACATTGAACCGGGCCAGGCGGTCCTCCACTTCCTTCTGATAGCCTTCCAGACGCTGTTTGAGACCCGGGAACTGGGGCCAGTAGGCAGCCAGGCCGATGCCGAATACGCCGACGCGAGCCGGCGGCGTTGTTTTGCGAATCATTGTGTCACCTTTTCCAATTGTTGCTTAGTGTGCGGCTGGGTGTGCGCGCAACACGCGCACCGGCCCCAGGAGCCCACTCGCGGAGTCGCCGCGCGAAAAGCCGTCGATCCATTTTGTCTGGGCCGTGTTGGTCACGTCTATCTCGATCTGGTTCTCACCCGCGTGAACGAGCTTCGTGATGTCAAAAACGTACGGCGGGGCGATGCGCACCCCGGCGTTTCTGCCATTCACACGCAGTTCCGCGATTTCGCCTACTTCGCCCAGGTCGAGCGCCACGGGAGCGGCGCCGGCCGCCAGGCGCAACGTCGTGCGATAGGTTACCGTTCCGGCGAACTGATCAAGCCCCTCCCAGCGGCGCCAATCGTCCAGTGCGCTCACGCGGCGAGCGGCTTGCCCGCGAGACACAACCTCCCACCCGCCCGAAACGCTTTCACCCGGCTGCCAGGCAATCGCATCCTCGACAGTGGGTAACGGTTCGCCGATGCGCACGGCGGCCATTTCATAAGGTTTCAGTGCGACGCGAACGCTCAGCGACGAAGCGGTCCTGGTCTGCGGAAGAGACACGTAGGCATCCCGTACCGGGTCCCACAATGTCGCCCGACCCGCCGAGCCAAGCACCGTGAGAGTTCCTTCCGCCTGGATCGACAGAGAACGGTTGTGCAGGATTAGCCACGTGCCCGACGGCCCCACGCGGCGCGAGATCATCAGCGCCGGGTTGGAAACTCGCATCGCAACCGGCGCTCCCGGCGCGACAACCGCGGCGACCTCCGGCAGCGAAACCAGCCGGGCGTTGCGCGCCTGCTTGAGCGCCGCTACGGCCTCGCTAACCTGTTCGTCTCCCCGCGCGTCCACCGACGCTTCCGGCCAACGGTCCACGACGACTACCAATCCACCGGCGCGCGCAAATTCGCTCAGGCGTCTTATGGCGGCGGCCGGCACATATTTCACGTACGGCAGCACGACGGCCCGAAAGTGCTGCCCGTTATAAGCCCACCGTCCGTTCTCGAACTTCCCTTCCCTGGCGAAAACATCGTACGGGAGGACAGCCGTCGAGATCTGCTGGTTCTCGAGCACGCGCACTACTGGATCGGCTGTCTGCGACGGTCCCACCCAACTCGACTCGGCTGTGTAGAGCACTGCTGCGTCGTAAACAGGGTCGGTCGAGGCCAGCAAGCGCTGCCAGCGCTTGAAGTAAGCGGCCCAGCCGGAGTAATAACGAGCCTGCGGGTTGCCGCTGGTCGCGTTGAAGTGCGGTGGGCAATCCGGATCGTTGAACTTCATGGTTACGGCGTGCGGTGAAAGAAAACCGATACCGTTCACGATATGCCAGTCGCCGATCCATTTCACCATCCTCAGCCCTTCGCCCCAACCATTCGCGCCAAAGGCCTCCGAAAAGATCTCGCGCGACTTCTTCATCAGCGCGGCGCCGCGCGCCATCGACGGCAGCCCGAATTGGAAGAACTCCTGGTCCCACTGCGTGCGGGAACCTACGCTCCACGGATTGCCGCCGGCGTCCATGCCCGGCGTCACCTGATAGCCGACGACGTCGATACCCGGTGCGTCCAGGTACTGCATCGCGCGGAACCAGTGCCCCGGACCGTATCCCAACTGGTGATCGGCGTGATTGTCCTCCACCACGTGGCCGATCAATCGAACGCCGTGCGCGCGGCACCACTCCTGCTGCGGTTTGAAGAAGACCTCTGCGAAGGCCGTGGCGTAAACGTCCATCAGGTCGCTCCGCGCCTGCCGGCCGCGCGGCCCAAGGTCGTACCACATCGCCGCCAAAAGCGGCTTTATGTCATAGCCCTTGCGGCGCTCGAAATACGCCGCCAGCCCCGGCGACCAGGGCATGGGCATGCCGGGTGTGCCGGGCAGGCTGCTGTAGCTGGTGATGTTGCGAAAACCCGTCTCGTCGCTGAAGAAGCCCTTGATGGTGCGGCCGAAGTCGTCCTTGAAATGCTCCCATGTAGCTTCGTGCGTCAACCGGATGAACTCGCTCACGGCCGCAGGGTTCATCACGTCGATCATATTGTCCATGCGCCACCCAGCCTTGGGCGCGAGCGATTTCGTAGTCACCCAGCAGACTCGCCACGAACCGGCAGGCGCGCTCCAACTCGTCTTGCCGCTCAAGTCGACGAACTCACCTTTGCGAAACGCCGCGATCGAAACCAGCCGCTCCTCCTCTTTGGCCAAGCCGGGAGCCCTCGTGAGATCCACCGTCGCAGGACCTTCCATGGTAGCCGTGCGGTCCAGAATGACTTGATTGGCAAGTGCGGGATTCTTGTTCACGATCAGGCCACCGGCGATGCCGCTCGGATACATCCACTCGTCGAAAATCCAGACTTCGAGTCCCAGCTTCTTGGCCTCGTCGACGGCCACGTGCAAGTCGCTCCACCAGTGCGGTCCGAGGTAGTCCGGGTGCGGCCGAGACTCCCAGACGAAACCCGTATTGCCACCCTCGGCCACCTCGCGCACTACCTTGCGGATCGTCTCCGGCGGCTGGCCCTGCGTCCAAACCAGGGGGATGAGTCCCAGATTCGTTTGGGCGAACAGTCCTGAGACCGCAAGCAGCGATACGCCCAGGATTCGAAAGTTGAGCATCACTTCGATTAGATCATGGGGTCACACCCAACCGTGATCCCGCGGATCGAGCCGCTACAGGCGATTCCCGTGCTGCGGTATTCTTACGACAGAACAATTTCGGGAGGTGCCCGTATATGCCTTTCCGCCGCCTTCTGTCAGCCGTTGTTCTTCCATGTACCGTCCTGGTGATTCCCTTCTCCGTGACCAGAGCTGCAAATCTGACTCTTGTCCGCATCTCGCGTCTTGTGTGCCCGCTGGAAGACGCACAACTCGGGGTACCCTTAGTGAATTTAGGTGCGAATACGGAGACTATCCCGGCCGGAGCTGTTTTGCGTCTCACATTTTCCGCGCCCGTCACGGGCATCCTCAATCTTCCCGCCGGCATGACAGCCACCTACTCGGGTAACACGGCTACCGTGACGCTGAACACTGCCGTGGCGGTTCTACCTAATGCGGCGCTGTGGTTCTCATCCATCCGGCTGAAACTGGCGGGAATGGCCGGCGGGATTCCGATATCAGTCGAAATCGCCAGCAATCCATCAAGTGCGCTGACATTCACCGGGGGAATCAGCACCGCCGTCATTGCGCTCACCGATGCGCAAGCATGTCAGTTTCCGGTTGCGAACACGTTCAACGTTGAGGAACTGACGGGCATCTGTCCCACGGCCGCCGAGGTGCAGGAGTTCAACACGGCGCTGAATATCAGCTTTGAGTCCGATCCGACGAAGGGCACCCTGGTGTGCCGCGCCAGTCAAGGCTCAGCCGATCTGACACGATTGCAGGAGCGCACCTACCAGGCGCTGCGAATGATGCAATGGATGCCACTGGGCACCTCTCTCCCGTGGACTCCCAAATCACTTTACGATTGGTTTGTAAGCACAGTGCGCGGCATCCGGTTTCGCGGCGATATCACCTATAGCTTCTGCTGCGACCCCGCCGGAATCATGAACATCCAAACCGCCAACCTGGCTGTCGTCCAATTCACGACGCCCGAATGGCTGGCGGCGCAGATGGTCCTCTTCATTCACGAAGCGCGGCACAACGAGGGCTTACCGCATACATGCGGCACCAATGATCTGAGCCTCCCCGAGTTGGGCGCCTGGGGTGTGCAGTACTACATGTTCGAGTGGATGGCGCTGCACAGCGGAAACTTCTTTGTCGGCAAGGCCCAGGCAGGTAGTACTCCGGTTCAGTACCGGGAATGGTTGTGGGCTGAGGCTCTCCCGATGTTCGCCGAGGCGATTTGCGACTTAGGGAGTGGCTTGGTTGTCGCTCCGCCGCGTATTGATTTCGGAAGCCGGCCGCTCAACGTGGGCACGGCTCCGGTGGCGGTCGCCGCGACCTGGACTAAGAATGCTCAGGCCGCGGTTTTCTCTACAGGTCTGGGCGGAGCGAATCCGGATGACTTTTCGATCTCCGGCAACACGTGTCTGGGAACAGTAACGCCCCCAAGCTGCGCGGTGCAGATCCATTTCCAGCCGAGAGCAGCGGGTGTACGGAACGCGGTGTTGAACATCAGCCATTCTTTGGCAGGATCGCCTCAGGCGGTCGTACTCACTGGAATCGGCCGGGCGGCGCAGTCCTGCACGTTCAGCGTTTCGGCGTCTCAATCCGATTTCGATACCAGTGGGGGCCGCGCCAGCGTCGACGTCCTGACTCAATCAGGCTGCGAATGGACCGCGGCAAGCAACGCACGTTGGATCACGGTAACCTCCGGACGGGCCGGGAGCGGCAACGGCAGGGTCCGCTTCCACGTCACGGATAACACATCGCTGGGATCGCGCCTGGGAACAATCACTGCCGCAGGCGAGACGATCACCATTTTCCAGTCCCCCACGGCATCTGCACGCCCCCGCTTCTTCGCCGCCACCAGCACCAACGCGGCGAGTTTCGCGCCCGGACTCACGGCCGGCTCGCTGGGAACGATTTTCGGCTCGGCTCTGACGCGAGGCGTGAGTGGCGTCGAAGTCGCCAAGACCATCCCCTGGCCGACGGAACTGGCCGGCACCTCCGTGCGATTTAACGGAATCGCCGCACACCTATCGGCGGTGGCGAGCGTGGATGGCCAAGAGCAGATCAACCTGCAGGTCCCCAGCGAATTGGCAGGGATGGACCCGGTCACGGTGGTGGTCAACAATAATGGCGCGGAGAGCGATCCGGTGGCGGTCAGAATGCTGCCGGTGCTTCCGGGCATCTTTACCATGGACGGTTTCACCGGCGCCATCTTGAGCATTCCGGACTACCGGCTGGTGAACGATGCCAACCCGGCGAGCGCGGGACAGTACGTAGCTGTTTTCGCGACCGGGTTGGGAAAAGTCGACCCGGCTCCACCGGACGGAAGCGCAGCTCCTGGCACTGAGCCCTTCTCACGCACAGTGTTGCAACCCGTGGTAACTATCGGAGGGATCAACACCGAGGTGTTGTTCTCCGGTCTGGCTCCAGGATTCGCAGGCCTTTACCAGATCAATCTCCGCATTCCACCAGGAGTTCGGGAAGGCAGAGCGCCGATCGTGGTTACCGTCAACGACATCAGTTCCAAACCTGCTTACATAGCGATCCGGTAGCATAGCCGGCCCGAGAACCGTCGGGGATTGTCACTGAGTTCCTGCTGTACACTCGTATATTGGATGCGTTGATATGATGAACCACAGCCGCCGTACATTTCTTGAAAGCGCCTCCGGCGCGACCGCAATCGGCACTTTTCTGAACCTTAACCCCAAGGCGATGGGTGCCAACGAAACGATTCGCGTGGCCTTGATCGGCGCCCGCAACCAGGGCAAGGGAGTCGCGCTGCGCCACATCAAGGCGGGCGCGAAGATCGCCACGCTCTGCGATATCGATGACGCGATCAACGCGAAGATCTCGCCGCTCCTCCAGGAGGCGCAGGGCAGCGCTCCGCAGTACGTCAAAGACTACCGGCGTGTACTGGATGACAAGAACATCGACGCCGTGATCATCTCGACGCCGGACCACTGGCACACGCACATGGCGCTGGCGGCTTGCCAGGCCGGTAAGGACGTTTACCTCGAAAAACCCGTCTCACAAACCATCCGGGAAGGCCAACTCATTCGCGACGCCGCCCGCAAGTACAACCGCGTGATGCAAATCGGCACCATGCGCCGGAGCGCGGATCACTTTCGCGCCGCAGCTGAATACGTCGGCTCGGGCAAACTCGGCAAGATCTGCCTCATCAAGGCCTGGATGTGCCAGCTCCGCAAGAGCATCGGCACCCCCGCCGACGGCGAGCCGCCGGCCGGCGTGGACTACGATATGTGGTTGGGGCCTGCGCCCAAGCGTCCCTTCAACGAGAACCGCTTCCATTACAACTGGCGGTTCTTTTGGGACTACGGCAACACCGAACTTGGCAACCAGGGCGTTCACGTTCTCGATATCGCGTTATGGGGAATCCAGAAACTGCGCGGCGATAAGAACTGCTTGCCGACACGCGTTTCGGGGCAGTCCGGAATCTACTGGCTCAAGGACGCCAAGGAAGTTCCCGACACACAGGTGCTGGCTTATGATTACGGCGACTTCGTGCTGAATTGGGAACTGAGGAGTTTCGGCGGCCATCATCCGATGGAAGGTACCGCAGCCGGCACCGGCTTCTATGGCACCGATGCAACGTTGATTGTGGATGGCAGCGGCTGGAAGGTTTACGCGAGCGACGGTTCGGTGGCGGCGTCGATGCAGAGCACACCTTTCCACCACGAACAGGATTTTCTCGAGTGCATCAAGAGCCGCAAGCGCCCCCTGGCCGATATCGAGATCGGCCGGTTGAGCACTACTCTTTGCCACTTGGGCAACGTCGTCACGCGGCTGAACCGCTCCGTGGTGTTCGATCCCGCTACCGAGACCTTCGGTAAAGACAAAGAAGCCAACGCGTTTCTGACGAAGACCTATCGCAACACCTACCCGCTCCCGCGTGTGTAGCCCGCTTCAGCGGTAGAAGCGCAGGTTGTCGATTTCGAGCCAGGCCGGGGTTGTCGCCGGGCGCGCCAGTTCGAACTGCAACATCAACAGATCCGTGGCCGTCCACGTTGCGGGATGTATTGATTTCGCGCGACGCAAAGCGGTGAATGGAATCCGCACCTTTTTCCAGCGCGCTCCGGCCTGAAACGGACTGGCGTAATAGTCGAAGTCCCGCACGCCGCGCGTGGGCACCAGCAGACGGTACTCGCCTTCGCCGCGCGCTTCGAACTGGATCCCGCGGAACGCACTCGCATCCATGGGTTCGATAGCCCCTTTAGCCAGTGGAAGCACCACGCGCGCCATGGGCGCATTGATGTCCGACATCCGGGCCATCACTGTGAAGGCATGGTTGCGCCGCGAACGCAGCGTCCGCATATAGAGCATCCTGGTGTGATCGTGCCCAGGATCGGTCGAGTTGATCCAAAGCGTGTCCAGGCGGCTGCGTCCGTTGGCGCTTTCGAAATCGTCGATCTCTCTGGCCGCCTTCACCGCCGGAATGGGCGTCATGCCAGGCGCGGCGATGGCGCGGACCAGGGCCTGGCGATCCACTTCGTTGCCTCCCAGAAAGACGCGGCGCACGTTCATGATGTCTGAGATGCGCTGGTACGGGGCGCCTTCCACCAGCAAGAGGTCGGCGAGTTTGCCCGCGGCGATGGTGCCCCTTTCTTTATCCACGCGAAGCGTGCGGGCGCTCGTGCCGGTAGCCGCGGTGAGAGCTTCGAGAGGCGTCAGCCCGCCCTCTACCAGAAGCTCCAACTCGTGCAACGTGGCCCATCCGTGATAGGTTCCCGTCATCCCGGAATCCGTCCCGGCGCCGATGATGACGCCTCCATCCCGCAGCGCGCTGATGTTGTGCAGCAGATGGCCCCAACGGCTGGTGCGAGCGGCGGAAGCGCGCGGCGGTGCCGGCAAGGCTTTGATGGGTCCGACCACCGAAGCGAGAAGCGGCGTTTTGATGTCCGCCGGACGGGAATCGTAAACCGCCAGCGTGGAAACGTAAGTCATTCCGGCCCGCTTCATCAGGTCCATCAGTTCCTGGTCCACGTCCGCGTCGCCGACGCCATGGCCCAGAATGTCCACGCCGGTCCGCGCCGCGATCTTCGCGCCCTTCAGGGTGACGGTGTGCGTGATCACCGGCAGATTCGCGCGGTGCGCCTCTTCCACGATAGCTGCGAGCGTGCTTTCGCGCATGCTGGTCATGTCGTCGCCGAGGCCGTAGCGCCAGCCGTCGGTGAAGACTTTGATGACGTCCGGTTTGTAAGCCAGCGCGCGGCGGACGGCCGATCGGCCCTCGCGCGGCGTCAGCGCCTCCTGGGAGAACAGGTCCCCGCGGCCGCCTTCGCCTCCGTGTCCTCCTGGCGTCGTCAGGCGCGCGGCAAGCGCAATGCGCGGCGCCGCAATTACGCCCTCGCGAATCAACCGGCGCATGGGCTCGAATGTTTCGACATACGTGCCGACGTCGATCACCGACGTGACGCCGCAGTACAGGTATCCCTTCAGGTTCTTGCCCCAATCGCCGGCCAGGTCGCCGGTGGCCGAATAGGGCAAGTGCGTGTGGAGGTCGATCAACCCCGGCAGCAACGTGTGTCCTTCCGCGCGGATGATGCGAGCATCCGGCGGGATCGTGAGCGGTCTGCCCACGGCCGCGATTTTGTCGCTCCGAATCAACACATCGGCGCGCACCGGCGCGGAACCGGTCCCATCCACGATGGTTGCGCCTATGATGGCAATCGTCGTTTGAGCGGCGGCAAGGCCGCAAAATAGAAAAATTAGTATGAATCTCATGTTCTATTCCCTCGCGCACGCGTAGGAGTAACATTATCCGATATGAGCGCAAGCCACGTGGAGTGGATGAATCGCCGCGAATTGCTCGGGGCGTTCGCGGGGACGTTGGCGGCAGGAGCGGTTTCGCGCGGAGCGTCCGGGACCAAGCCCAACATTCTGATGATTTACGCCGACGATCTCGGCTGGGGCGACGTCGGCTTCAACGGGCGGAAGACTTGGACCACCCCGAACCTGGACGGTCTGGCGGCCGAAGGCACCGTCTTTCGCCGCTGGTACACCGCTATGCCGCTGTGCGCCCCCTCGCGCGCCTGTCTGCTCACGGGCAAATACACCATCCACAACACTGTCACAACCAACGCCATAGATCTGCCGCCGGAACAGGTCACCATCGCGGAGGCGCTGAGGCCGGCGGGCTACACAACCGCGCTCATCGGCAAGTGGCATCACGGTGACCGCCCTGGCGGCGGATTCACGCATCCCCTCGAACAGGGCTTCGATACAACCTTCGGCTACCTGGACGCGCGCCACGCCTGGGAACACTATCCGAAGTACCTCTATCGTGGCCGTGACAAGGAACCGGTCACTGGTTACAGCCCGGACATCCTCTCCGAGGAAGCGTCGAGATTCATCCGCGCGCGCCGGTCGAATCCGTTCTTCCTTTACCTTGCCTTCATCGAGCCGCACTTTCTCATCGAAGCGCCGGAAGAGGACGTCGCGTTGTATCGAGGCAAGTTCAAGGAAAAGGATCCGTCCAAGCCGTACAACGCCACCTACGCGGCGATGATTCACCGTATGGACACATGCATCGGCCGCGTGCTGAAGACGCTCGACGAGACCGGGCTTGCGCAGAACACTCTGGTAGTCTTCACCAGCGACAACGGCGCCACGTTTGAAGCCGGCAACCAGGGGACGGCGAATTATCACGACAGCAACGGTCCGTTCCGCGGCCAGAAGCGAAGCCTGGAAGAAGGCGGCATCCGCATGCCTGCGGTGGTGCGCTGGCCGGGCCGCGTCCCGGCCGGACGTGTGTCGGAAGAAGTGGTGCACATGATCGACGTGATGCCCAGCTTTGCCGCGGCAGCGGGCGCTAACGTCGATCCGAATTGGAAAGTGGACGGCGTGAACATGCTGGACGTCTGGATGGGCAAGGCTCCATCACCGCAACGTACATTGTTCTGGGAATGGCGCACGGAGGACTGGAGCATGCTGGCCGCCATGCGCGGGGACTTCAAGCTTTTGGAAATGGGCCCTAACCGTTTCCTTTACGATGTGCGCAGCGATCCGCAGGAGCGGCGCACCATCACCGCCGAGTATCCGCAAACCTACAAGGAGCTTCAGGCAGAGCTGAGGGCCTGGCTGGCAACCGAAGTGAAGTAGCGTCTATCGCGGCGGCCGCTGCGAGCCAATGTGCCGGGTCAGTGCGTTCCAACGCGGGAGATGGCGCGCACCAGCCGCCGGTATGGAACATCTTCGCGCGCGTCAAAGGAGAGCCATTCCCCCTCGCGCCAGCTTGCGTAATACCAGCGCGCAAGCAGTCCCAGATGGTCCTCCTTTTCGGGCAGCGTCCCGGCGGGCGCGGGGAGAGCCGCAACCAGCTCCCGCAGCCGCGAATCCAGCGAAACGGAACTGCCGCTCTCAACACGCACTTCGAAGCGCCGCGGCGGCTGCCAGTAACCGTCAAGCATGAACCATAGCTCAACGGACGCCGGATCAATCGATCGGGTCACTGCGACTCCACTCACATTCGCGCCCGGGCGCGCCAGTTCGTCGCGCAGTTTCAGCACCTGTTGGATCTTTTCGAATCGCTTGTGCTGGCGCGCGGCCTCCTCGAAGTCCAGTTCCTCGCTGGCTCGCTCGCGCGCCGCCGCGATGCTGTCCGCGAGCGAACGGCCGCCTGTTGACAGGAACTCGACTACCCGCTCGACCTCGCTCGCGTACTCTTCCGCGCTTACGATCTCTTGGCAGGGCCGCAGGCACATGCCCATCTCGCCGTAAATGCATCCGGGATGATCCGGGCAAGGCGTCAAGTCTTCCGGACAACGCCGGATCTGGAACAAGTCGAGGAACTGATTTTGGAATTCCTCGGCGGCGGCGTGCGTGCGAAAAGGACCGTAATAGAACGACACGCCGCGGCTCAAATGCCGTGAAATGTGCGTACGCGGGAATGGATTCGAACGAACTAGTTTCAGGAGCGCGGGCGGACGTAGCTTCAGCAGTGACCTGTACTGATCCGGAAAATGCTTACGCGTAAGAGCGTACAGGATGAGCGTACTCTCCAGCCACGAGGCGGTCGGCCACCAATCCAGCCTTACCGCGACTTCGCGCAGGCTCAACAGCCGCGAGGCGCGCGTGCGTGGTCCAAGCAGTCTCGCCAGCCTCCGGCCCAGCCGCTCAGTTCGCGCGAGGTAAGGGGCTCCTTCTCGGAGCCAGATGAGGAAGACGGCCGCTTGATCGTCGATCGCGCTCCACCGCGCGTCGAACTCCGCAGGCTCATCGAATACGATACTCAGCGGCTCACGTTCGATTAGCACTTTTTCAGATTGTAGCCGAGTGGGATCCGTCGATCTGGTACAACATCGAAATATGGAACGCAGGGAATTCCTGAAGACCACAGCGCTCGCGGTTGCTCCGCAGAGCAGCGAACGGCATAGTTACGACGTATTCGTCTACGGCTCGACCCCGGGTGGCATCGCGGCGGCCGTCGAGGCTGCGCGCCGCGGTTGCCGCGTGGTGCTGGCGTGCCCGAAAGCCCGTCCGGGCGGGATGGCAGCCAGTGGACTCTCGACCACGGACGCCGTACGCCCGCACCTGTTCGGCGGGCTGGTGTCGGAGTTCATCGCCAAGGTGCTCGCGGAATATCGCAGCCTGCTCGAGCACGACGAAGAGCAGCTCAAGCTGGTGCATGGTGGCTGGTATTACGAACCCTCAGTGGCCGAGTCGATCTTCCGCCGGTTGATCGAAGGCGAGCAGGACCGCCTGCGATGGCTCCCCGAATGCTGGCTGGAGCGCGCCGTGGTCCAGGACCGCCGCATCCGCGAGGTTTACCTCACCGGCCCCAAGGGTATGCCACACACAATCGCCGCGCGCACGTTCATCGACGGCACTTACGAAGGAGATCTGGCCGCCGCCGCGAAAGTCCCGTACCGCGTGGGGCGCGAGGGCCGCGAGGAGCACGGTGAACCGTTCGCCGGCATCCATTACATGAACTGGCGCACCGGCCGGCAGATCATGACGCCTGACACGGGGGAGCCATCACTCGCCATTCAAGCGTTCTGCGCGCGCTCGATTTTCACCGACGATCCCGCGCAGCGCGTGCCCATCGAAAAGCCCGACACATACGAGGAACACCTGCAGGACTATCTGCCTCTGCGCGCCGATTTTTCGAGCGGGCGGGTGAAAAGCTGGGGATGGGGCACCCCGCTGCCTCGCCGCAAGTTTCAGGCGAACGGCAATATCGAAGCCCTCACCAGTCTGAACGTGCCCGGCGCGAGTTGGTCCTGGCCCGAAGCAGGACGCCGCCATCGTGAGCGCCTGGAGAAGTTCCACGTCGATCACGCCGCGGGCCTCATGTATTTCCTGCAAAACGATCCCGGCGTTCCGGATCACATACGGAACAAGATGTCCGTGATCGGACTGCACCGTCAGGAGTTCACGGACACCGGCCACTGGCCGTGGCAGATTTACGTCCGGCAAGGACGCCGCATCGAAGGGCGCGCCATCGTCACCCAACATAACTTCACGGTGAACCCTAAGACCGGCCGCACGCCACGTGTCGACTCGCCCATTGCCATCGGAGAGCATTCCTTCGACGTGCACCCGTGCCACGACCGCCGCTACGTCGTGGACGGCTTCATGGAAGGTGTCCTGTGGTACCCGAAGAAAGCCTTCGGCCCCGCTCAGCCGGGCCAGATTCCGTACGGTGCCATGCTGCCGAAAAACGTGGACAACCTGCTTGCTCCAGTGCCGATGTCTTCCACGCACGTCGCCATGTCGGTGCTGCGCATGGAGCCGGTGTGGATGACCACCGGGCAGATCGCAGGCTTGGCCGCCGCTCGGGCGCAGGAGCAGAACTTGGACGTCGCATCTATCGACCCCAACCCGCTGCCTGCCATCCTGAAGATCCGGATCGATCCGTACGCGTGAAGATCGAACTCACAGTTTTGGGATCTTGACCGGTACCGTCACTGAAAGAGCCTCCGAGCCGCCATTACCTACTTCCACAGGCACGCGCAGGCGTACTGGATCAACGAAGCACGCCGACGAGGCGAGCGTGCAGTAGTACGTAATCGAATCCACAATCAGTTCGCCCGAGCCGGGCGCGGTGTTCACCCCCACCTCGACCGGGAACTCCATTTTCTTGGGGACCTCGGAGCGGAAGCCAATCACCTTCGCGTCGCTCGCGCTCCACTTCAAATATTGAGGCGCATCGGCCGCGAATTTGTATCCTGCCGGAAGCGCGACCGACACCCTCAGCTTGGCGCGGCCGTCACGCAGGTGCTGCGGAGCAAGGACGATCTCGCGCCCATGAAAGTGCCTTTCGGTGGTGGGAGCGAGTTTCTCGATCCCGGTGAACTCAAGCGGGCTAACGCGCGCCGTGATTCGATCGATCACCCTCACCTGGTGGTTGTTCGTGTCGGCCACATAGATCCTGTCGCCAAGCACGGCAAGTCCGCCGGGTTCGTTGAACGAGGCTGACCGCAGCGGGCCATCCGCCATACCCGGTTTGCCGGTCCCGGCGTAACTCTTGCTGGTGCCACGGACAAGGTCCACGATCTTGATCTTGGAATTGTAAGTATCCGCCACGTACAACAAACCGTCGTGATAGGCGACGCCCAGCGGATGCTGAAGGCGGGCGCGTCCGCGGCTGCCGTCACGGTCCCCGAACTCAAACAGGTCTTCCCCAATGATGGTCGTGACCTTGCCGCCCGGATCGAGGTCCGCTGTGCGGACGGAGCTTGACTCGCTGTCGGCGAAGTACAACTTGCGACCATCCGTGGTGATGCCACTCGGCTGCGCCAGCGCGGCTTCGAGCAGTGGACCGTCCGCCCGCGCTTCCCTGCCCGAGCCCGCGTAGGGGCGCGCATCCCAACTGGCCGTGTCTGCCACCCAAATCTGATGAAAGCCTGCCATGGCGATGTAAATCTTGCCCGCGTGATATGCGACGTCCCAGGGCGAACTGATGTCCACCGCGCGGCTGCGCCCCACCACGTTGAAGCGAGTCGCCTGGCGGCCGGTCCCGAGAACGGTTGAGACCTGGCGTGTCCGCAAGTTGGCCGCGCGGATGGCGTGGTTCTCCGTGTCGGCGATATACAGCACGTCGCCCACCAACACCGTGCCCTGCGGTTGATTGAAGGAAACCGCTTCGAAGGAACCGTCCTCGAAACCCTGCTCACCGCTTCCAATCACGTCCTGTATGACTCCGGACGGGGACGAGAGAACGACGCGGTGATGGTTGGAATCCGTCACAAAGAGAAGCTGCCGCTCCGGGTCGGCCGAAATCTTGCCGGGATAGCTCAGCAGCATATCGGCGCGGCCGGTTTTCTCGAGCGCCAGGGCGAGTGGGCTTCGGTTCAGTTCGCCCCGGGCCTCGAAATATGGAATCGCCTGCGCGAGCAGTTTGTCGAAAGGTTCGAAAATCCCTTCACCTGAGAACTTCGCGAGGATTTTGCCCTTGGGGTTGATCAGCACCAGGGTCGGCCAGGCATTCGCCCCATAACTGCGCCACACCTCGAAGTCGCGGTCGTTCACCACGGGGTGTTGGAGGCCATAGCGAAGAATGGCCTGGCGGATCTGCGCAGTGTCCTTCTCGTTGGTAAACTTCGCCGAATGCACACCGATCACCACCAGTTCTTCCGGATATTTCGCCTCCAGCCGCTTGAGATCCGGAATGATGTGCATACAGTTGATGCAGCAGAAGGTCCAGAAGTCCAGCAGAACGAACTTGCCGCGAAAGTCCTTTAGGGAGAGTTTGCGATCGGTGTTGAGCCAATCGAGGGATGCCGGAAAGTCCGGGGCGGTGATCGAGCCTTCCAGCGCCGGAACGCTCCTGTTTTCTGCCCGCCCTCCTTTGCAGGAGACGGATGTCAAAAGCGTCGCCAAAATAAGCCCAGAACTGAAAACTGGCCAACGCGGCATGGTGAAGTTGGTGGTCTGCCCTTGTAATTTGGATGCGCGAGGCCGGCTCTCAGTTGCCTAACGAACGGTTTTGGGCGTCGCGCCCTCGCCGCCTGGCCCGGGCGCGACCTCGATGGCTTGCACCATAGCCTCCCGGCCGCCCGTGCCCACGAAGCGAATGTCGATGATGCCGTTGCGCGGTTGGATGCCGTCGAAAACTAGATCCACGGCGCGTTGCGCGCCTCCGGCCGTGGCAAACACATCGAAGCCCTCCACAACACGCCGCCCGTTGATGAAAATGGTGATGCCGCGCTGGCCGGTGCCATCACACTGTGCCTCGGCGAACTTCAGCCGCGCGTGATACGTGCCGGGTCCCACCGTCACGTTCACCGTGAAATCCTTCCAGTGCGCTCCGTAACGGTAGAGTTCCGGATCCGGCGTGTTCCTGACGTCCACACTTTGGCGCATGGTCCACCACGTTTTCGCCACACTGTCCGTGAGAGCGCCGGTGAGCGCGACGAACTCAGTCGCGGGCCGCCACAGGTTGCCCACAGAGTCCTTGTAGTCGCTCCGTTCGGTGTAGCCAAAGATCATCCGCTGCGCCCCCGTGGGCCCGCCGCCTTCGCCGTATCCGGCGTCGCCGTTTGCATCGGAATACTGAATGGCGGTGATGGTGACATCGCTGCCGGCCGGAGGCGGGACATTGGTGCGGCGCGGAGCCAGCCGCAGCGTGTGCGGGCCGTTGTCCAGTCCATTGCGGTAGTACACTACCTGCCGCTCCAGCGCGATGGGACTGTACAAGTTCACCGGTACCAACTGTTTTATGTCGTCCAGGAAGACATCCGCCGAGCCGCCGCGCGGCCCCACATTGGCGATCAGGCGGACCTGGTTGCCGGTGAACCGTACGGTGGCGCCGTCACCCGAAACGCTCCGCTTCCAGGCGACCTCCTGCTGGGGATCGGCCCCCCGCAACTCCACCTCGGTCGCGCCATCGTGACGTATGGTCACGATGGTGTCTCCGTTGGCGAGCGAACGCACCGTGTAAGCGCTAGCCGCGAGCGGCTTCCCATTCGCGGTAATGGAAGTAGGCGCAAACGCCAGTCGCAAGACGTCCACCGTACCCGCGGGAGCATCGAACGTGGAAAAGCGCACCACGCCTTTGCCGTACGTTACGCGCTTGACCACGGCGCTCGACCGCACGATGTGGTTCTCGCGATTCGCGCCGAACACTTCCGGCAGCCAGCCGATGGTTCGGATCACATGCTTCAGCGCCATGGGGTGCGCGATCTTGAACCAGCTACGGTTTACGAAAGCGCCGCCATCAATCAAGTCGAAACTCTGTCCGTTGGGCAGCGGATCGTAAGTGGCCAGCATCTGCGAACGTCGTCCGATCTCGCGCGCCCACTCGCTATCGGCTTCAACGCCGTAACGCGCAAATACCGGCGCCAGTTCCATCGTGCCGTACCACAGCGACCGGTCGCAGCAGCCGGAGGACTCCGGATAAGCCCAGGCACCATGGAAAACGTCGCCCCGCGAGGCCGGACTCACCGAAGTGTGGTTCAAGAAGAGCGACAGCACGTTGCGCGCGTCCTGGCGCCAGTTGGGAAACGCATCCTTGTTGTCGAGCATGTAATTGACGACGTAGTCGGTGACGTTTTCGGCCTGCACGGGATCTTCCCAATCCCAGTAGTTACGGCCCCACACATCGTCAATCGTCCACTGGGGCAGGAGCACTTCACGCAAATAAGCGCGGCCTTCGTCCCGCGCCTTGACGATCCCGGAGTTCGCACCGGTATACCCCACCCGGATCAACTCGTCGAAGAACGCTAGCAGAAACACCACGCCGCCGGTCTGCTTCCCGTTCATGCCGTTGCCCGAGGCGTTGTTGGCGTAACGTCCCCAAGGGGCAAGGCCCGGGATGCGGTCGCGGTTGGCCGCCATCAGGTCCGCCCAGCGTTTGGCGGCATCCAGCCAGCGGGTGTTGCCGGTCACCTGGTAAGCCCGTACCAGTTCGATGCCGAACTCGGCGACGATGTCGAGTTGGATCTTACCCTGCCCTTTCGCCAGTTCGTCGCTCGGTCCAAGCGCGCAGTTCTTGTATGGCACTCCCAGCGTCGGCACGCTGATGAACATGCGGGGCCAGCCGTGATCGGAAGGCGTCTGGCAGGAACCGAGGACGTAATCGGCGAGTGCGTGAATGGGCGCAAGCCCGGCGGGGTCGCCGGTGTAACGGTAATAGTCCAATAGGCTGGATATGATGTAGGCGGCCCGCTGGCCGAGATCGCCGTTGTCCCAATTGCGGAGAGGCGGCACCGTGATACGGCCTTCGTCGTCGATCCGCCATGTCCCGTTGTAAACGTACTCGGGCGCCGCCACTGCGGCCTTATCCCCTGTGATCCACGGATAGCGTTTCAACGTTTCGGCGGCGATTCGGACGCGGTAATCGAGTTGCCCATTCTGCCCCTTGTACCAGGGAGCGATCACACCATGGCGATCGGTTTCCGGGGCATGGGCGAAATAGAAGCGCAGCGTTGTGGCGCCGAAGGCTGGGGTGGCCAGACCTGCCGTCCAGAGAAGAACCAGCAGGACGGCTGAAATTGTAAGCGGCTTCCTGTGCAGCAACGACTTGAGTCGGGCTTTCATCTGTCGTATCATGACAGAAATACCAAATGTTGGACGATAGAGCGGAGGCGGACGTGTAACTGGGGACCTCCGTGTCCTGAACGGGAGTCCGGCAACAGCGATCTATAGGTCCAGGCCGGAACAAAGCAATCAAACAATTCTTTTATCGTGAGAGGAAACTGGTAGCGGATGAGTATAAGCCAACTTGCAAGATCAATTAAGGAATCCGCCACCCTGAAGCTGAATGAAACCGCAGCAATCCTCAGGGACAAAGGCGAGCCAGTCATTCACCTTGGCGGCGGCGAGCCTAAGGGCAGAGCGCCGATCGACGCCATAACTACCGCAAGCTCGATGATGGTCACCGGCGAGGTGCGGTACTCCCCGGCCGACGGCATTCCTTCGCTCAAGAAGGCGATCATCCGGTATACCGAAGAGTGTTACAACCGGGTGGTCACCCCGGCGAATGTAATCGCTTCCAGCGGCGCCAAACAGTCCATCATGGTGGCGCTGCAGACGTTGTTGGAGCCGAAAGATGAGGTCATTTTCGCGGCGCCCTATTGGGTCAGCTACCCGGAAATGGTCAAACTCGCCGGCGGCGTCCCCGTGGTGGTGACACCCGAAGATGGCACCTTCCAGCCTACGATCGAGGAGTTCGCCGCCCTGGTCGGCTCCTACACGAAAGCGATCATCATAAACAGCCCCAATAACCCCAGCGGGGTGATGTATAAGAAGGACTTTATCGCCGAATTAGTGCAGTTCTGCGAGAAGAAGGGCATCTACCTGATCATGGACGACACCTACAACCGGCTGGTGTTCGACGGACAGGCGCCCATCAACTGCTACGAATTCGCGAAGGACTTCAGCGAGCACTCCAAGCTCATCGTCATCAACTGCGTCTCGAAGATGTACGCCATGACGGGATTCCGCATCGGCTGGACGGTGGCTGCCAAGGAGATCGTCCAGGCGATGACCAACATCCAGTCGCAGCAGACTTCTGGCCCGGCCACGCCTTCTCAATGGGCTGCCGTGGGCGCGCTCACCGGCGTGCAAAGCTCCATCGACGGCTTGCGCATGACGCTTGAGAACGCCCGGAACGTCATGCTCGCCCGGCTGAACATGATTCCAGGCGTGAAGGTCGTAAAACCAAACGGCACGTTCTATTGTTTCCCGGACTTCTCCGCTTACGAGAAGGATTCCGGCAAGTTGTGCCAGATGCTGCTCGACAAGGTTCGCGTGGTTACGGTCCCCGGCAAGGAATTCGGCATGGACGGCCACCTGCGCCTGAGCTACTGCGGAACCCTCAAGGAGATCAAGGAAGGTATTGAACGCATCCAGTGGGCCATCGACCCCAATTCGCCAAATGAACTCTACCTGGGTGACCGGAAGCTGGTGAGGGACTGGGCATGAACATTTACCTCGACATCAGCTCGCCTGCGGCTAAACTGGCGCTCGAAAACGCCAGCGATTACGGTCTGCACAACCACGGCCTCAATCGCATCCGCCGCGCATACTGGAACCTGACGAGCGCTGCTCTGTACGAGGAGGCCATCCATCGTTCCGAAGGCAACATCGGCCATCTCGGTCCGCTGGTTGTCAATACCGGCAAGCACCGGGGCCGCTCCGCCGCCGACAAGTTCATCGTCCAGGAAGGCGCCACCGAGAACAAGGTCTGGTGGGGGGAGTACAACCGGCCCTTCAGCCCGGAGAAGTTCAGCACCCTGCTGGCGCGTCTGACCGGCTATCTGCAAGGCCGTGACGTCTTCGTGCAGGATCTGTTCGCCGGGGCGGACCCCGAGTACTGCCTCCCGGTCCGCATCATTACCGAGATGGCCTGGCACAGCCTCTTCGTGCGTAATATGCTGCTCAAGCCCAAAGGCCGCGACGCCATGAAGAAGCATGTTCCCGAGTTCACCATCATCGACGTACCCAGCTTCCAGGCCAGCCCTGTCATCGATAGCACACGGACCGAAACGTTTATCATCGCCAACTTCGCCGAGCGGTTGGCCATCATCGGCGGCAGCGCTTACGGCGGCGAGATCAAGAAGACAGTGTTTACGGTGCTTAACTTCCTGTTGCCGTTCGATGGCGTCATGCCCATGCATTGCTCGGCGAACGTCGGCGACGACGGTGACACGGCTCTTTTCTTCGGACTCTCCGGCACGGGCAAAACCACGCTTTCGGCGGACCCGAGCCGGCGCCTCATCGGCGACGATGAGCACGGCTGGAGCGATAACGGGATCTTCAACTTCGAGGACGGCTGCTACGCTAAGGTGATCCGCCTGTCGCCAGAAGCCGAGCCGCAGATTTACGCGACGACCCAGCGCTTCGGAACCATCCTGGAAAACGTCGTGATGGACCCTTCCTCGCGCTGCCTCGATCTGGACGACTGCATCCTCACTGAAAACACGCGCGCCTGCTATCCGCTGTCCTACATCGAAAACTCGGTGCCGGAAAAGATGGCGGGGCATCCCAAAAACATCATCTTCCTGACCTGCGATGCCAGCGGCACCATGCCGCCCATCGCGCGTCTCAGCATCGATCAGGCGATTTACCACTTCATTTCCGGCTACACCAGCAAGCTGGCCGGCACCGAGATCGGCCTGGGTATCGAACCTGAAATCACTTTCTCCACCTGCTTCGGTGCGCCCTTCATGGTGCATTACCCGCACGCTTACGCCTCTCTGCTCAAGAGCAAGATCCTCAAGTACGGGGTGAAGTGCTGGCTGGTCAACACCGGCTGGACCGGCGGCCCGTTCGGCGTCGGCAAGCGCATCAGCATCCGGCATACGCGAACCCTGCTCAACAATGCGCTGAGCGGAAAGTTGAACCAGGTCGAGTACCGCAAGGACAAAATCTTCGGTTTCGATGTGCCGCTCTCGTGCGACGGCGTGCCGTCGGCGATTCTTGAACCGGCCAACACCTGGGGGAGTCCCGAGGAGTACTGGCGCAAGTACGACGCTCTGGCAGCGCGCTTTATCGAGAACTTTAAGTTATTCTCGGAAGGATGCGCACCCGAGATCCTCGAAGCCGGCCCACAGCGCCGCAAGTAATTACTCGCAGAGGTTTCGCCCAAGTGGCGGCATGGTATGGGTTCGCAGCCCGTACCATGCGTGCCGCGGGTTCTCCCCGGGAGTTCTTCTTCCGTCCCGAAGGCGCCTTCGCCGCCGATTTCATTCCCTTCTTCGCCAAAGGCACGTTCTATCTCTATTACCTGCACGACTGGCGTGATGCCAAAAACCACGGCGAAGGAACGCCGTGGTACCTGGTTTCCACCGAAGATTTCGTTCATTTCACAGAACACGGCGAGATGCTTGCCCGTGGTACTACAAAGGATCAGGATCTCTACGTTTTCACCGGCAGCGTCGTGGAAGGTCTGGGCCGCTATCACATCTTCTACACCGGCCACAACCCGCACTTGCGCAAGGCCGGCAAACCCGAAGAAGCCGTTATGCACGCGGTGAGCGACAACTTGCTTCACTGGACCAAGCAGCCGGGCGAGATGTTCTTTTCCCCCGGCGACAACTTCGAGCCGCACGACTGGCGCGATCCCTTCGTCTTCTGGAACCCGGAGGCCAAGGAGTATTGGATGCTTACGGCCGCCCGCCTGAAGAGCGGCCCCTCGCGCCGCCGCGGCTGCACCGCTCTCTCAACGTCCAAGGACCTGGTCCACTGGACCGTGCGCGACCCATTCTGGGCGCCCGGCCTCTTTTTCACACACGAATGTCCCGATCTGTTCAAAATGGGCGACTGGTGGTATCTCGTTTTCAGCGAGTTTTCCGAGCGCATGCAGACGCGGTACCGCATGTCTCGCAGCCTCAAAGGCCCCTGGCTCACGCCGGCCAACGACACTTTCGACGGTCGCGCCTATTACGCCGCCAAGACCGCCAGCGACGGCCGGCGCCGCTACCTGTTCGGATGGCTCTCCACCCGCGACCAGAACAAGGACTACCGGAATTGGAACTGGGGCGGCAATCTCGTCGTGCATGAACTCTGGCAGGCCGCCGACGGCGCGCTGCGCGTGCGTGTGCCTCGGACCGTGGACACCGCCTTCGGAAAGCCCGCCACAGGCCGCACGCTGAAGCTCTCTGCGCCAGGGACATTCCGCGCCGAAGCGTTCGGCAAGATGGACAGCCGGATGAAGATCGAGGTCAACGTCAGTCACGAAGCCGGTACGCAAGGCTGCGGCGTGATGCTGCGTTCGAGCGAAGATCTCGAAAAGGCCTACTATATCCGGATCGAGCCACGGCAGAACCGGATGGTGTTCGACGCCTGGCCGCGTCCGGGTGACCAGCCCTTCATGCAAGGTCTCGAGCGCCCCCTGCGCCTCGCGCCTGGCAAGCCGGTCAATCTGATGGTATTCGTGGACGGCACGGTGTGCGTCGTTTACGCGGACGGTGCGGTGGCCATGTCGACGAGGCTCTATAATCTCTCCGAAGGCAACTGGGGCGTCTTCGCACAGGAAGGAGCGGCTACGTTCAGCTCGCCGGCCTGAAGCGATGCGTCAGAGGAACGCCATTGTCTTGATGCCGGAGACGTCGAAGCGTTTCCGGCACCGCATGTTCTTGCACATTACCTTGTCGTCCAGCAGCACCATGTAGCTGGCCGACTTCTGGAACCGCGCGCGGTCGCGTTCATCGGCGCCTGGGGGCAGGCGGTCCTTCTTCTTCCGCAGCAGCCAGCGCAACTGGTATGTGTCCGAAGTCCGGCAATACGGACAGTTCAAAGTAGCCGGCTTCGTAGTCTGCGACTCGTTGTAATAAGCTCTTTCGTCCACGTCAGTGTCTCTTTGAAAGCGGGTGCCTCACCCGAAGTCCTGGAAACCGCGCAAAATCCCTGTCTTCGGTCCACAACTCACGCACACCGTGCTCCAGTAACAGCGCCGCGATGTGTGCGTCGTGGACCAGGTTACCCGCCGCCCGGGCTCCTATCACTGTCTGGCGAAGCAAGGCGTTATGAGACGGCCCCTCGCCCAACATCGTCAACGAAGGCGATTCCATCAAGCTGTCGATGTCCTCGACTGCGGCATCGAGATCTGTTGGCGGGTCGAAAACTCGCGGGTGCGTAACAACGCGCAGGAATTCGTACACGCATGGCCAAGCCAGCGCCCATGCTTCATCGCCCGCGGCCAGACGTGCCAGCAGCCGCAGCGCGGGCTTGTGCAAAGGCAATTCCGCGCGCCGGGCATAGACCAGGATGTTGGTGTCGATTGCGATCATCGCCGTCCATCCATCAGGTCGAACAACGCATCACGATCATCCAATCTGACGCCCGGCATGAGTTTGCCGCGCTCCGTGCGCCACCGGAACTTGTACTTGCGGTGAATGGGCTTCCCTTCGAGGTGCGCGAGCAAGGCAGCCTCCACGATGGCGCGAAACGGTGTACCCGCTTCCGCGGCGCGTTTCTTGGCACGCCGGAACAGTTGTTCGTTGATGTCCAGCGTTGTCCTCATGCATAAAAGCATATCACTTCTATGCATAAAAATATACGTCTTCTACAGCAACCCTGTGGCGCTCAGGATCAGCACCGCCGCCAGGATCACAACTAGCGCGGTCTTCATCTTCCTGTAGGTGGTTGGCTTGGCCGCCTTCCATTCACCCGTCATCACGCCCATGATCGTGGATCCGATAATCAGGATCGTCACATAGATGGCGTAACCGATGGATGTCCCGTAGGCCCCCATCAGCGTCGCGCCCACGCCGTAGCCCAGCGTTCCGGCCAGCCACAGCACCGACATCGCCACCGCCAGCATCGATTCACGGCCGGCATCCGCACCGAAGCAGGGGAAGGTGCCGTTCTTGGCCAGCAGATAGATCGAATAGGCCAGGTTGGGGATCGAACCGCCGGCCAGCACCACGGCCCAGACGGCAAAGCTGGCGGCCAGCGGTGTCGAGCCGGTGCTGGTCAACCGGTTTGTCAGCGTGTCGCTCAGCGCGAAACCCAGGTTCAACGCGCTCCCCAGCACGCCTGTGAACACGCACAGCAACAGGCCCAGTCTGTAATTCGACCGGCTTTCCGGATGCCCCGTTGGATTCGAATCCGCTTCGCGCTGGCGTGCCGCCCGCGTGTACAGGCGCAGACCAACAATCAGGATCAGCGTGCTCACCAGCAGCGCGGCACCCCGCACTCCCAGCAGTTGGTCGAGATGGAACACGGCCATCGGGATGAAGCTGCCCAGCACCCCGCACAGGCCGATGACAATGGCGAACGACATCGCCATGCCGACCAACGGAAAAGAGAGTCCGAAAGTCACCTGTGCGAAGCCCCAGACGAAACCGAAGCCCGCCGCCGGCAGGAAGAAGTTCCAGGGCGTCGTCGCATAGATTTCCCGCAAGCCACGATTAAAAAAGCAGGCGACCGCCCAGGGCAGCACCCAGAAAGTCAGAATGGAGAACACCAGCCAGGTGTTTTCCCATTTCCATTTCTTTGCATACTTGAGCGGCAAGGGGAAAGCAGCGTTCAAGAAACCGCTCACCAGCATGGCGATCAGACCAGCGCCGAAGTTATCCATTGTGTTTGAGGTCCAGACGCAATATGGTACACCACATAGGAGGAGAAACATTTGTGACGTCCAGAGAGCGAGTCGCCGCCGCCTTGCGGAAACAACCCGTGGACCGGGTCCCGATCTTTATGTGGTTCCATCCGGACACCGCGCGATTACTGGCGAGACTGCTCGAGATACCGCCTGCTTTTGTCGCCGAATCCATGGGCAACGACGTCGCCCAAACCTGGGTCAACAACAATTACGCCATGGAGGGCATCGTCCACGATCACGACGGCGAAGGGCACGTGGACCTCTGGGGCATCCACTGGGTGAAGCGCCACGTCTTCAACCAGATCGAGCATTTTCCGCTGGCCGCCGCCACGCGCGAACAGGTACTCCAATACCGTTTCCCTTACGACAAGCTCGAATTCCTTCTCGGCCTGATGAAACCCGTGCTCGACAACCGCAGTGACTTCTTCATCGGCTGCGACGTCTCGCCCTGCATCTTCGAAATGTATTGGCGGCTGCGCGGCATGGAAATGGCCATGCTGGACATGGCCGAGGACCGCGAACTCGCCGAGGAGATGTTCCGCCGCTGCGCGGATTTCTCTATTGCCCTGGCCGAACCCGCCTGCGAAACGATGAATTTGGACTGGCTCTGGCTCGGCGACGACGTAAGTGGTCAGATGTCCATGTTGATGAGCCCCAGGTCCTGGCGCGACGAGATCAAGCCGCAACTTGCGCGCGTCGCGCAGGTAGGCAAGGCGCACAACCTGCCGGTAGCCTACCACTGCTGCGGCGCCCTGCGCCCCATCATCGGCGATCTGATCGAAATCGGGATTGACGTTCTGAATCCCATCCAGTGCAATTGCCCAGGAATGGATCCTTTCGAGTTGAAGCGCGAGTTCGGTTCACGACTCGCCTTCATGGGCGGAGTGGATACGCAGGGCGTGCTGCCCTCGGGATCGGCCGGCGACGTGCGGCGCGCCACGGCCCGCCTCATAGAAGGGATGACCAACGATGGCGGCGGTTACATCCTGGCGGCCTCGCACACGATCCCGCCCGAGACACCAATCGACAACATCTTCGCCATGTACGAGGTCGCCGGCCTTGGCCGCGAGGCGATCTTTGATCGCGCCGCCGCAATCCGCCACCGGCTGGCTTAAAACCGTCACTTAAACCGAATTTGATAGACTAGTCACTCGGCTATGACCAGCAAGGAAAGGCTGCGCGCGGCACTGGAGCACCGCCAACCGGATTGTGTGCCCATGGATTTCGGCGGAAGCGCCGTGACCGGCATGCACGTGAGCGTGGTGGCCGCGCTGCGCGACCATTACGGACTCGAAAAGCGCCTGGTCAAGGTTCACGAGCCTTACCAGATGCTCGGCTGGATCGACGAGGACCTCAAGCAAGCCGTCGGCATCGACGTCGAAGGCGTGGTAGGCCCTTCCACCATGTTCGGATTTGACGTGGGCGGCTGGAAGCCATGGCGCACCCCGCAGGGCCTGGAGGTGCTTGTGCCGGGCAACTTCAACACTACGCTCGACGCGAACGGCGACATCCTGATCTATCCGGAAGGCGACATGACGGCGCCCCCCAGCGGACGGATGCCGCACGATGGCTACTTCTTCGACACGATTGTCCGGCAGGAGCCCATCGACGAGGACAAGCTCGATCCGGCGGACAACTTCGAAGAGTTCACACCCATATCCGACGCCACCCTTGCGCACTTCCGGAACGCCGCTAAGACGGCCGCCGCGACCGGCCGGGGCATCCTGGCCACCTTCGGCGGCACCGCCTTCGGCGACATTGCGCTGGTGCCGGCCCCGTTCCTCAAGCATCCGAAGGGCATTCGCGACGTGGCGGAGTGGTACATGAGCACGGCTTCGCGCCGCGAGTACGTTCACGCCATCTTCGAGCACCAGTGCACGACGGCCCTGGCGAACCTGGCGAAGGTGAAGGATGCGGTCGGCGACGTGATCGACGCGGTCTTTATCTGTGGGACGGACTTCGGAACCCAGAAATCCACTTTCTGTTCGGACGAGGCCTTCAGAGATCTGTACTTCCCCTACTACAAGCGCGTGAACGATTGGATTCACGCCAACACCAATTGGAAGACCTTCAAACACTCCTGCGGCGCGGTCTCCCGGCTCATTCCCGCTTTTATCGAGAGTGGGTTTGATATTCTGAATCCAGTCCAGTGTTCGGCCGCCGGTATGGACGCCGCGCGGCTGAAAGTGGAGTTCGGAGACCGTATCGCCTTTTGGGGCGGCGGCGTGGACACGCAGAAGGTTCTTCCGTTCGGCACGCCGGAAGAGGTTCGCCGGCAGGTGCTCGAACGCTGTGAGGTTTTTGCGAAAGACGGCGGCTTCGTTTTCGACGCCATTCACAACGTACAGGCCCGCACGCCCGTCGAGAATGTAGTAGCCATGATAGAAGCAGTACACGAATTCAACGGGACGAAATAGAATACGAGAGAGGACTCCATGCCTGATTTGACCAAACTGCACGACGCAATCCTGAACGGCGACGCGAAGACTTCGGTGGCCGTCACCAAGGAAGCCCTGGCTGAGAACGTAGACCCGATGGACCTAGTAACCAAATACATGGTCCCGGCTATGGATGAGGTGGGCCGCCGCTTTGAGTGCGAAGAGTACTTCGTGCCGGAGCTGCTGTTGGCCGCTCGCGCGATGAAGGGTTCGCTCGAGTTGATCCGGCCCCTGCTGGTTGCTCGTGGCGACAAGCCCGTCGCCAAGGTGGTCATCGGCACCGTCAAGGGCGACCTGCACGATATCGGCAAGAACCTGGTGTCGGCCATGCTCGAAGGCGGCGGGTTCGAGATCATCGACCTCGGCAGCGACGTTTCGCCCGACAAGTTTGTCGATGCGGTGAAGTCGAGCGGCGCCAACCTGGTCGCGCTTTCCGCCCTGCTCACGGTTACGATGCCGTCGATGAAGACCACCATTGAAGCGCTGAAGAACGCTGGGGTTCGCGACCAGGTGAAGGTGATGGTAGGCGGAGCGCCCGTGACCAACCAGTACGCGCAGGAGATCGGCGCCGATGGCTACGGCGAAAGCGCCAGCAGCGCCGTGCACCTGGCGCGCAAGCTGGTTGGGGCAGCGTAGTTAGAAATCCCCACATGATGTCCCTCCTCGAAAAGTGTTTGTCATCCGGACCCGTTGTGACCGATGGCGCCTGGGGCACCCAGCTCCAGGCGCGCGGTCTGGCGCCCGGCGAATGTCCGGACGCCTGGAACCTGACGCACCCCGACCTTGTGGAACAGGTGGCGCGCGCCTATGTGGAAGCGGGCAGCCAGGTGATCCTTTCGAACACTTTTGGCGCCAGTAGCCTTTCGCTTGCCCGCCACGGCCTGGATGCGAAGACGGTGGAAATCAACCGCGCCGGCGCCGCTATCTCCAAGCGCGCGGCCGCCGGCAAGGCGCTCGTGTTTGCCTCCATCGGCCCGTCCGGTAAGATGCTCGTGTCCGGTGAAGTGACCGAAGACGAACTGAGCGCTTCGTTCTCGCAGCAGGCGCAAGCCCTGAAGGAAGGCGGAGCGGACGCGCTGGTCATCGAAACCATGTCGGATCTCGCGGAAGCCAAGATCGCGCTGGCGGCCGCTAAGTCGTCGGGCCTGCCCGTGGTGGCCTGCGTGGTTTTCGACTCCGGCAAGAACAAGGACCGCACCATGATGGGCAACACACCCGAACAGGCCGCTGCCGAGTTGACTGAAGCGGGCGCGGATGTGGTTGGCGCGAACTGCGGCGTGGGTATCGCCGCTTACGTGCCGATCTGCAAGCGGCTGAAAGCTAATACGGATAAACCAGTCTGGATCAAGGCCAATGCCGGATTGCCCGAAGTGGTCGACGGTCGCACCACTTGGAGGACCACGCCGGAGGAGTTCGCCAGCTATGCGCCGGCGCTGGTCGAAGCGGGCGCCAGTTTCCTGGGCGGCTGCTGCGGCACCCGGCCGGAGTTCATCGCCGCCACTTTGAAAGCCCTTGGACGTTAATCATCCGTGCGACTGCAGCTCATTAGTTGCGAGATTGTCTTCCGCGAGATGTGCGCTGCGGTCGCGCGTTCGCCTCACCAGATTGACATCAGCTTCCTGCCCAAAGGGCTGCACGATATCGGGGCCGGACCCATGCGCGAGCGCCTGCAGGCTGCCGTCGATGCGGTGGACCCAACACGGTATGAGGCCGTGCTGCTCGGCTACGCTCTTTGCGGAATGGGCCTCGCGGGACTCGAGGCCCGCAAGCTCCCCATCGTGATCCCGCGCGCCCACGACTGCATCACGTTCTTCCTGGGCAGCAAGGAGCGCTATCTCGACTACTTCAACAACCACCCCGGGGTTTACTTCGAAACCACCGGCTGGCTGGAGCGGGGAGCCGGCATCGATCCTTCCGGGCAGCTTCCCACGCAGCACCTTTCCGGCCTTGCGGCCACCTACCAGGAACTGGTCGGGAAGTACGGCGAAGACAACGCCAAGTTCCTTTTCGAGGAACTGGGCAACCTGACCCGCAACTACGGCCAGTTCACCTTCATCGAAATGGGCATCGAACCCGACGACCGGTTCGAGCGCAAAGCCCGCGAGGAAGCGGAAAAGCGCGGCTGGAAGTATGAGAAGATTCCGGGCGACATGTCGCTGGTCCGCCGCCTCATCGACGGCGAATGGAACGAGGCGGATTTTCTGGTTCTCCAGCCGGGCAAGCGCGTGGCGGCATCCAACAACGAGAGCATCGTGAAAGCGGAACCCATCCCATGACCTCGCGTGAACGCATTCTAGCCATGTTGGACGGCAAGCCCGTCGATCATCTCCCACTGATGCCCATCACCATGATGTTCGCGGCGGATCAGATCGGCGTGAAGTACGGACGTTACGCCGAGGATCACCGCCTGATGGCGGAAGGCCAACTCGTCACCGCCGAACGCTTCGGGATCGATCACGTCTCTACCATCTCCGATCCTGCGCGCGAAGCGGCCGATCTGGGTGCCAAGGTCGAGTTCTTCGACGATCAGCCACCCGCACTGGACGAGAACGGAGCTTTGCTGGCCGACAAGACCACGCTCGCCCGGCTGAGAGTCGCCGATCCGCTGGGTGGCGGCCGCATGCACGAACGCGTGAAGGGCATCGCACTGCTCAAGCAAAAAGCGGGCAACCACAAACTGGTCGAAGGCTGGGTCGAAGGGCCATGTTCCGAGGCCGCCGACCTGCGGGGCATCAACACACTGATGACGGACTTTTTCGACGATCCCGTCTTCGTCCGGGATTTGTTCGAGTTCGTCGTCCAAAACGGGTTAAGCTTCTGCAAGGCGCAGGTCGATGCGGGCGTGGACATGATCGGCATGGGCGACACTGCGGCATCGCTGGTGGGGCCTAAGCTTTACCAGGAGTTCGTCTGGCCTTACCAGAAGCGCATGGTGGACGGCATGCACGAACTGGGCGCGCGCGTCCGTCTGCACATCTGCGGCAACACGCGCAAGATTCTCGAAGGTATGGGACGGCTGGGTGCTGATCTGGTCGATCTGGACTGGCTAAGCCCGGTGAGCGAGGGTCGCGAGAAGATGGGTCCGCGGCAGACTCTGCTGGGCAACATCGATCCGGTCCGCGTGCTCCGCAACACGAACGCCGCGGCGGTTACCGACGCCATCGCCGAATGCCACCGGCAAGCCGGACCGCGCTACATCGTCGGAGCAGGCTGCGAGGTTGTCCGTGACACGCCCGCGGCCCACATGTACGCCCTCCGCGATTACGCGCGGAGCCACTAACGCCCCGCCGCCGCGTGCTTCAGCGTATGCTTCGCCACGCCAATTGCGAAGCCTGCGCCGCTATAGATCATGTAGACCAGGTGTACAGGCACTGCCCGGACCGCAAACCACCAACCGCGCTTACGCCCCAAGAATGCGTAAAATCCGCGGTTCAACCACAGCACCAAAACGAGCAGAAGCGCCGCCGGCAGCGGTCCTCCCAGCACCGCCGCCGGAGGAATAGCGAAGACGCACGCCACGCTCGCCCGGTCCGTCCAACCGGTGTTCAGGTCGTTCGGCATCCTGCGGTACTTGAGAATGACCTCGGTCCAGGGGATGGCGCGCACGAAAATGTCCGTCCGCAGCCAGTTGCCAAAAGTCCAGCGCTTCAGGTGCTTCACCTGCAAGCTGGGATCGAGCACGATCCTGCGCGACGCGGCGTGCATGCGATAGCCGAACTCAATGTCCTCGATCGCCCAGCGGGACTCGTCGAAACCGCCGTGCTCAAGAAAAACGGTCCGGCGAACGGCGCCGCAGCCGGTCCAGAAGGTCGACGCGAGCCGGCCACCCTGCCGGTGGACGTAACAGTGCTGCATGTTCCGGTACTGGGAGAGGAAGTCGGGGCTGGAGGGTTCGTCATCGTAGGAGCCGATGAGCGCATCCAAGTCCGGCTCCTCTTCGAAACGCTGGACGATGCCCGCCAGCGTGCCTTTGTGAATCGCCACGTCGGCATCCAGAAAGACCAGCAAATCGAACCGGGCCGCGGCCGCGCCGATATTGCGCGCGCGGGACGGCCCGCGGCGCCCGCCGGTCTCCAACACCCGTGTTCCCGCCTGGCGCGCCACCTCAACTGACGCATCCGTGGATCCGTCGTCCACAACGATGCACTCATCTGGCGCCCGCGTGGACTTAGAAAGCGCTTTCAGGCAAACGTCCAGGTGCTGAGCCGAGTTGTAGACCGGAATGATGACTGAGACTGGAATGTGCAATCTCAGATTTTATAACGGTCGTAGTCGAAAGGTTCGTTCGCCAAGTGGAACCGTGGCTCGCCATCCAACCGCAGGTAGTAGCTCTTGAGCGGTGTGCGCTCGAAATCCGTAAGCTTGCGCGGAATCGCTCTCCCGTCTGCCCATTCGAAGATCGGCACCTCCCACGGGTTGAAGGTGTCGCTCAAACCGCGCTCTTTGGCGATGCGGAATAGGTGGACGTTGCCCGGTTCGTGCCCGCCCAGCCACGTCCCAACTACGTCCAGCCGGAAACGATCCTTGCCGAACATCACCAGGTTCGTCAGGTAGTCTTGGCCTTCTCCGAAGCCGTCGCCATCCCGCCCCGTGATGCCTTCGATCATGGCCAGTCCACAAGGGAGTGTGCTGATGTTGTCGCAAGTCTTGTGCGCCCAGATCTCCTGCTGGATGCCGCCTAGCGATTCCCGGCTCGCGTACCGGCTGTAGCCGTTTTTCAGGTGGTTCTCGAAATAGCGGTTGACGCGCTTCTCCACATCCGGATGGATATCCGCCTTCATGTAATCCGGCACACCCAGCACCATGGGCCATCCCGAGCAGAAGCGCGTGTAAGGCAGCACCACTAGCCCTTGCAGATTCTTCGCCGTGAGCGACAGGCACATGCCGTGCGCTTTCCATTTAGCGATGTTCAGCAGCCAGGTGTCCGGTTCGTTCACCGGCGCGTAGTGGGGTATACGGCTGTGGACTACGGGATCCGGCACCTTCGTCCAGGTCATCTCGAAACCGTCGCGGAAATGGCGCGGGCGCCGGTCCGGCTCGTTCATCTCGATGCCCAGCCGCTCGTTTATGTCCAGGTAGCCACGCAGATTCCAGCCCGGGAAATCGTTGGCTTCAATAAACCAGAATTTGCGCAGGCCTATCTCGCGAAGGCCCATCACCATGCCTTCATAGAATTGAGGGTCGGTGCCGGCGCCCCAGGATTCCTCAATAGTCTGCCGGCGCGGGCGCACGCTGGTGTAGTTCGGCTTGAGGATGATGCGGTGTGTCACTGGCACACCCGGCTTGTCGAGGGGCACGAAGATTTCTCGGGCCAGGCGCAGTCCTTCGTCAAGCTTCGCCGCCTGGTCCATCTTTTGCGCCACATGCGTACGCCGGATGAACACGGCGTTCGGGTTCGCTTCGATGAAAGGGTGTAAACCGAAGTACTGGCGTGGGGTGCGCGAAGGCGTGGCTGCCAGCGGCGCCGAAGCCACCATCCCAGTGGCCACGGTCCCCATCCGCAAGAAGTCTCTGCGTGAGACGTCCATCACTTCCTCCCAAAGCGTTTGACTCAAGTTTAGCTGAAAACTACTACGCCAAGGCGCCCCATCTCCGGCAACTGAATCTCCGTCGTCGTGCCGCGCTTGGCCACCTTGAGTTCTTTCGATTCGCTGTCAGGACGGAGCAGCGTCGCCCGGCTGTACACGCCCTGAACGCGCACCAAAGTCTCCCATCGCCTGCCCCTTCCGTAGTTCACCACGCTCAGGACGGCTCCGCGCGGCCGCGGCGAGCTGGTGAGCCGGCCTATTTGCGCCGGCGCGTTCCACATCCGCACCGCGCGAGCTTTTTGGCCTACCAGGTCGATCACGTCGAAAGCGAACTCATACACGTCGGAAATCTGCTCGTGATAGGCAACCACCTTACCCCGCCCCAGCGTGTAGAAATCCCGATCATCCTGCTTGCGATTCAGTTTCAAGCGGGCATCGCGCCACCAGGCCTTTTCCCCGGTCGCATCCACGACCACCGTGGCGCCGGCCTCGGCGTGGGCGAGTATCGTCTTCCTCGCCGCGGGTCCCGGTGCTTCGACGCTCACGGCGGCCAACACCCGGATGCGTTCCGCATCTGGCGCGGGAGGAGCGGTGGCGGCAGCTAGCGCGGGTGAGACATTCTGGCGGTACATCAGGTTGGCCACCTCGGCTGATGTCTCGGTGGGATCCACCAGGAGCGTCACGATCGGAACCGCAGGCTGGCGGAACAGCGCGATATTCGCCTGCAGCCACCGGGCTGTTCGCGCCAGTTGCTTCCAGTCAGCCAGCGCCCTGTCGTCCTGCTTTAGCAGCAGTTCGCGGTATCGCTGCGGCAGGCTGAGCACGTAATTACCGCCCGACACCCAGGCTTCCACGAGCGCCAACTCGACGGAATCGTTGGGCACCATGCGGTCCGGCTTCAGGCCCGCCTTCTCACCTGCTTCGTATGCCAGAACGGCGGGCCGCTCGGGATGGAGGGCCTTCAGCCAGCCCACCCGGAATCCGTTGGCGTCCACCCAGGGCTGGTGTGTCGCGGCGGTCAGGACGGAATCGCGGCCTCTGATTTCGGGCTCGCCGCTGATGCCGGGCCACAGTCCTTGCTCGTGCGCGACTCCTTTCAATTCATCCGCGTTAACCAACCGGAACCCCGCCTCTCGCACCAGCGGTTCCATGCGCGCATCGACTTCCGAGGCGCGAATCAGGATTTCGCGTTCAAAGTCCACCCATAGATCATGTCCCAACCCGGGCGTCACTTACAACCTGGCGGGGGCGGCGGACTAACCCTGGGCGCGGCGAACTTTTCCGTCCACTTGATGCGCCCCGTCATCTGCATTACGACGAACAGGGTAAGCACGCTGCCGACGGTGACCGCGAGCCCTGTGAAGCCCTTGAAGAAAAACGCGTAAGAGAACAGCACCAAGTAGATCAACTGCACGGAGGCCGCTTCCACCGACGCGAAGCGGATCCCGACGACCAGCCGCAGGTAGCTCACCACCAGGAACACCGAAACCGCCGAGGCGATCAGGAACGCCGCGTGGATCGAAATGTGATCCACCAGGTAGGCCAGGAGCAGATGGAAGGCGAAGAAGGCGCATGCCAGGAAAAAATAATTCATCGGATGCAGGTCGATGCCACGCAGCACGGTGATTAGAAACATCAGAAAGAAGAAGAACAGCAGCGACACTGGAGCAAAGTAGCAAATGTTGCCCGCCAGCGGGCCCGGTTGCAACTTCTCGGGCATCGCCATGCCGATCGAGTACCCCGCCACTAGGTTCTTGTACTGCCACTCGAGATCCCATCCCTTGGCCGTCTCGCGCTTTGCGGTCGGCGAAAGGGTTCTGTCCGGGAAATCGATGTCGTGAAAGTCCGTCGTCATCCTCAACTGGAAGTCGCGCACCAGCGCCACCTCGCCGCCGAACTTGTACACCCACTTATCCAGGCCTTGCGACCGGTAGCCGACTTTCAACTCGACCGTCTTCCCCGCCCCCACGCGGCCCTTCCCCACCGCGGAATTCTTGCCGTTCTCTACTTCCATCGGCGCTCCGTCCAGCAGGAAAACGAAATCGTCGTAGATCGCCTGCGATGATGGATACTCCAGCGCGAACGTGACGTCCTGATCCTGTCCGCTTGGATTGTGGAACGAGTAGACGCCCTCGAAGGCCACCGTGTAAGTGCTGTACCACAGCAATCCCTTCTGGCGATGCTCCAGGTGCAAGCCGGCCTTCACGCGACTGCGGTCGAGCGGCAGCCACTCGGTGACCGTCTCCTTCTCGGTCTTACCGGGACGCTTGTAACAGGCGCGGGGCGGCGTCTGAGTCTGCGGCGCTCCCCAGCCCGAAGCCACCTTCTCGCGCAAGGCGGGACCGCGCTCGAAGGTGCGCATATAGATGGTGCTGCCGAGCACGAACCAGGCGATGCTGGTGCAGGCGAAGATGAGCGCGATAGCGAACAGGCGCTTGGTCATGAATACCTCCGCAGATCAGTATCATGCCAAGTTCGCCATTCTGTCAAGTACTTTTATCTATGAAGTTCTTTACCGGCTGGCTGTTTACTTCTGTTCTCCCGCTTCCGGCCGCCCCCCCGCCCGCCTGCCACTTCAGCAAATCCTCGAAGGCGTGCAGGTGCTGGTCCGGCTTCACGTTGCAGTGTCCGCCGTGCGTGGACCAGCGCTGGACGAAGAACCTGTCGGCACCCGTCTGGCGCGCGAGTTCCGTGTAGGCGTTCGTGGTCCAGGCCGGTACTACCGGATCGTAAACGTTGTGAATCGCCAGGACGGGCCGTTCCAGCCGTCCCACCGGCGTGTAGTACGCCTTCACGTACTCGACCGCCTTGGGATCCGAAGCGTAACGCTTCACACCGCGGTTTAGGGCCACGTCGTCCTCGCCGCCGATGTAGACGGTATTGCGGTTATCGAACGGGTTGCCCCCGGCACGCTCCATCAACTCCCGGGTAACGCTCGCAAAGAACGCAATGCCGATAGCCACCTCCTTCTCCGAGGCGAATCCACCGAACTTCTGTATAGCCGCTTTCTTGCGAGGGTCTGCGGCCAGTATCTTCTCCAGTTCTGGCAGGTATTCCTTCTTCAATTGGACTTGCGGTGCAATCTTAACCGGCGAGCCGAGCACGCCCGGATAGTAATAGTCGAAGACCACCAGCAAGTCGAAGGCTCGTTTCTGCATGAAGTTCAGGCTCGCGTCGAGCGGTCCGCAAATCGGCATGGCGGCATCGAAGAGTTCCGGGAACTTCTCAATTAGCGCAAGCGTCAGGATACCGCCCATGGAGTGCCCCAGGACCACTGTCCGCTTCGGTTTGCCGTACTTGCCGGCGTAATATCGCGTGAGCGCCACCGTATCCTCGATCCCCTCTTTAATCGCCCATCCCCCGCGCGAGTAACCCGCCTGTGCGATAGCGAATCCCTCATTTAGGAACACTTGGTAGAGCTGGCCAAGCGGCTTCTCGTCAAACTTCCCTCCTCCGCCGTAACCATGGCAATACACCACCAGGCCGCCGTTGTGGTTCACCGGGATGTCGATCCGAAAGTGCGATCCGCCGATCGTTCCCGTCTCGACTTTCGTCTCGACGGTGGGAACCGGCTTCGGCGCCGGAACCTGCTCTGCGGTCTCTGAAGCCGCCGGGCGCGTGGCCCTCACCTCGCCCGTCATGCCCGTCGGCGCGGAGAAAGTACCCTTCATCGCCTCGCCCGCGAGCGTCATCTTGATGTCATATGGCATGCCTCCGATGGGCAGCTTGAACGTCAGATCGTTGCCGTTCTGCGCGACGTCGGTCAGCGTGACCGTATTGCCGCGCGCCGACATGGTGCCCGTGAGCTTCCCTTCGCCCCGCGCCAGGTTCAACTCCATCTTCATTTCCTGGCCGACACCCACCGTGGCGACGAAGTCCCACTTTCCGGTGATGTCGGCGGCGACTAGTGACGCCGCCAATAAAAGGAACAGAGTTCCGAGTCTTCTCATATCGTTACCTCAATCGATTCAACTCAACCAAAGAATGGCCGCCGCCAGCGCGCAGCACAAAGGAACAGGGCCGCAATCCTGGTTGTCCTCATGCCCGAATCCGCCCCAAGCATCATACTATGCTCACACCTGGCCGGGTTCCTGGAGGAGAATGGAAGAGACGGTCTCGCAAGCGGTAGTTTTATGCCGGTCTCTGATCCAGTCGAAGCGCTCGTTCGCAATGCACGGCGGAGGTGCCTTGCCTCAATCGCCATCGAGCACGGTGTCTGGGGAGCCAGCGCCGCGTTGGCAGCTCTACTCGCCCTTCTGCTTGCCGGCACGCAGGTCCTCGACTGGTACTGGCTGGTGGTTGCGGCCGCGGCAGGCCTCGCCGTGTCCGCGTGGCGCTTTCGAAAGCGCATTCCATCGGGATACCGGGCAGCCCAGATCGCGGACCGTAACCTGAAAAGCGACGACGCGGTTTCCACCGCCTTCTACTTCGCTGTGGTCGCGCCGCCGGACCATGCTTTACGGGAACTAGCGGCGGCTCAATACCGTGCCGCCAGCGATCTGGCGCGCACTGCGGATGTGCGCCGTGCCATTCCGATCCGCCTGCCCCGCGCCGTCTACCTGACCATATCGCTCGCTGTGAGCGCCGGTGCACTGTTCGGCTGGCGCTACGGCGTGACCCGCAGTCTGAGCTTGCGCCCGCCCCTGGTCAACCTGGCGTTCGACACCTTCCGCGTCACGCCCGTCCAGGAAGCCTCACAGCGTAAGACCCCCGCGCAGCGCCTCATAGACGAGCAACTTGAAAAGATGGGCATCCCAGCCAACCAGCAGCCCGCGCGAACAGATGCCAACGATGCACCCGAGACCACCGAGCGGCCCATGCGCGCGCCGGATGGCGACCAAACCGCGCTGCGCGACGCGAGCGCCTCGCCGGAATCCGCCGAGCAGGGCGACAACGCCGGCGATGCCGCTGGTCAACGCGCCACGGGTAGCGATTCGCGTGATGCCGCGCAGGATCAACCCTCATCCGCCGATTCTCTCAACGATCGCAACAAACCACCGGAAGAGAACAATCCCCTGCTCGACAAGCTGCGGGACGCCATGGCGAACCTGTTGGCCAAGCTGAAGCTGAAACCGCCCCCTGGCGTAGCCTCCCGCGCCGGCGGTTCTCAGATGACCAAGCAGACACGGCATGCCTCACGCGGGGAAAAAGGCGGTCACGGGCCGGGTGAGCAATCGGTCGAAGGCGCCGAACGCGCCGCAGCTCAAGCCGGTCAGCCGGGCGAAGGCGATCAGCAGGCCAAAGCGGGCGAAGGCCAGTCCTCCTCGCGGACCCCGCAGCGCGCCTCCACGCAAGACGGCAAGAGCGGCATCGGCCGCCAGGACGGCGACAAGACCCTGCACAACGCCGAGCAGCTCGCCGCCATGGGCAAGCTCAGCGAAATTCTGGGCCGCCGCGCGACGGAAGTCGGTGGGGAGATTATGGTGGAGGTCAAAAGTGGGAAACAAGTCTTAACGACTCAATACTCCCAAAGCTCCGCCGCCCACAAGGATTCCGGTGGAGAAGTCCACCGCGACGAAATCCCGCTGCTTTACCAAACCTACGTCGAACAGTACTTCGGGCAGGTCCACAAATCCTCCGCGAAGAAGTAGCGCGCGCCCCATCGCTGTTCCCGCCCGCAGGTCACACCGTCCCTCCGTTCCAAACAGATGCCAAGCGTTGCCCGTTTTCGTTATCATGGACCAACATTTCTCCCGGCCATGAAACGAAGGACCTTCCTAAGCACGTTGGCGTCCGCACCGGTGGTGGCCGCCCCGCCAACTTACAGCGTTTACGTTGTTCCGCACACGCACATCGACATCGAGTGGTACTGGACCTACGACAAGACGCGCGTCATCTCTATCAGGCTGCTAAGGCAGGCGCTCGATATGCTACGCGTCGATACGCGCTACACCTTCGTGCAAGATCAGGCACTAGCGATGAAGCCGTTCTGGGAGGATCTGAGCGCGAAGGAGCGCAGACTCCTGCTTTCGCTCATCAAAGAAGGGCGCTGGGAAGTCGCCGGCGGTACTTGGGTGCAAGCGGAGAACGCCGGGCCGGACTTCGAGTCCCTATCGCGCCAGTTTCTCCACGCGAAGCCCTGGCTGGAACAAACCTTCCAAACCAGCGTCCGCACTTACTGGGACATCGATGTCTTCGGCCACACGCGGCAGGTTCCGCAACTGGCGGCTCGTGCCGGTATCCCGTACTGCGTCTTCATGCGCGACGCGCCGAGAGAAGTTGGAGCAAAAATCCGGAATCCTTTTTGGTGGCAGGCGCCGGATGGCAGCAAAGTCCTCGCATACTGGCTGGCTGGATCTTACAGCGTGCATGCGCGGAACGTCGCCGCTGCCCTGCGCGCTCAAGCCGCACATAATGCCGAAGGAAACCACAAGCTGCTGCTGCCGTGGGGCGACGACCTCAGCGAGCCCGCTGAAACTACGACCGCTATCGAAACGCGCATCCGTGCGGCCGCCGTTGAGATCGGGTTGAGCGTGGGCGAAGTCATCTTCGCGACGCCTGCCCGCTATTTCGATGCCGTTCTAAAGAGCGGCGCAACCCTGCCCACATACGACCAGGATTTCAACCCGCCGCTCGCCGTCGCCGACCTGCGCGGACTCTACGGCGAACGCCCCAAGGCTAAGCTCGCCGCGCGCGCCGCCGAAGAGTCGCTCACAACCGGTGAGAAGCTCTCCACGCTAGCCTTGCTCACGGGTTTCCCCTATCCGGCGGCAGAACTTCGTTCCGGTTGGGACAAGCTGTTGTTCAACCAAAGCCACGACGGGGCGGGCGGCAGCCACATCGACGCGGTCTATCTGGACGCTATGAGCCGCTACGGTGCGGCCATCGAGGCGGGGCGCGACGCCGCTGCCGAGGCGTTCTATGCGCTCTCGCGCAACATCGACACCAAGCCGGGCGGCGTTTATCCGCTCCTTGTGTTCAATCCGCAATCATTTCGCCGCACTGAATTGGCGTGCCATAATGCTCTCTTCCGCGAAAAGCTGAACAATTTCCGCATCACGGACCATACGGGGGCGCCGGTGCCGTTCCGCATCGTCGCCGCAAACCGGGCCAAGCCGGGCCGCCCCTTACAGATGGCCGTCATCGACATCCTCACCAGTGTGCCTGGCTTGGGTTACAAACTGTATCGAGTCGAGCCTGTCGAGGGAGTGGCGCGGGAGCCCGAGTGGCGCCCCGCCCCAGACGAAGTCTCCAGCCGTTACTTCACGCTGCGTCTCGACGCGGCAACGGGCTCGCTTCGCAGCGTGATCGATCGCCGCACCGGCCAGGAGTTGTTTGACGTCTCGGCTTACTGCGTCAACGAACTCGTGCTGGCTGAAGAGCGGAATCCCAGCATGGAGGGAATGGTGTATCTCACCGGGCGCGAGATGCGCGGTCGGACCTTTGCCCCGGATTCCATTCAGCAAGCGGCCGACGACATCGGCACGCGCCTGCGCATCGGCGGAGCTTTCCTGGGTGGCCGCCGCGTGCAGGAGATCGAAATCTACAACGAAATCCCGCGCATCGATTTCACGACTCATCTTGACGGTTTCCCGGGCCGCGACGGCCTGCTCACCGTGGCTTTCCCCGTGCGGCAGGCAGGGCGCACGATTTACGATACGCATGGAGCCGTTACCCAGCGGCCCGACGGCATCTTCTGCGCCCATGGTTACGTGGACGTTACAACACCCCGGGGCGGCGTCGCTGTCCTGAATCGCGGAACTTCCGGACATCTGGTCCAAAATGGCGTGGTGAAGCTGATCCTGCTGCGCTCCATCACCGCCTACCCCGGCTACCACAGCGAACTGGCTGCCGAACGCGGCAGCCACAGCTTCTCCTACAGCATCTATCCGCACACCGGCGAAGCGCCTCAAGGCGGCGTTGTCTGGCAGGCGCATAGCTTCAACTCGCCTCTCCGCGTCATCTCCACTGATGCGCATCCGGGCACGCTCCCCGGAGAGTACAGCTTCGCAAGCGCCGAAAGTGGCAACTTCCGTATCACTGCCCTCAAACGTGCCGAAGACGGCGAAGGGTTCATCCTTCGCGGCCACGAAGCTTACGGCGTGGGCGGCCGCGTGCGCTTGCGCCTGGGCTTCCCCGTCGCGCGCGCGTGGCTCTCCGACCTGGTCGAGCGCGCCGGGGCCGAACTCCCCGTCCGAGGGAACGCCGTCGAGTTCCCCGCCCCGCCGTTTTCCCATATCACGCTGCGATTGACCCCACGCGGAAAGATATAATCGACGCTATGCAGCATCCCTCCAGACGTGCCATCCTTACTACCGCCGCGGCGGCTATTGCCACCCCAGCTCACAGAATCCTCGGAGCCAACGACAAGGCCAACGTGGCCGTCATCGGCATCGGAGGCCGCGGCCGGGCTCACTTGAACGAATACACGCGGATGCCGGAGAGCCGCGTGGTGGCGATCTGCGACGTGAACCAGGAAGCGCAGGAGCGCGGTGCGGCCCTTGCCGAGAAGCTTCAGGGCTCCAAGCCGAAGGTTTACGGCGACATGCGAAAGCTGTTTGAGAACAAGGAGGTCGACGCCGTCTCGATCGCCGTCCCCAACCACTGGCACGCGCTCGCCACGATCTGGGCCTGCCAGGCGGGCAAGGACGTTTACATCGAGAAGCCCGCCTGCCACAACATGTGGGAAGGCCGCAAGATGGTGGATGCCGCCCGCAAGTACAACCGCATGGTCCAGGTCGGCTCGCAGAGCCGCACGATCCAGCACAAGATCCGCGCCATGCAACTGCTCCGCGAAGGCGTCATCGGCAAGGTTTACATGGCCAAGGGACTCTGCTATAAGAGGCGCAAGTCCATCGGCCACACTCCAGCCACCCCTGTCCCGCCGGGCATCGATTGGGATATGTTCCTGGGCCCAGCGCCCCTGCGCGAGTTCACCATGAACCGCTTCCGCTACAACTGGCACTGGTTCTGGGACACGGGCAACGGCGACATCGGCAACCAGGGCGTGCACGAGATGGATATCGCGCGCTGGGGTCTTGGCAAGGAAACGCTGCCGGCGAGCGTCTATTCGAGCGGCGGCAAGTTCGCCTACGTGGATGACCAGGAGACCCCCAACACGCAACTGGCCACCTTCGATTACGGTGATTGCCAGCTCATCTTCGAGGTGCGCGGCATTCTATTCAACGAGGAAGGCGGCATCCAACGCGACGGCGGCGGCAACGTCATCGGCAATCTTTTCTTCGGTAGCGACGGCTGGATGGCCGTGGATCTGAAGGGCTTCCAGGTTTACAAGGGTGACAAGCACGAGAAGATCCTGGATGAGAAGTACACTGAGAATGTCCCGTGGGCCACGGCACCCCACATGCAGAACTTCCTCCACGCTTGCCGCACACGCAACGTTCAGGACCTGCACGCGGATATCGAAGCCGGGGTGACTTCGGCCAGCTTGTGCCATTTGGCCAACATCAGCTATCGGTTGGGACGGAAGCTCACATTTGACGCGGCGGCGGCCCACTTCGTCGGCGACGCGGACGCCAACAGTATGATGACGCGCAAATATCGCGCGCCTTACGTGGTGCCGGACAAAGTCTGAACGGCGACGGCGTACTTCCTGCGTACCACGAAGACGTAGGAAGCGACACCGGCCACCAGCAGCAGCCAGACCACCCGCATGGGCGCTTCGTAGCTCCCGGTCGTCTGTTTGAGCCATCCCGTGGCCAGCGCGGCGGCGATGCCCGAGAGGTTCGACGCGCAGTTCTGCACGCCCGCGATGCGTCCCAAAGCGGCGCGTGGCACCAGCGACTGCGTGAGCGCCCAGTAATTGGCCGTCGCCAGCCCCAGCCCAACTAGCGAAAAGATGGCGAAGAACAGGGCCACTTCGCGTGAGGCGGCGTGCGCGCCGATCACCTCCGTCGAAGCCAGCACCAAGCCCGCCACGGTAAACGCCTTCCGCACGTTCACCGCGTCGCGACCCTTTCGGATCACCACATCGGCCGCCCACCCCGCCAGCGCGGCCATCACCGCCATGCCGCCGAAGCTCATCATGGTGTAAAGGCCCATCGAATTGAGCGACAGCCCGCGGCGTTCCACCAGGTAGGCCGGCAGCCACGTCATGCAGAAGAACACGAAGAAGTTGTAGCAGAAGGTGCCCACCAGGATGCCCCACAGAAGCGGCGTCCGGAACAGGGGCAGTACGGAGAACCGGCGCTCGCTCGCGACGGCCTTCGATTCTGCGTGATCGTCTTCGACCAACCACAGCCAGAAGCCCAGCCACATCAAACCGCCCAAACCGAGAACCACGAACATCGCCCGCCAGTCGAGCGCGGTGATCAGCATCGCCGTGAGCGGCGCGCCGATCGCCGGACCGATCTTGGTTCCCGCCATATAGATACCGATCGCCAGTCCGCGCTCTTTCTCATGACAATGCAACCCGATCCAGCGCAGGCTCGCCGGTGAAACGATCGCTTCACCTACCCCTAGAACGAGCCGGGCGGCCACCAACATCCAGAAAGTCCGCGCCATCCCGGTCGCGGCGGACACCAGGCACCAAAGCAGAAACCCGATCGCGTACGGCCGCCGCACGCCGAAACGGTCCACCACCCAGCCGGCCGGAATCTGCAGCAGCGCATATGTCCAGAAGAACACCGAATTCAACAGGCCGCGGTCGGTGTCGTCCAGCAGGAAGAAGCTCTTGAAGTCCGGCACCGTTAGCGCCACCGACAGGTTCGCCCGGTCCACGTAGGCAATGATCATTCCCACGCTCAGCAGCGCGACAGTGGCCCATTTCCGAAGCGGTTTGCTCATCATGGCATTCAGAACAGCATACACGCTCCGGCGCGAAAGTTTTCCGCCCTTGCAGCCGATTGATAGTCCGATGAGCCGACGTGCAATCAATTATTACGACGAATTGCAGATCCACCCCCGGGCGGAGCCGGAAACCATCCACCGCGTATATCGTCTGCTTGCCGCGCGCTATCATCCCGACAACAAGCTGACCGGCGACGTCGAGAAATTCCGCCAAATTTGCGAAGCCTACAAAGTACTGGGCGATCCGGATCGCCGGGCCGATTACGACGCCGAGTTGGCCGGAGCCGAGCCGCAACCGCTGGATGTGTTCCAGTCCAGTGAATTCAGCGAGGGGCCGGGGGCGGAAGGTAAGATCCGCCTTGGCATTCTGTGCCTGCTCTATGCGCGCCGGCGCGCCAACCCGGATTACGCAGCCCTCTCCATGCTCGACCTGGAGCACCTGATGTCCTTTCCGCGCGAGCACCTGGGCTTCTCCATCTGGTACTTGCGCTCGAAGCGTTACATCGCCCAGGACGACCGCAGCAGCTTCGTGATCACGGCCGAGGGCGTCGACTACCTGGAGAGCCAGGTTCCCAACAACGAGTTCCTGCTCCGCGTGTTCCGCGAATCGGAATCCGGCATGATGCTGTACCCCAAGGCGCTCATCAACACCAAGGATCGTTAGCAGCGTGTTATCGTTGCCTGTTGATGGCCCTAATTTGCATATTCTTCATCGCAGTCCTGGCATCGGCTTCGCTTTCCGCTGAGTTACTTGATCTGGCCCCCTTCGCGCGGCCTTGCTGCTCCTCCGATAAGTACACGCAACAAACTACTTTCGACTACCATCATCCGAAAGGCCTGGTGCGAGCCGCGGATGGCAGCGGGATCTACGGCTTGCAGTGGGCCGAAGAGCGCGACCTGTTCGAAGTCGCCGTCACGTTCCACAAGCCATACGAGGCGCGGCAGGCCGTGCTCGAGTACTGGTTCAAGAACTGGCCCTATAGCCCGCCCCAGATGCCCAACGTAGAGGATCCAGTGGACGATCCCTGGCAAGGAGAGTGGCTTGCCGCGCGAACCGCGGTGACCTGCCAGGAAAGAACCTGCCGCTTTACGTTTGCGCCACTCGAGGAGGCCGAGAATCGCCGCGCGAAGAATCTGCCCGGCGTGCGTTATCGTCGCGCGTTGCGATTCCGGCTGGTCTTCCCGGCGGGGGAATTGCCGCAAATTGAAACAGTGCGGGTGTTCAGTGAATCGCGGGTCAAACGAGCCGAATTGCGGATTCGATTTCTCGGCGCCGGCAAGCAGCCACCCGTCTTCGAGGCCTACAACGGCTGGATTCGCTCGGTCAAGCCCGCCGCCGGTGGAGCGCTTCTTACTGTCGATGCCGCCAGCCCCGCACCGGCCGGCTCGAACGATGTGACCATCATCCGGGTTCAGCGCGGCACACAAGCCTTCTCTTTCGCGCCCGAGGATGTCGAAAAGGAACCGCTCTACGTGCCGGATTATCAGGCCTATATCACTCTGGCCTCCGACGCCCATCCATTCTCTGAGGGTATCGTAAAGGCAGGCGCGAAGATCCGCCAGCGCGTCGAGCGCGAGCCGGAGCAGACCTACGAGCGCGCCACGGCGGAAATCCCGCCGCTCGACCCGATCATCCGTCAAGGCGGTCGCCTTTACCTTCCGCTGGCCGCCGACGCAAGCTGGCAAAAGTTCGCTTTCGAGTGGGGCGGGAACGTTATGATCCGCAAGCGCGAAACCAAAGCCTTCGGACGCGAGTTCGCTCGTCTCACCTGGCCAAACGACGAGATCCGCTGGTCGATCGATACCCAACCCGCGCCCACCTTTGCGCCGCGCGGGAACGAGTCCACGCTTTCGGTACTCGAAGACTATCTGCCGGTGGTCACCGCGCGTTGGAAGGAGGGCGCGGTCGAATACAAAGAGGAAGCTTTCGCCACGCTGCTCGAAGGGCCGCTTTCAAGCGAAGATCCGTCCCGCAACGAGCAGACGCCCGCCGTGCTCATGATTCGCCTGGTTGCGCGAAACACCTCGCCTTCGCCCGCAACCGCGCATCTGTGGCTGCGAACCTCGGTTGACGAATCTCTCGTCTGCGACGGCCGCCTGTTCACCTCCGGCTCCGACGTCCGCGCGCGATTCGACGGGTTCGGAGGCTCCCCCGCGACAATAGACGGACCGGCGCTGCACTCCACTACGGTCCTGGCCCCCGGCGCCGCCGCTACCGCCCACTTGGCGATTCCCTTCGTACCGGGCCTTACGCCGGCCGAGCGCATGCGGCTGGCCGCGCTAAATTACGCAGCCGAACGAGCGCGCGTCATCTCCTTCTGGCGCGAAGCGACGGCCAAAGGCATCCCTTTCCGCGTCCCCGAGGAGCGTTTCAACAGTTTCGCCAAAGGACTGATCGCCCGCATCCGCATCTCCGCCACGAAAGATCCCGCCAGCGGACTCTACATGGTCCCGGCCGCCAGCTACTCCTACAAGGTCTTTGCCAACGAAGCGGCTTTTCAATCGCAACTGCTCGACCGCGCTGGCTACCAGGACCTGTCCCGCAACTACCTGCAGACCCTGGTCGACCTGCAGGGTTCGAAGCCCTTCCCCGGCACTTACACCGGGCAGAAAGCCGTCTATCACGGTGCGCGCGTGAATGCGGATTACGATTACACGGCCAGCAATTACGGGCTGGATCACGGCACCGTGCTCTGGACCCTGGCCGACCACTACGCCATTACGCGCGACCGTGCGTGGCTGCATCGCGTAGCCCCCAGCATGAAGCGTGCCGCCGACTGGGTGATCGAGCAGCGGCGCCTCACCGGGGTACTCGTGGACGGCCGTCCTTGCCCCGAATACGGCCTCTTGCCCGCCGGGCATCTGGAAGACAACAGCGACTGGGGCCACTGGTTCTCGGTGAACGCCTACTCCTGGCTGGGTATGCACACACTGGCCCTCGCGCTCGCCGACGCCGGGGATCCGGACGCCGCACGTTACACCAGGGAAGCCGAAGCCTACCGGCGGGATCTGCGCACGGCAGTCGATCGGGCCGCCGCCGCGGCCCCGGTCGTCAAGTTCCGCGACAACACCTGGGCTCCGTATGTCCCGACGCGCGTCCATCAGCGCATCCGCCTGTTCGGTCCATTGCGCAATGGTTATTACTCCAGATACGGCAAGAACATACTGCCCACTTACCGTCTCTCGGCCACGCGCGAGTTGCTCTACGGGCCGCTGATCCTGGTCGACACCGGCGTCATCGGCGCGAAGGAAACCGCCGCAAACTGGATCATCGACGATTGGGAAGACAACGCCACCATGTCGGAGCCGCTCGGCCTGCACGTCCACGGATGGGTGGATGAGGCCTATTGGTTCAGCCGCGGCGGCATGGTGTTTCAGGCGAACCTGCAGAATCCCATCCGCGCCTACCTGAGGCGCGGCGAAGCTCGCGCGGCCATCCGCAGCCTTTACAACAACTTCGTTTCCTGCTACTACCCCTCCGTGAACATCTTCACCGAGGAATACCGGCAGTGGCGCGGCCCCAGCGGCCCGTTCTACAAGATTCCGGACGAGGCCAAGTTCGTCCACCGGCTGCGCGATATGCTCTTCACCGAATACGACGGCGACTTGCTGCTGGCTGTGGCTGCGCCCGAACGCTGGCTCGCGCCGGGGAAAGAAATCGTGGCGAAAGATGCCCCCACCGAATTCGGCCCCCTGAGTTACACGCTGCGGGGCGAGGACGGCCTGGTGCGTGGCGAGATCAACTTGCCGCAACGAAATCCGTACCGCGACGCATGGCTTACGGTGCGCGCACCCGGAGCCCGCATCGCCTCGGTCTCAATCGGCGGCCGGGACTGGACGGATTTCGATCAAGCCAAGTCCTGCATCCGGCTGCCTAAATCGAAGCAACCGATCTCCTTGGTCGTGCGGCTGGCCCCACGAGCCTGATTTAACCTGCCGCCCCTTCTATCTCCGTCCAGGGCAGCGTAAGAGTAAAATTGCTTCCCTTGCCCGGTTCACTTTCGACGGTGATCTCCCCTCCCAGCAACGAGGCCAACTTCTGGCTCAAATGCAGGCCGAGCCCAACGCCTTCACGTCGGACGCCATCCTCCTTGGTTAGCCGCGCGAATTCCTCGAAAATCCGTGGCCGGTCTTCCGCCGGGATTCCGATTCCGGTGTCCGCAACCACAAAACGCACGACTTGCCTGCCGGCATCACACGCCCGGCACACCGACAATGTGACAGAACCCGCTTCGGTGTACTTCACGGCGTTGCTCGTCAGGTTGAACAGGATCTGGCGCAGGAACCGCCGGTTGGTGCGCACGGTTCCCACCACGGCCGGCCGCTTGACCGTCACCGCGAGCTTCTTCTCCGCCGCCATAGGCTGGAGCGCTGCCGCGACTTCCTCGATTACCTCGCCGCAACGGACCGGTTCAAGATGCACGTCCGTCTTGCCACTGGAGATCATGGCCAAGTCGAGCAGATCGTTGATGATCGACAGCAAGTGCTTTGCGCTCGTGCGCACAATCTCGAGTTGGCGCTTCTGTTCGGCTGTGAGCGGCCCGGACAGCTTCATGAGCAATAGGCCCGTCACGCCGATGATGCCGTTCAGAGGTGTCCGAAGCTCGTGCGACATGGTCGCCAGAAAACGATCTTTGCCGCGGATTGCCTCTTCGAGTTGCACATTCTTCACGCGAAGAGCTTCCTCGAGCATGAGGTGCTCGGTCACGTCGCGGATCAAGCCGCAGACCAACGGCGTTTGTCCTTCCTCGACCATCCCCAGCGAGACTTCGGCTGGGAACTCTTCACCGTTCGCCTTGCACAGGGTGAGGCTGCGTCTGCCGCGCATCGACAAACGGCCCGGATACCTGGCCGGCCTGCGCGACAACGCCAGGCGTCTTCGGCGGATGCGCTCCGGAACGAGCATCTCCACGCTTTGCCCGATCAACTGGTCCCGCCGGTAACCGAACACCTTTTCGGTCGCCGTGTTCACCAGGACGATCTCGCCGCGATTGTTAAAGACCACCATCGAATCCGGAGCTGATTCCAGCACGCACTGCACCCGCCGGCGCGCCCGTTTGCTCGCCGTGATGTCGTGCGCAATGGTGCAGGCGGCCGTGATGCGCCCCAGGCGGTCTCGTAACGGCGAAATCGACAAGGAAATATCTACCAAGCTGCCGTCCTTGCGCTGGTGTACGGTCTCGAAATCCTGGGTGGCCTCCCCCTGCTTGATCCGCTGGAGGAACCCGTCGAGTTCTTCTTGCCTTTCCGCGGGAACCACCTTGCGGATGGACGCGCCGATCATCTCCTCGCTCGAATAACCATAGAGCAACTCCGCACCCCGGTTCCAGCTCAAAATCCGGCCTTCCGGCGTTTCACTCACAATCGCGTCCGTCGAGGCTTCCACGATGGCGGCCAGGCTCAGCCGCGCCTCGCGCGCCGCATCCACCCAGCTCAGATCGGTGACCACGGCGCAGATGCCCTTTCTCCCGCCATACACGGCCGGCCGCATTGCGATCTGGGCAGGCACCCCGCGCAGATCCGCGCCCACCAACGTAAGTTCCTCACGGCACGGCCCTTTATTTGCCTGCGCCAACATGCGCAGCAACTTGCCGCGGTGGACCGGCGACACATGATCCCGGAGTGGCTCGCCTGTCAGTCTCTCCGGATCGCTTCCCGCCATGGAGGCGAAACTGGAGTTGCAATACTCGATGGTCCCATCCGGGCTCAGAATCAGCACACCCTCGCTTACTGATTCGACCAGAATGGAGAAGACGTCGGCCGCCGTCGTGGCTGCATTCAGCATACAGAAGACTCGGCGAGGATCGCCCGCATGGCCCTCAAAGAACGTACAGCGCCGGACTGGGAGCCGGTGTCGGATGTCGCAGATTCTCTTCGACAATCTCGATGAGCGCCTCGGGTTCCACCGGTTTGGCGATATACGCGTTGAAGCGGGCGCCCATCTTCCGCAAGTCTTCCAGGCGGGAGACGAATGCCGAAAAGGCTAGAATCGGAATCTGCTCGCCGCCCGGCAACCGGCGGAGCCGTTCAAGGAGGGTGGCGCCTTCCACGTCGGGCAACATGAGATCAAGCAGCACCAGATCGCACCCCCCGCTGCTCATGATCTCCATGGCGCTCCGGCCGTTAGCCGCCAACAACACCGAGTAGCCCCGGCTTTCTAAAGTCGCTTTGACGATTTGCCGGGCTACCCAGTTGTCTTCCACCACCAGGATGGTGACCAAAGCCTTGTTCGGCTCTATGCTGGCCGTTTCGGGATAGCCTTGCGGCCCGTTGGAAGCTGCATCCAAGGTTCACCACCTTTCGCGACTACGGCTGAAGAGAACTCCCCTCTCAGCCGTCGTTCGGTCGACCTGCCAACCGCCAGCCCACCAGCGGACTCCCC
>ENA-UOYA01000491-UOYA01000491.1-activated-sludge-metagenome-genome-assembly--contig:-NODE-491-length-51293-cov-64.360123_pt1 | contig 51293 bp, 45 predicted proteins | sample MGYA00238163_ERZ764804 | MGnify/ENA primary metagenome ERZ764804 (study PRJEB28919, sample SAMN05720223) | activated sludge metagenome | isolation source: Anaerobic digester | place: Hong Kong...
CCGGATGAACGAAAATGTATATACAACGTTAAATGACATTTCTTATATAAAAAAAGGTACTTATTAACCAGAAGAATCTGATTTTATAACAGGAATAACTAGTAATTTATTTTATTAGTATTTTTTGAATGCTCTTAAATCTTAAACCAGATGATAAATATTCTATATCATTAAAGTTGTGAGTGAAAAAAAAGAATTTCGACTTTTATACAACATTTCAAAGCCGAAAGATCGATGCAATTAACACTACTGTAGGAATTCACTATTTTATAGTTCAGAAAAAAATACTAAAATTTTAATTTTTTTAAAGAAAGTTTATTCTTCACAAGTTAAAAATTGCCTATAATTTTTAGTGGAAGACTAAGAAATATTATAAGATTTTCTTTTTAAGAGGTTTTATGGAAAAATCGATAGACTTTAACATTAAAAGACTTGGGAAACCAATTTACTTTTCTCCGATGAAAAATGTAAATTTTATTGATGACAGTGAAAAAATATTTTATGATGTTGATTATTCAAAGATTAAAAATGCTGTATTAAGCAATAATGATAGTGATTTAATTGTTTTTGAAAAAGCTGGGCCAAGAGAAAATATTTTTTTTGATCCAAAGAAAACTACCGCTGGCATAGTAACCTGTGGTGGTTTATGTCCTGGACTTAACAATGTCATACGTTCGCTTGTCCTGCAGCTTATATATCAATATGGTATTAATAAAATAATAGGTTTTAGATATGGATATAGAGGTATAGATATTGATAATAAGATCAATCCAATTTTTCTTGATGTAAGTGAAGTAGCCGATATTCATAATCTGGGAGGTTCATATCTTGGTTCTTCAAGAGGAGCTACAGATAATAAGAGACTGGTTGATTCTTTATTGTATTACGGGATAGATATATTGTTTACCATAGGCGGTGATGGGACCATAAGAGGTGCTATGGCTATTGAAGAGGAAGTGTCAAGAAGAAATCTTCCAATTTCAGTAATAAATATTCCAAAGACAATAGACAATGATATCCCTTTTATAAGTAAATCTTTTGGCTTTCAGACAGCAGTCGCAGCAGCTCAGGAAGCTATCAGGTGTGCCCATAATGAGGCTAAAGGAGCTCCGAATGGGATTGGGATAGTTAAACTCATGGGTAGAGATTCTGGTTTTATTGCAGCTCAAGCAGCTCTTGCTCAAAAAGATGCAAACTATGTGCTGGTTCCAGAAATAGATTTTAACCTTGCAGGGCACAATGGACTTTTAGCTTCACTTGAAAGGAGATTGACAGTAGCTGACCATGCACTTATTGTTGTTGCTGAAGGTTCGGGCCAGAAATTTTTTGATAATTCTCAAACAAGATACGATAAATCAGGGAATAAAAAATTGGAAGATATAGGGTTATTTTTAAAAAATAAGATTTCAAAACATTTTGAAGAAAAAGGGATTGAGGTAAATATTAAGTATATAGATCCATCATATATGATTCGTTCGGTTGTCGCCAACGCAGAGGATGCAGTGTACTGTGGATTTTTGGCTGAACATGCCGTTCATGCTGCTATGAGTGGAAGAACAAGGTTGGTTATTGGCAAATGGAATGATACCTTTATTAACCTTCCCATGGACATAGTTAGTCTGGGAAGAAAAAAAATAGATCCTAAAAGTTCTCTCTGGCAGTCTGTTCTTCTTTCAACCGGTCAGCCCTCACTTATAGATTAAGCATCAAATTAAACTATATAAGAAAATGGTACAAGATAACTTGAATATTGTATCCCTGTTATGACGTTGCAAATGTTTATTTGAAAATTCTATTTTTTTAATCAGGTGATAGATTAATGAAAATTTTATATTTTTTTGTTAAAAACTATTGACAAATAATAAATTCATTTCATCTTATTATAAAAGCAGGAATATTTGCTTATCTTAATCTTTTTTACCGTGATTTTTTAGTTTTATAATTTATTTTTAAATAAAATTTTACCTTGTAGTGTTCTTTTTTTGTTTTTTGGGAGGGGGGGGATGATTGTAAAACGTAATCTAATACTATTTATTATTGTTTTATCTATTTTCAGTATTCCGGTCTTTGCTCAACAAACCACTATTCCTATTCCCAACATAAATATTTCTGTTCAGCCAGCTAAAACTCAAAATCAAGTTGCATCTTCTTTAGAAATACTCCTTTTGATTTCTTTACTATCTTTGGGACCATCTCTCGTTATTTCTCTAACAAGTTATGTTCGGTTCATTATAGTATTTGATTTTTTGAAAAGAGGTCTTGGAACTCAACAGATGCCTCCAGCTCAAGTCATGGCTGGTCTTGCTCTGTTCATGACAATTTTTGTAATGATGCCAGTTTTTACTCAGATTAATTCAGAAGCCATTCAGCCATATATGAATGGTAAGATAGACTTGGATGGTCTTTACTATAAAGGTATTGAACCTTTAAGAGCTTTTATGTTTAAAATAACAAGACCAAATGATATTGCCCTATTTTTAAGGGTTGCGAATATTGGACAGGTGGCTACTATCAAGGATATCCCCACATATATATTGATTCCAGCATTCATGTTATCTGAACTAAAAACTGCATTTAATATTGGTATTCTTATAATGATGCCATTTTTAGTTATAGATATGCTTGTTTCTGCAACATTGATGGCGATGGGTATGATTATGCTTCCGCCTATAATGATTTCGCTCCCCCTGAAGATAATAGTTTTTGTTCTTGCTGATGGATGGAATCTTATAGTAGGAAGCTTGATAAGGGCGTTCCCCAGATAGATTTGATAAGATAAAAGTAAAGAATATATTTTAATAAGAAGTTAAAGATAAAAGGAGAATTTTATGAATATGGGTATAGTCATAGATATTTTAAGAACTTCAATTTATGAAATTGTTATAATAGGTGCACCACTTTTACTGGCTCCAATGATTATTGGTCTTATTGTTTCTATTTTTCAGGCTACCACTCAGATTCAGGAACAAACCTTAACTTTTGTACCTAAAATGATAGCCATTTTTGCAGTAGTTGCAATACTTGGACCCTGGATGATTACACGACTTATAAATTACATAAACTATCTAATAAATATTATACCAAATGCAATAAAATAGAATCCTGAAGAGAAATAAAAAAAGTTGGAAGAGGTAGCAATATTAGATGCAATAGCAAGAAGATTAATCAAATAATAGAAACAGTAAGGAACCCCGGGTTTTAAGTTTTAATAAAGATTTACGAGGAAAATTATTAGATGACACCTTTTTATTATGTCGAAATTTTTCCAATCTTTCTTTTAATATTTATACGACTTATAGGTATAACTTTGACTTCACCAATATTTTCTTCATCTTTGATTCCCCCTCAAGTTATTGTCGGGCTTATGTTTTTTATGGCAATAATAATCTATCCCTTTGCTTCCATAAATCTAAAGATCGTTATGCCCAAGAATCTCGGACAATATGCACTTATGCTTGTAAATGAGCTTTTTATAGGTTTTTCAATAGGGCTTTTTCTAACGATTATTTTTACAACATTTCAACTTTCGGGAGAACTATTTTCTTACCAGATGGGCCTTGGAATTTCAGAAGTTCTGGATCCCTTGAGTGAAATAGAAGTTCCAATAGTGAGCCAGGTTTTTCAAATCTTTGGAATGCTAATATTTATAGCAATCGATGGGATGGAATATGAAATTCTTGTGTTACGAAAATCTTTTGAAATAGTAAGCTATGTAGATTTTTCTACTAAGATAAATGATATGTTTCCCGAGGTCATTATTCTTTTTAGAGATCTTTTTTTAATTTCTCTTCAGATAGCTATCCCGATAATTGTTACCTTATTGATATTAAATATAACTCTTGGTATTATTTCAAAATTTGCTCCTCAGGTAAACATTTTTATGGTTGGAATAAATATCCAGGTAATAGTGGGTTTTATTTTGATACTTCTATATATTCCATTTTTTTCTGATTTTGCAAAAAACCTTTTTGATAATCTTTTTGTCAGGATAGTATCCTGGCTTAAGTTATTGAGTTGAATTTACAACACAGTTTAAAATGGTTCAGCTTTGATATAGAATTTATGGAGATAGGTTTTGCAGGGTAAAATCATTAATATGTCAGAATTAGATTTATCATTAAATACTATTTCAGATGAAAATTTTATTTGTAAAGACAGCAATGATTCTATTTCTTTTAATGATTTTATTGATTCTATTCTGCATTCAAGTTTATCCTCCGTACCAGAACTTAATCTCCAAAGGTTTGCAGCTGAAGATGAAGGAAGGACTGAACTTCCAACCGAGCAAAAGAAGAAAAAAGCAAGAGAAAAAGGACAGGTTCTAAAATCTCAGGAAATTGTTTCTCTTGCTTCTTTACTTTCTGTCATGTTGTCGGTTTTTGCTTTTTTCCCGGTAATTTGGGAGAGGATTGTCAATATACTCTATTTTTTCTTCCAGGTAGACATGGAATTTAGCATAGGAAATCTTGGGTATTTTTTAAAGTTTGTTGTTAATCAGCTCCTAATAGTTGCAGTAATCATATTTTTACCTCCAATAGTTGTATCTATTATAGCTACTGTCGCTCAGATAGGTTTTTTAGTTGTGCCTTCTCTTATAGCTCCAAACTTTTCAAGAATAGCACCAAACTTTTCAGCATATTTTAAGAGAATTTTCTCTGTCCAGGGGGCGATGAATCTATTAAAAAGTTTGCTTCTGGTTGTTGGATCACTTTTGATAGTGTTTTTATCCATAAATTCTTCCTTATACAATATCTTTAAATCTGTTGCTGATTCGTATAAAACAGCAATATCTATGGGAATAAATCTTTTTAAATCTATGTTTATAAAAATAGCGATAATCCTTTTGGTTCTTGCTATTATCGATTATATCCTTCAGAGAAGGCAATATATTGAGTCATTAAAGATGAGTAAAAAAGAGATTCTTGATGAATTTTATGAACAGGAAGGTAGACCCGAGATAAAGCAAGCATTGAATAGAAAGCGAAGAGAGATTGCACAGAGAAGGAGTCTTGCAAATGTTAAAACAGCTGATGTTGTTATTACAAACCCGACTCACTATGCTATAGCACTTAAGTATGAAACTGGAATCGATATTGCTCCGAAGGTTGTTGCCAAAGGGCAGGATCTTATGGCTCAAAGAATAAAACAGATTGCATTTGAAAATGATATTATAACTGTTGAAAATAAACCTCTCGCAAGAGAGCTTTTTGCCAGAACTGAGATAGGAGACTATGTCCCGTCAGATCTTTATTCTATCGTTGCTGGTGTATATCAGTATGTATATAAAGAATATGCAAAGAGAAAGAAAAAGATATACTCAAATAAGGGGTAAAATATGGCAGATACTGCTAGACCTCGAATTAATTTTTCAAAAATTTTAAATTCACCAGATATTCTTGTAGCTGTGGCTATTGTTACAATAGTCATAATGTTTATTTTGCCTTTGCCCGTATTTTTTCTGGACTTTTTTATGTCAATATCTCTTGCACTATCATTATTTGTTTTATTTCTCGTTATCTTTTCTACGAATCCACTTGATATTTCTATCTTCCCAAGTATGCTTTTGATAATGACATTGTTAAGGCTCGGATTGAATGTCTCTTCAACAAGACTGATACTTTCAAAAGGTCCTCAATTCAACGGAAAACTTATAACTGCATTTGGTCAATTTGTGGTCGGAGGCAATTTTATTGTTGGATTGATCATTTTTATTATCCTTATTGCAGTTCAATATATTGTTATTTCAAAAGGTACAACAAGAATGTCTGAGGTAGCAGCGAGGTTTGCTCTGGACTCTTTACCCGGGAAACAGATGATGATCGATTCAGATCTTGCAGCAGGTATAATAACAGAGCAAGAAGCGATACTAAGAAGAAAATCATTGCAAAGAGAAGCAGATTTTTATGGTTCAATGGATGGTGCTTCAAAATTCGTCTCTGGCGATGTAATGGTAGGTATATTCATAACTGTTGTAAATATAATTGGTGGTATATTAATAGGACTTTTGAAGTTTCATATGGATTTTACACAGGCAATGGAAACTTTTTTAATATTTACAGTTGGTGATGGCCTTGTTTCTCAAATACCATCATTGCTTAATGGTGTTTCAGCTGGTATTATAGTCTCAAGATCAGAGGCTGCAGATACTCTTGGCAATGAATTTAAAAAAGAAGCTACGAGATCTTATTATCCACTCTGGATCCTTGCAGCAACGCTAACTTTTTTTGGCTTTGTTCCTGGTTTCCCCTGGTATGTATTTTTGCCACTTGGAGGACTTTTTGGTTATCTTGCATATTCCATGCAAACAAGTACAAAAAAAAAGGTAGAAGAAAAAATAGAAAAAAAGGAAGAAGAAAAACCGGTCATTATAGATAAACTTGTTCCCATTGAACCTATTGCACTTGAAATAGGATATTCGCTGATACCATTAGTTGATAAAAGTCAGGGTGGTGATCTTTTTGAGAGGATAGCAAATGTTAGAAAGCAAATAGCATATGATTATGGGATGATCGTTCCTCCCATTGTTGTAAGAGATTCATTAAAACTTGAAGCTACAGAATATTCAATAAAAATACATGGAGTCAAGGTAGCATCCAGTAAACTTTATCCTGACAGACTCCTCGCTATTAACCCGGGAGTCGTATCAGAAGAGATTGAGGGGATTAAGATCAAGGAACCAACATACAATCTTGATGCAGTCTGGATAGAACCATCTCAAAAGGATATTGCCGAATCTTTTGGTTATACTGTCATAAACTGTTCAACAGTTATTGCTACACACCTTACTGAAACAATAATGAACAATGTTGATAGTCTCCTTGGTAGAGAAGAAGTTAAAAAAATTATTGATTCAATTCGTGATGAATATAAAACACTTGTTTCAGAAGTTGAATCGGTGACAAATATTGGATTTTTACAAAAAGTATTTCAAAATCTTTTGTCAGAGAAGATTTCAATAAGAAATATAGCCACTATTTTGCAGACTGTTGCAGATAAGCTTGAGATAAACAAGAATCTTGATCCTGATCTGGTTTCTGAATTTGTTAGAGAAAAACTAAAAAATCAGATATGTAGAACCTATACAGATGATAAAGGAAGATTAAGAGTCTATGCTCTATCACCAAAGCTTGAAAATTACCTTGCAAATGAGTTTGAAAAATCAGTGAGACTTGGAGTCTATACATTTCCACCACAGTTTTTACCCAATTTTATTAATAAAATTCTTGAATTCGAAAAAGAAGCCAATGAAAAAAAACTGGACTACTTTATTTTGCTTGTTAGTCCAAGGATAAGAAGGCAACTTAAAATGATTCTCTCATCTGTGGCTCCAAGAGCTGTTGTTTTATCAACTTCTGAAATATCTCCAGGTGTTTCATTGGAGTATGTTGGGCAGATATCCATGGGTGATCAATAGGAGGAAACTAATGCATTATATTACTCTGGAAGGTGAGAGAATAGATAAACTTCGCGAAAAACTCTTAAGAGAATATGGCGAAGATATTTATATTATCAATGTTGAAGAAAAAAAGAAGGGAATTTTACATAACAAAAGATCCTATGTCATGGTTGCCGGAATACCTGATGATGTTTATCTAAAAAGACAGAAGCAGCAATTTTTGAGGACTTCTACAATAGCGAAAGAAAAAAGCATGGAGGGGATGATCTATGAAGACGAAGAAGAAAACGAAGAAGAGGAAACTTCGAAAGATAATATTGAGATAAAAAATATTGAAAATAAAAACAAGGTTAAAAAAAATATAGATCCAATATTTGAAAAATTGGAAACAATAGAAAAAAAATTGAGTGATTTAAATACAAATGTTTATATTAAAGAATCTATACTTGATAGATACATTTCATCCCTTACTAATCTTGATTTTTCAAATGATTTTCTTGATGAGATGAAGGAAAATCTCAGCAAAACTCTTACATACGAAGAGGCAAATTCCATCGAAGTCATAAGAAAAAAAACAATGGAGTATCTTAAAGGCAAAATAATTATTGACAAACAAAGGATTGGTAAAAACGATATAGCTGTTCTTATAGGGCCAACAGGTGTAGGAAAAACAACTACTATAGTAAAGCTTGCAACTAATTCTAAAGTTAATAAAAATTATTCAATAAAGCTTTTAAGTGCAGACCAGACAAAAATAGGTGGTTATGCTCATTTACAGATCGCGGCAGAGATACTTCAAGTTCCTTTTTATACGATAATGAAAAGGGATGATTATATAAGCCAGATAGCTGAAAAAGACGATGTAATATTTGTAGATAGTCCCGGGACTTCTCAAAAAGACAGTAAAATGCTTGGTTGTATTAAAGAGATCCTTGATGTTAAAAAGAAGAATATCAAGACTTTTTTAACAATTTCAGCGACCACAAAGTACAATGATCTTATTGATATTTTTGAAAGGTTCAAATTTTTAGACTATACTCATCTTATAATTACCAAGATTGATGAGACATCAAACTACGGGGCAATACTTAGTGCGATATCAAGATATAATATTCCAATTTCGTATATAACAAATGGTCAAGAAATGACGAAAAACTTAATAGAACCAGATGAAGATTTTATTTTAAAACTTGCCTTTTCAGATGATTTAAAATAAACCTTCACTTTTTGAAAACTTCTATTATTTCCAAAGGAGATACGGATGATAAATCAAGAGCAGCAGCTAAAACAAATAATCGAAAGCAGTAAGAATAAACAAAAAACAAAGATTATTGCTATATCTTCAGGTAAAGGCGGTGTCGGTAAAACCAATTTTGCTGTTAACCTTGCTATCGCATATTCGAAACTGGGGAAAAAAACAATAGTCATGGATGCAGACCTGGGCCTTGCAAATGTTAATGTAATTTTAGGTGTTATTCCTAAGTTTAATCTTTATCATGTTATCAAAAATAAAAAGACAATGAAGGAAATAGTACTTGATACGCCATATGGAATAAAGATAATAGCTGGAGCTTCAGGTTTTTCACAGTTGGCAAATCTAAGCGATGAACAACGTGATGCCTTTATTCAATCACTTTCAGAACTTGAAACTGCTGATATTATAATTATTGACACCGGTGCTGGTGTATCAAACAATGTGCTTTCATTTATTTTAGCTGCTGATGAAACCATAATCATCACAACTCCAGAGACCACATCGATTACAGATGCTTATGGGATAATCAAATCTATCTATTCTCTCGAAAAAGATATACCTATCAAGCTTGTTATAAATAAGTGTAGTTCAATAATGGAAGGTAAGAAGGTCGCAGATAGAATAATAAACATCTCTTTTCAATTCTTATCAATTAAAGTCGAAAATCTTGGTTATATAATGCAGGATGAAATAGTTGAAAAAGCTGTAAGAGTACAGAAACCATTTTATACTTTAAATCCGAAATCAAAAGCTTCAATCTGTATAGATCATATTATCTCACAACTTGAGCACATAAATGCAGTAGAAGGTAAGGGGGTGGTATCTTTCATGAAAAGATATTTGAAATACACTTAATAGAAATTGCAACTTATAATTACTGTTTTCATTTTAATTCTTTATATCTGATATTTCTATTTAAATTTTTTAGAAATATCAGATCTTGAAAATTTTTAAGATTTTGAATAATTATTGAAAAAAACACGCAAAAATTTTGGAATAAATAGATACAAAATAATTTTGATAGAAAAATAAGAGAATAAAATATAAAATTTGTAAGATTTTGTAAGATGCTAAATTTGCAAAAAGATTAAAAGAGATTAATTAATATTGATTGAAACTTTAATATATTGACTTATTCTATGTTGCATTATATAATTATGAATAATGAAAAATAGCTTCCTGTATTTATATGAAAAGCATCAAAGAGGGTATCAGATAGTTTAATACTTTGTTTTTTTGCATCTATAAAGATAGAAGAGGGTGCTGATTTTCGAAGACTTACCATTCTCTTTTTTTCTATGTATGTTCGCAGGCATACAAAGAAATCCAGGGGGTAATACTGAATAAACTTAATTACATATTTTCATACTTCTTCCATTTAAAGCTGAAGCAATTCTGTGATATTTCGGTCATGTAAACTGGCTAGAGAAGTAGAAATATTTCCAGCATAGAACATCACAGGCAAAGTATATAAAAGCAGGTAGAATAAGTTAAAATCCTTGATAGAGTTTATTGGATTAACTTACTTTTTTTGTGTATATGAACGAGGTAAAGTTTTATTTTTAAAAAATGGGAGAGAAAATTGTCAGGTGACTTAGTTTTACCTTTAATTTTCGCAGCAGGTGGTTTTATTATATCTTTTCTTTTATCGTTAATTGCCAGGAATTCTTTAGGAAGTCTCTTTTTAAAATCTACTCTTTCAGCATTGATTCTTGGAGGGTTAGGTTACATATTTCAATATTTTATTAAAGCTTTTAGTTCTGAAGAAAATATTGATTCTGAAAACATTAAAAAAGCCAATCCAGATCATGTTGGTATTAAAACGAATGATTTGAAAACTGCAAATAGAAATCTCAAAGAAAAATATTCGGATGATTATTCTTCAGCTAAAAGTGAAACTTCAACAGTTCTTTCCGAACCTTTAGAAAATCAGGATATCTCTTACGAAAGTTTATTTGCAAAACTTGATGATACAGATTCACACGAAACTATGGCTGTTGATAAATCATTTGTTATTGAAGATCAAAATTTTGATATCAAAAGTGATGATAATTCAAAAGATTCATTCGTTGAAAGCATTGAAAATAAAGAGGAAAATGCTGATTCCAGACATATAGGAAAAAATAATTTTACCAAATATAATCATGGGGATGATTTTATTAAAGAAATAAAAAAGGAAGCTGATGAATCAAATGTTGCGCTTGAACTTGATGGTGATATTGAGGTGATAGAGGGGGATAGTGATTTTAGTAACCAGCAGGTCAGTGCTGAAGAAGCAGCTAAAATTGCAGCTACTTCGAAGGCTTCTTCGATGTCAGGGGAAGTAAAGAGCATTGATGATAAATATATATATTTTACAAAAGGTGCCAAAATAGAAAATAAACCTGAAAAGATAGCCAGGGTAATAAAACAAATGATAGAAAAAGATTAGAAAAAGGATTAAATAGCTGGCAAATTATCTAAAATATTTTGGATCAACCATTTTTAAAAAGTATCAATAGAAAAATTTATGAAAAACTTTTTTGTATTTTTTTGAGGGGAAAATATGGGTAAATCTTCGCTTCAGCAACTTATCGATGAAACTTCTGTTGATCCTCAACTTGCAAAGTCCATGCTTATTTTTACTGGTGGGGATGTCGAAGGTGCTAAAATGATTCTTTCAACCTTTGAGAAAAATATTGGATGCCTTTTAATAAAATTCTCTTTACAAAGTACAAAAGCTTATGGCTTATCAATTATCCTGTTTAATCTTAATCAAGCGAAATTGGAGAAATTCTATTGCACAGTTTCAGAAAATCAAGAGATTAGTTCAATTGACCTGCTAAAGGATGTAAAAGAGATAAAGCAGGTTATAAATTATACTCCAAATAACCCTGAGTTTGCTTATATTTCCACTGCTCTGGAAACAAAAATATCCAGTCCTCAATATCTCGAAAAGCTTATTAATGCATGCAAAACAAAGGCAACTGAAAGTTTAAATGAGTATTTAATTAACTTTTTTGGAGCAATATTAAATGAAATAACAACTGAGTCAAATATAATTTTCAAGTTTCGATATGAAACAATGGATCCATTTGCTATGGGAAAAATAATCTCCGATGCTATAAAAGATGAGAATGAAAAGGATACTTCAACTCAGTCAGATAACCAAAAAGATTCTAATATACAGGCTCAAACAGCTTCAATAGGTTATATAGTGCTTGAATGTGAACCTATATATTCGCCAATAAAGGGGATAGATGTTTCTTTGTTGCAGGAAGGTGATTATATTAAGGTTAAAATATCGGATGATAGAGAAATAGCCCAGTATCTTGGCAGATTACTCGAAGCTTCGGAGGATAATAACCAGTACATTAACGCAAAAATTAACAGTAAAGAAATGCTCGATGAAAATTTATTTAAGATTATTGTTGAGTTTGGACCTGGTATTCTTGGAAAAATTATATGTGGAATTGATGTTAAGATTGAAGCGGATATTTCAGGAGAAAGAGTCGAAAAGGCTAAACAGAAGTCCATGCAAATTAAAGGGAAAGGAACTAAAAAGAAGTCTTTAGGAATTAATGCAATCTTAATAATTATTGCAGGTCTCATAATTATTTTTATGATTATGATGGTTTTGATGACTATATAAAAAGATTTAGTTTTCCTGATTGAGCAATTTATTTATAAATTATTATTGCATTTTTAATATATATAAGTTTTTTTAGAATTGTTTTTTATAAAAATAGACTTTTATGAATTTTTATTTAAAATTTTGAACTTCTCGTATAATTTTTTATTTTAAATTTATTAATATCCTGGGAGGGTTGATGAGTTCATATGATAAAATGGATGAAAAGGAATTATGGATTGAATATAAAGAAACCAAAAATGAAAAACTAAGAGAGTATTTTGTTAGAAAATATGCTCCCCTGGTTAAACATATTGCAGGAAAGATAGGTTATAAGATAAAGGGCTCTGTTGAGTTTGATGATCTTATTGGCTATGGTTCTTTAGGTTTATTAGATGCAATAGAAAAATATGATCCAACAAAAAATATCAAATTCAATACTTATGCTATGACCAGAATTCAGGGATCTATTTATGATGAACTTCGCAATATGGACTGGATTCCTAGAACTATAAGAACGAAAAGTCGAAGGATAGAAGAAGCCATGGCAAAAATAGAAGTTCAAAAAGGTTTCCCTGCGACTGATGAAGAAATAGCTTCTGAGCTTGGAGTATCAGTTGCAGAACTTCAAGATATGTATATAGAAGTCAACCCTACCACAATTGTTAGTCTTACCGATATTTACTATCAAAATATGAAAGATGGTGAAAATATTGAGGTTATCAGCACAATAGAAGCTCCACCACACAAAAACCCTGATCAAATTCTTGAAAAAGAAGAAATAACAAAAATTCTCGCGAAAGCTATAAAAGAGTTACCAGATAAGGAAAAAAAGGTTCTTATTCTATATTATTATGAAGAACTTACACTTAAAGAAATCGGTGAAGTCCTTGATATCACAGAGTCAAGAGTTTCACAGCTTCATACAAAGGCTGTGATGAGATTAAGGGCTAAAATTTCCAGGATAATAGGTGAGATCCCTGCTTCGAAAAATATTAATTAAAGTACTAATTTTGAAAATGGTATTTAAATAATGACAAATTTAAAATAATCAACCTTTGAATTAAAAAAAGTTTAAATTTGAAAAAAAGATGATATTAGAATATTGAGATATTTTAAACTATTAAATTTTTTTCCCTTATTTTTGTGGAAAAGGCAGACAGGAAGGAATTATGGATAAATTAAAGGAAGCTTTAAGATCGATAGATTTTGGGGTGGATTCTAAAAAGATAGAGGTAGTTGCAGAAACTTTAGAAAAAGCTATATCCGAGGCTTGTAAAAGGCTAAGAGCTACTATAGATGAAATAGATTACGAGATTCTTGAATATGGCTCAAAAGGGATGGCTGGATTTGTTAAGAAAAATTACAAAATATTGGCTTATAAAAGACCAATTGCAAAAACAATCAATGTAGAAGAAGAGGTAGAAAAAGCTCAGGAAATTTACGAAGATGAAATTACAGAAAGTAAGGATGGATATTTTGCTATTATCAAGAGCAGAAATGGCGTTTTGCTTAAAGTTACACCAGCCGCAAAGGGTGGAAGGCAGGTAAAACTTAAAGAAGTTCTTGATGGATTCAGATCCAAAGGGATTGAAAATTACAATTTAAATCTTGTAAAACAGGCCGTTGCAAATCCTACGGGACAATATATAATAGTTGGAGCTTTTGATGGAATAGAAGAAAACTCTGCAACTGTTCAGGTAAGTATAGGTATAAATGAGATGACAGCTACGGCTATACTTTTTCCTCCCAAAACAAGAGGTTATGAACTTACACCTGAAGAGATCGAATCTGAAATTAGGATGGCTGGAGTTAGTTACGGAATACTGGATAAAGTTGTTACAAAGATGGCTGATGAAAAGATTGAATATAAAGAGATGGTAGTAGCAAGAGCAAAACAACCAGTTCATGGGCAGAATGCTGAGATTAAGATGTATTTTGATCCCAACGGCGAAAAGACAGTATATCGTGCGATTGCAGAGGATAAATTTGATTTTAAAAACATTATAAGAAATATCCAGAATGTTTTAAAAGGAGACCTTATTTGTGAGAAGATACCGGCAATTGCTGGTGAAGATGGTTATACTGTTACAGGTAAACTTCTACCAGCTAGAAAAGGTGTTGATAGACAGATCATGGCTGGTGCTAATACAGAGTTATCTCCTGATGGTAAATTTTTAAGGGCTGCGATAGATGGACATGTTGTTAAAAAAGCAGGCAAAATTTGTGTTGAACCTGTGAAACACATAAATCAGGATGTTGATATAAAAACTGGCAATATTACATATGTTGGCTCCGTTGTAGTACATGGTTCTGTTCTTGATGGATTTTCTGTAAAGGCAAAAGGTAATATAGAGATAAGAGGAAGTGTTGGAAAATGTGAAATTATCTCGGATCATGATATTTATATTGCTCAAGGTATTGCTGGTCATTCTGAAGCCTTTATATCTGCAGAAGGAAGTGTATATACAAAGTACATTGAAAATGCAAAAGTATACGCAGGTGTTTCTATTATAGTAGATGATCATATAATGCATTCTGAAGTAAATGCAAATGATGCAATTATATGTTTTGGACATAGAGCACAAATAGGTGGTGGGATAATAAGAGCTGGACTTGAAGTCAATACAAAGAACTTAGGTACAGTTTCATATACCGATACTCTTGTTGAAATAGGAATCTATCCAAAGATGAGGATAGAGCTAAACGAAATCATGATTCAAAAGAAAAAACTTGAAAATGAGATTGATGATTTTAAAAGAGATATTTCAACCTTAAATACTCAAAGAAGGATGCGCAAAAACTGGAATCCAGAAAAAGAGCAACTTTTAAAGGATAAAATGGAACAATTGCCACAGTTGGAGCAGTCTTTTAAAGATATTTTAGCAAGAATTGATGAACTAAATCATGAAATAAATCAACTTAATCTTGAAGGAAAGGTTTCTGTAAAAAATATTTTGTACCCGGGTGTCTCCATTGTATTCAAGCCAGGAATGCAACCATATGAAACGAACAATGAACTCAGATCATGCACTCTAACATATGTTGATAATAACATAAGATCGAAACCTTATGAACCTCCAAATGTTGATAGAAAATTATTTGATAAGAGGATACTATCTTTAAGAAATAAATTGTAAAGGTAGTTAAAATGCCTATAAGACCTATAGACATTCAGAATATGATTGCCCGGCTGGATAATTTTTCTAAAAACATCTCCTTGAGTCAGAATTCAGAAGCTATAATTAAACAAATACAGGAAAAGAAGTCAAGCGAAATATCCATCCAGAAGAAAGATGGTATAGCGTCTATTGAAAAAATAAAGGATGATGAAAACAAATTATCAAAGATAGAAAAATTTAAGAAATATGATGAAAATAAGGGTAGAAAAAGAAAAAATCAATATTATAACAATGAAAATGAAGATGAACACACTTTTGAAAAAAAAATATAATACAGTCAAAAGTTAAAAGTCTGAAGTTCGGGGAAAGTATTTTTTGCAATACTATCGAAAGTGGAATTTTTTTCTTTAATACAAAAATTATCAGCAATTTTTAATTTATAAATTGCCTATTATTTGGTTTGTTTATAAACATTCATAAAAAAAAGCGCGAAACTTGAGTTGATGAATCTTTCTAAATAACTACTCATTTTTTGTTGAATATTAATAATTATAAAATGACAATATTTGAATTAAATAATGGCGCTCCTGAAATAAGGTATAAATTTAGAAAAAACTATCTAACTGGTACATGCAGGAGCGCGTAAACCGCCTTGAAAAGGCCTTAATGGCTCTAGCCTGCAAAAAAGAAAACAAAAAAGGCTCTTCATTTTTCTATTGATGGTAATTACTATAGGGATTATAAATAGTAAAATAAGAGAAAATATTACAAACCTTAAGAAGAGCAAGAAGAAATAGGCTCTTCATAGAAGAGCAGAAGAAAAATCAAAATCTATCTTTTTGCAGGAGAGCCATTAATTGATTTCACGGGAAGGTGCTCTTCGTTTTTACTTAAGGTTAATTGATATTGTAGATTTATTTTTAAGAATACAACATTTTAAGTCCTTTATAAAGGTTACCATAAATTTTAGCAAAGAAGAAAATAACCTGGAAAATAAAGAATCTTTTTAGATTAATCATTAAATTGAATCGGAAAATAAAAATGACACTTACAATAATTCTTTTAACCATATCAGTTTGTTTGATATTTTATTTCATATTGAATGATAAGATAAATAAGGTTAAAAAAGAATATGTCAAAAATGATCTTATTTCGGAAATGAAAGATATAATTTCGGCTTTTAATGAAGAAGCTGATCGAAATATATCCATACTTGAAGACAAAATTAAACAGATTGATACAAAGATAAAAAAGTTAGAAAAAATAAAAAAAAGTTTAGAACATTATAATTTAAACGAAATTAATATTAAAGATTTAGAAGAGGAAAAAGAAGAAAATAAGGAAAAAGTTGATGAAAAGCTGGATTTGAACTGGCAGGAAACAGCATATAAAATGTTCTCAAATGGTTTTAGTGTTGATGAAATCGCTCAAAAACTTGGAAAACTTTCTGGTGAAGTTCAATTCGCAATTTCATACTATGAAATGATTAAAAGGATAGTCAAGTAAATATTTTACTTATATCTATATAGAGAGGATTTATGGAGCCTGTATTGGGTATAGATTTGGGAACTACAAATTGTTGTTGTGCTATATATGAATATCAAGAAATAACGATGATTAAGAATGAAGAAGGAGAAACTCTTACCCCTTCCTTTGTTTATATAAAATCTATTGACAATATTCTTGTTGGTACAGCAGCTAAAAATCAACGGATCATTGACTCTAAAAATGTTGTGTCATCTGTTAAAAGGTTTATGGGAACAGAAAAGATCTATAATATTGATGGTAAAAATTATACCCCTATCGATATTGCATCTTTTATTTTAAAAAGTTTAAAAAATGATGCACAAAGGTACATAAAACAGGATATTAAAAAAGCTGTTATTACTGTTCCAGCTTATTTTAATGAAGTTCAGAGAAAAGCAACTGTCAAAGCTGGAGAAATGGCTGGACTTGATGTTATTAGAATAATAAATGAACCAACTGCATCGTGTCTTGCTTACGAATTAACGAAAACTGAAAATAATTTAGTTCTGGTTTATGATTTTGGGGGTGGGACTTTCGATGTATCTATAGTTGATATTACCGATGGCATGTTTAATGTTATTGCTGCAAGTGGTGATAATATGCTTGGCGGTCTTGATTTTGACAATAAAATTGTTAATCGGCTGCTAAAAGTTTTTAGCCAGCAACACGGTATAGATCTTTCTGAAGATAATTTTGCAATGTCCAAGCTATATGATGCTGCTGAAAAAGCAAAAATATTACTTTCAACCGAAAAGGTTGCAAAAATCTCTATCCCATTTATCTGTGCAAATGAAAAAGGTCCTATACATCTTGAATATACTTTAGAAAGATCAGAATTTGAACAAATGATTGAAAAATATGTTGATTATACCATGGATATAGTAAAAAAAGTAATATCCGATAGCAATCTCAATCCCTCTGATATAGATATTGTCATACCTGTTGGTGGTTCAACAAAAATACCCCTTATACAGCTTAGATTAAAGAATCTTTTTACGGAAGAAAAATTATCAAAAACAGTGGACCCTGATAGAGTCGTTGCCATGGGAGCTGCGATACAGGGAGCCATATTGTCAGGTGATATCGATAATGTTATACTTGTTGATATTACCCCATTATCCCTTGGAGTCGAAGTGACGGGTGGTTTATTTATTCCAGTCATTGATCGAAACTCCAAAATTCCCTGTGAAAACTCAAAACTTTTTACGACCATTGCAGATGATCAAAAAGTGGTAGAAATAAATATTTACCAGGGTGAAAGGAAACTATGCAGTGAAAACTATAAACTTGGAACCTTTTCACTTCATAATATAAGACAGGCAAAAGCTGGTGAGCCAAGGATAAAAGTTACATTTGCATTGGATGTAAATGGAATATTAACAGTTTCAGCCATCGATGAAGATACAAAAGCAAATCAAACGATTACCGTTAATACAAGTCCTAATTCGCTTAAATTATCCGATATTCATAATATAATTAAAAATGCAAGAGAATTTGAAAGAGAAGATCTTGAATTTGAAGAAAAGATAAGATTACGAAGTGATATTAAACATGTTAAAAATAGAATTATTGAAAAAGTCAACAGATTGAAATACTCTCTTGAGATCCAGAATGAAATAATTGAGTTGCTCAAAGAGATAGAAGAAAATATAAATATTGCAACATACGAACAGCTCAAAAATTATTATGATGCATTACTTTTTTATCAAGATGAAATAGATTATACAGAAAAAGAGTATCTGATGAAAGGATTATTGGGTTGATTTTATATCACATTTGAAAAATCTAGCTCCTGTTGATTCTAAAAAGTGAAAAGTTTTCATCTTTATTCAAGGAGGAGAAGATGAATGAGATAATTCAGGATTACTATTCAATACTTAATGTTACTCCTGATTCGTCAACTGAAGAGATTAAAAAAGCATATCGAAAACTTGTTTTCAAATTTCATCCAGATAGAAATAAGGATCCATCTGCAATAGAGATGTTTAAAACTATAAGTAAGGCTTTTTCAGTATTATCTAACTCGAAAACCAGGCTGGAATATGATATTGCTATTGAAGATCAATATAAAATTCAGCTTTTTAAGAACAATTTTTCTGACATATTTATAAAACTTGATAATTCTGTCAAGGAAAAGCTTGGAGATACAAATAAGAAATTAATAAAAGAATATAAAATTGATGAATCAACTTTAAATCTTTCATTTGCTGAACTTATGCAAAGGCTTTTTCATTCAAGTAATATATATACGCAACAAAGTGCAGCACAAGCTTTAATAAAGAAGGACCATCGAATTGCATACTCCATACTTGTCAGATTTATAAAGAATGAAAAAATAGAAGAAAATGTGATGTTTATTTTGAAACTTCTTGCAAAAAGTTATGGAAATATGGTATTTGCTGATCTTTTTAGCTTTTTATTGAATTCTTCAAAAAATGTAAAACTTACAGTTTTAAATCTATTAAATGATAATTTCTGTGAAAAAGGTAGCGAAATTTGTGTTAAATATCTTGAAGATGAATCTTCTGATGTTAGACTTTATGCATTAAAAATTTTGAATAAAAATGATAAAGAACTTGTTTTACAAAAGATTTACAATCTTTTAAATGATCCAGATAAAAAAGTTTTAGTTGAAGCAAAAGATATATATAATACATTAAAAAGGGAAATAAAAAAAGCAGAGGAGAAGTAAATGGATTTGAATAAAATTAATGAACTTCAAATAATTCTATTTACTATAGGTAAAGTAACTTATGCCATCCCGATATCATATGTCGATTATATCGAGAAATATATGGTTCCCACAAGGATTCCTAACTCTCCACCTTTTGTAGAAGGAGTAATAAATCTTAGAGGTTCGGTAATACCTATACTTGACTTAAGGAAAAGATTCGGGGCTGAACAGGTTGAATACACAAATAAGACCAGGATAATAATCGTTGCTTTAAACAATAGAAAATTTGGCTTTATTGTTGATACTGTTTCAGAGGTTATTACTTTAAATCGTTCTCAGATAGAACCTTCTTTGCCTACAGTCTCTGGTATTAAATCTGATTTTATACTCTGTATAGGGAAGGTGAATGAAAAATTAATTATAATTTTAAATATTGAAAGGCTTATTTTTACGGAGAAAGAAGAAGAAATAATCGAAAAAAGATGAATGAAACAACAGTGGAAGAACTTATTTCTCGTGAATTATTTGAAAAGTTTACAAAGCTTATCTATCAGCTTTGTGGCATTTATATGAAGGAATCAAAGGTCGTTCTTTTATCAAATAGGCTTCGAAAAAGGCTAAATGCACTGAATATTAAAAGTTACGAAGATTATTACGATTACCTCTTATCACATAAAGATGAAGTCCAATATTTCTTAAATGTAATATCTACAAACGAAACATATTTTTTTAGATCGGAAACTCAGCTTGAAGCATTGTCCTCGGTCATTTTACCACTTATTATAAATAGAAAAGGTTTTGCGAGAATATGGAGTGCAGGATGTTCTACTGGTGAAGAACCCTATTCAATTGCAATTATTGCAAAGGAACTTGGCTTTTATTCCAAGGTCGATATTTTAGCCACTGATATCAATTCGGATGTCATCGAAGCTGCAAAAACAGGTATCTATCCTGAAAGAAAATTAAAATATGTTAAACCAGAAATCATGGAAAAGTATTTTTTTAAAGATACAGATGATAAGTATCATATTGATAAAAACCTTAAAAATAGAATAACCTTTAAAAAGCATAATCTTCTTACAGATATTTTCCCCACGGAGCTTGACATAATATTTTGTAGAAATGTTATGATATATTTTAGCAGAGATATACAAAAACAAATTGTAAAAAATTTTTACAATTCTTTAATTTCAGGAGGATTTTTTTTTATAGGACATGCAGAAACATTATATGCCATTTCAGATAATTTTAAATATCTAAAGATAGAAAATAGTTCTGTGTATTATAAGGAATAGATACGAATAGGCTCTTAGTTTTTTGCATTGGCAGTAAGTTTAAAAACTAGATTTCAAATGAAAAATCTTATTTATATATGTGAAAAGCAAAAATTTATGATATAATGATCACTCTTTAGACTTTGTACTGGCATAAACAGGGAAGAGCGTTATATAAAGTAACAAACTCTATCCAAATTTATTTATTATTCGATAGATTGTTATATATTGTTGTAAAATTATGAATCATAACTAATCTTTTAATGTTTTTGTTGGTTGCAGAGGAACTTATTTAGTAAAGAGCTTCAAGATGTCATTTCAAAGAGATACTTAATAGACTTAGGTAGTTCCGATAAACCAAAAATAGGAAATATCTTAGATTGGAGCTTAACCATGAAATTTTTTAAATTTTTTAAAAAGAAAAATAATGAAAAAGAAGATATATTATCTCAGATGATAGATCATTTTATTGATGTCGCTACTGTTGAGATTGCAGGCAAGCTTCAGGATATGTTTAACCAGCCAATTATTATAAATAATATGGTAAAATCAATGATAGATATAACAGAACTGCCTATGTTGATTGGTAATGAGGAAGATACTGCAATATCGGTGATATTTGAGATAGAAAATGAAATACAGGGTAAAATAGCTATATTAATATCAAATGCTGGTGCTAAAAATCTCTATAATTTGCTTACTCAAAAAAATATTGAAAATATTGAAGAAAAAAAAGGATATCTTTTACCAGAAGTATCATCGTGCATTGAATCAGTTGCTTCAATTTTTGCAATGACTTTTGTTTCAGCCATATCAAATTTTATTCAGAAACCTATATTTACATCAGTACCAGTTATATCTTATTCTTATAGAGACTCTGTTATAAATGAAATAGTAATAGATCAAACAAATTCAGATGATTCCCTTGAAATATATATTTCTAAATTTTTAATAGAGAATATAGAAGGATATTTTCTCTTTGTTCCAAAGTATGTTAATTATCTAAATCTCGGTTCAGAATAAAAATTTTATAGTTAAAGTTTATTATGGATAAAAATGATATAGAAAATGCTTATTCCAATACCATTTATGTTTCTATAGGTGATGCAAAATATGATTATTCACCAAAGGTATTAAAAACTATTGTTGGTTCATGTGTTGCAATTGCCATTTACTCAGAAGTTGACGGATTTGGCTGGCTTTCACATATTATGCTGCCAAAAGCCATTAATCATAAATCCAATAATTTTAAATATGCAGATTATGCTATTTCTAAAGGTATTGAACTTTTTAAGATAAAAGGTTATAAGATGTCTAATCTTACTGCCAAGCTTGTAGGTGGAGCAAAAATCTATTTTGCATCACAGGATTCTATAATTCCCGATATTGGTAAGGAAAATGTCCTGATATGTCGAAAATTATTAATAGAAAATAATATAAAAATAAAAGCAGAAAATGTACTTGGTTCCTTTGGCAGAACAGTATTTTTTAATTTGAAAGATGGTTCATTGTTTGTTAAATGCTTCGATGGAACTCAAATTGTTTTATAGAGCTCGATTTTTAAGTTTTGTTCCCTTTTTTATCCTTTAAAAGTTGTGGATATTTTGGAAGAATATTTTATAATATTTAAAAATGGATAAAAATTTAAAAAATTTTAATCGAATATTATAATAAAATGTTTTATAATTTAAATATTAAGGTAAAATAAAGAAAAGATTTTGGGTTACAATAAATTTCAGGATAACCAAAATGCTGGATGATAAATACAAAAAAGCCTTTCTTGAAGAAGCTTTTGAGTTTGTAGAGAGTGCCAATCAACTTATACTATATCTTGAAAAAGATCCTACAAATGAATCAACTATAAATGAACTTTTTCGAATAATGCATTCTCTCAAAAGTGAAGCTGGTCTTTTAGGTTTTTCAACTATAATGGAAATTTCCCATATTCTTGAAGATTTATTTGACAATTTCAGAAAAAAGAAACTACCAATATCCAATGAAACGATCAACATTATCTTAAAAGCGATAGATTTTATAAATGATTCTTTAAATTCAATATCTGCGACATCAGAAGAGATAACAGAGACAGATATTATTGATAAACTTAAACAAGCTTATTTATCCATACAGGGTGGAGGTAAAATAGAAAAAAAGTCATCAATATCAGAACAAGAAAAAAAGGAAAAAGAAGAAAGTTTCTTGCTTGATGATCTTGAGATTTCATTTGGGAAACCGATCGATTTTGCAAATATTAAACAGCAATTTATCCTTTCGGATTTTGAGACTCATCTTATAGAAAGTGAGAAAGCCACATACCTGCTTGTAGAAGTAAAAGTTATTGATAATTGCATCATGAAATACCCAAGGATGTACCTTGTCTATAATAATCTTCGTTCATCTGTTGAAGTTATTAAAACTATTCCGGATATAGAAGAAGATCAGGATGACTCACATTATGATACTATTTCATTTATCATAAAAGTTACGGGCGATTATAAAAATGAAGATTTTTACAATCTATTTAAAGTTGATGAGATAAAATCTGTTAGAATATCTGAAATAAAGCAGATTGAGCATTCCAGGGAAGATGAAGAAACTGAAGTATCGATATCTAACTCAAAAGTTAACTCAGATGAATCATTAAACATTCTTAAAAAATCTTCAAATTCTACATTACGAATTGATATCGAAAAACTCGATGCTCTTGGAAGATCAGCTGGAGAGATAATAACAAATAGAGCCAAATTTGAACAAATCCTTGAGTATTTAAGAGGTGGTGAATCTATCAATTTCATTATTCAAAAGATGGAAGAAGCTCAAGGGGAGCTTTTTAGAATCTCCGATGAACTTCAAACTATTATAATGCAACTGCGAATGATACCTGTTAGCATTGTATTTAATAAATTCCCTAGAGTCGTAAGAGATATAGCTGCAAAACTAAACAAAGATGTCGATTTTATAATTTTAGGTGCAGATACAGAGATAGATAAAAAGGTTATAGAAGAGATCCAGGACCCTATCACGCACCTTATTAGAAATGCCATAGATCACGGTATAGAATCGAAAAATGAAAGGATAGCAAAAGGAAAACCACCAAGGGGAAAGATAACACTTGGAGCATATCAGGAAGGATCAAATATTATTATAGAAGTTTCTGATGATGGCGCAGGATTGAATTATGATAAAATAGCAAGCAAGGTCAAAAAACTATATTCTGACGTTAATGTTGACGCACTGAGTCAGAATGAACTGATAGATTATCTTTTTAAACCAGGGTTTTCAACCAAGGATGAGATTACAACTTTATCCGGAAGGGGTGTTGGCCTTGATGTTGTAAAAGATCATATTACCAGGTTAAGAGGAAGAATAGAAGTGACCACGGAAAAGAATATTGGGACTTCTATTAAACTTATATTGCCTTTGACTTTAACAATATTGGAAGTCCTTATGGTAAAATCCTGTGATTCTTTTTATGCTATTCCAATATTTAATATTGAACAGACAGATAGGATTCCATTTTCAAGCATAGAACAACTGGATAACTATGATATTTTGCAATATAGAAATGAAGTATATTCAGTTATGTATCTTTCAGAACTTGTAGGAAAAGGAAAGAAGATTAAACTGGAAGAAGATCTAGTATACATTGTAATAGTAAGATACAATAGAAGAAAAGTATGCATTCTTATCGATGATCTTGTGGGAGAGCAGGATATAGTAGTTCAATCACTTGATGATGTTTTTAAAAGGATTAAAGGCATATCAGGTGTTGCTATCCTTGGTGACGGTTCTATTGCTTTGATTCTGGATATTCCAGAGATAGTAAACGATTTTGTCAAAAAAAATACTGCTATTCTGAATAAAATTGAAGAAAACTCAAATCTTGCCAGAATTCATGATGAGATTGTTGCAAACTACAAGAATCCAGAAGTATTAACAGATAATAAAAAAACTTTCACAGAAAAAAATCTAAATTCTAATGAAAATGATAGAATTGGAAAAAAAGAAAATGTAAATAGCGAAAATACTGAGGATAATAAAGATAAACAAGATGGAAGCGCTGAAATAACTGAACTTTCGATTTTAGATTTATCTTGATTTTATCAAAATTTGTTGTAATACGTTATTAACCAATGGGGGCATTTATGAAAGTTAAGATATTATTGGCCGATGATCTATCCTTTATGAGAATGATGCAAAAAGATATGCTTGAACAAGAAGGGTTTGAAATAATTGGTGAAGCCTCAAATGGTATAGAAGCTGTCAATAAATATAAAGAGTTAAGACCGGATATAATAGTTCTGGATATTACCATGCCTTATATGAATGGCCTTGAAGCGATGAGAAAAATTTTTGAATTTGATCCTAATGCTAAGATTATTATATGCTCCGCATTGGGTCAACAACAGCTTATTATTGAAGCCATTAAAGCTGGTGTAAAGGATTTTATAGTCAAACCTTTTAAAAAAGAGAGAATGATTTCAGCCATTAAAAAAGCCTTGATGTAGGAGTTATTTGCCTTAAGTTTAGATAAATTGATATATTTTTTTAAATTATTATTTTATAGTTGATTTTATAGTAATTTATTGAAGAATTATTTTGATTTATTTCTATTTCAAATCTTTTTTTATTCATCTAACTCATATGTGGTTCTTATATTAAAGAATGAATATGTAAGTTCATGAAATTAATCAAAAAAAATTTATCCATTTTTATTAAAGAAAAGAATGTGATTTATTTTTATTATTCTCTTTTCTTCTCAATTAAGTAGGTTAAAAAACATGGAACAGCTTAAAAAATTAGATAAAATAAAAGTTGCAATAGCTGATGATCTTGATTTTTTCAGAAAAGTTCTGGTCGATATTTTTGAGGAGGAAGAAGAATTTATTGTTTCTGGCGTATATAAAAATGGCCAGGAATTAATAAAAAATATATTTGCAATAAAACCAGATATAATACTAACAGATTTTAAAATGCCAGATGGTGATGGTTTATATGTTATAGAAAAAATCAATGAGATGAAGTATAATATTCCAGTTATTTTGATATCATCTTACGCAAAGCAGGATAACGAGGGAATACTTGAGTGCCTTGAAAAGGGTGCTGTTGATATTATTGAAAAACCAACAGAACAAAGTTTTAAAGCTAGTTTTGATCTTTTAAAAACATCTCTATTGAAAAAAATAAGATACATTTACAATAATTGTGTCGTTCTAAATCAGGTTAAAACTGTAGAAAGCAAAACTACAGATTATATTGCAATAGGTGCATCAACAGGTGGAACAAAGGCCATTGAAACAATTATGCGAGATGTAAAAAGGCTTTCAAAAACAACAATATTCATATCACAACATATGCCAGCAAGATATACTACAGCTTTTGCTCAAAGGTTAAATAGTATCTGTTCAAATGGGATAACAGAAGCTATCAATGGTGAAAAGATAAAAAGTGGACATTGTTATATTGCTCCAGGAAATTTTAACTTAATTTTTGCCGGGGATCATATAGAACTTACCGATGCTTCAAAACAAATAGTGAGTCCTGGTATAGATATTATGTTTCAATCTTTTGTTTCAGAAGCTGAAAAAACCTGTGGAATACTCTTAACAGGTATGGGGAGCGATGGTGCAACTGGTTTAAAGAAACTTCATGATCATGGAGCCATAACTGTTGTTCAGGATGAGAGAAGTTCAGTAGTTTATGGTATGCCAAAATCAGCGATTGAGATATTTATAGTGGATTACATTTTGCCACTTAACCTTATAGCTGGTTTCATAAATTCAATTTCCCAATGATTGATTTTCCTCTTAAAAGGTAGAATTCTTAAATTTTCCGCTTAGTTTTTGCACTTTTTTGCCATTCAGGACATTTTTAGGCATTTTATGTGCTTTTTCACATATATTAAGTTGTTTTATTTTAAACTGGAATCTTGCTTTAAAAACGCTATAAATCATAAAGATACTTTTTTCCCATTTTTCAATAACTCTCATTCATTCTATTTTAATTTACAAATTAGTAGCTAAATTATTTAAAAAAATAAGCCGAATTGTTGATTTTGTGAAAATATAGTGCTATAATTTTGTTGACAATCATACTTTTAATTAAATTTTTTTAAATTTTTTTTTTATTCTGGAGGATTATTATGAGAAAGCTGTTGCTTTTATCACTTATCTTTTTTTTAGCTATTCCAGTATTTGCTCAAAGTTCTTTTGATTTTGGTTTTAATCTTGGTTTGGGAACTATAGTTTATAACGGTACAACATATCAGACAGTTAGCCTTAAACCTGATTTATCATTTGGTAAATTTGGTATAGGACTTGATCTTTTTTTTATGTTTGATGAAAATTTTAATATTGTTTCAGACAATTGGGATAGTTTTGCCGATTGGATGAATAAAATTTTATACATTCGTTATGGTACTAAAGGAGATCCACTTTACTCTCAAATAGGTATGTTTAAAAATGTTGTTCTTGGTCATGGTCTTATAATGTATAATTATACAAATATGCTTTACTTTCCAGAAATACGAAAACTTGGTTTTGAACTGGATTTAGACGGTAATATCTTCAACTTTCCATATCTTGGTGTTGAATCTTTTATCGATAACCTTCTTGATCCAGATATAATGGCTTTTAGACTTTATTCAAGGCCCTTGCTTTTCTTACAGATTCCTATTTTATCAAATATTAAAATAGGTTTCACCTATGCTCTTGATTCAGATCCTATGGAAACAAAGGCACAGGATATGAATCTTGAAGATAATTCAGCATCCAGTACTGTAAATATTATTGGTCTCGATCTTGAAGTTCCTTTTCTTCAGTCAGATGCTGTTTATATGTACGGATATGCTGATTGGGCCATGATTTTAGATAAAGGAAATGGAACTGAGATAGGAGTAAATGCTTATTTATTTAAGCTGGTGTATATGGGACTTGCACTTGATCTTTTCGGCGATAAATTTACAAACCAATATTTTGATATTCTATATGAAAACTATGATGTTAGAAACTCAAAGTTTCAATATTTAGATTCTTTAATATCTACTGTTGGCTGGAGAACTTTCGCATCTCTACTTATAGGTCAGGATATCTTTTCTTTATATTTTGAGATGCGTGGTGATTTTTCAAGTAGCCCGCTTACTCTTATAGGTTCACTCAAATTGGATAAATCAGTTCTTAAGATTTTATCACTTGAAGGGATGTTTATAAGATCTGGTATAACAAATTTTGGAGATTTGTTGAATTGGTCTTCAAATGCGCTATTAAATTCATATATACTTTTTATTCTTAGTTTGAATGTTGGGGATACTTCTTCTGTATCGTTAGTATACCAGATTACCTGGGATAAAGATGGTAATCCTATCGCATCAACTCAACTTCAAACAGGTTTAAGTTTCTAGTAGGAGGTTATTATGTTTAAGAAACGCGTAAATATTTCGATCCTTATATGCCTGATTTTCGTCTTATTTTTTGCAACAAATAGTTTTGTTTCGGGGCAAGCAGCAAGTCAACAAGCCGCACCACCACCGGCAACAGGTCTGGTTAAGGTATATATTGGTGATGTTCAGATTGCCTTTGGTGAAACAGCTTCCACAGCAGCTCCAGTTTTTGCAAAGGCTCAGGTTAACCAGGAGTTGAAGGCTCCTACAAGGATAAAAACTGGCAAAGATTCCACTATTGAGATCCTTTTACAGGACAAATCAGTTCTTAAAATAGGTCCAGGGTCAGATTTGCTTATTGAGACCTGGAATTTTGATTCACAATCCAAGCAGAAACAAGGGATATTCAAACTCTTTACAGGCAAGATTATGGCTTTTGTTTCAAAATTAACGGGTAACTCTTCATTCCAGATTATTACAAACAATGGTGTAGCCTCTGTTAGAGGCACATCTTTTGGAGTCAATGTAAAAGATGGTCCTTCAGGTTCCTTGATGGATGTACTTGTTTTTAAGGGTCAAGTTGCTGTTGGTCCATTGGGTGCTATACCTTCAAATTTTCTCAATGCAGGTCAGATGGTTAGTGTTGCTGCGAACTCAGTTCTATCAACTATATCGGATATTACTTCTGAAGCACTCGATGAGTTCAATCAAACAGGAACAGAAGGCGGTATGCAGGATATAGAAAGTGAACCACCAGAAGAAGAAAATGGAACTCCAGCAGAAGGTCAACAAAATGAACAGACCAATCAGGAGCAACAAACACAAACTACAGAGTTGACCGGACAGGAAAAGCAGGAAGCTGAACAAAAGGTCAAATCAGAGTTTGAAAAATGGCTTGATAAGTATTTAAATTTTATAGGTGATTTTGGCTCGACAGTTATTGATGATCAAGTATGGTCGACATTTACCGTAGATGCCGAATTTGATTTTGGGAAGATTGGTTTTGCTCTTTATATGCCTATAATTTATGGAAATGATCTATTTAATCCAGAATCCTGGTACAACTATGAAAGTTATCATCTAACATGGGGTAGCTTTGGAGAGGTCCTTGATTCTACAGGCAAGATTCTCTCAATTTTTAGATATTTCAGAATAAATTACCCTGATGATCCATTTTTCTTAAAATTTGGCCAGTTTGATGATTTTATACTTGGTAATGGTATGAACCTTTATCTTTATTCCAATATGTATGATTTCCCTTATGTAAGACGACTTGGTGTAAATATGAACCTTCTTTTTAAAGGTTTTGGTTTGAATCTTGCCATAGATCAGCTTACAAAACCAGGAGTTGTCGGTATTAGACCTTACTTTCAGTTTATTAAAAATGTACCTTTATATTTAGGTTTTGAATTTACCGGTGATCTTACACCTTTATATGATGAAACAAGTATTGAGCCTGTTTATGGTTCTTTAGCCACAGGTTTAACGTTTCCTATTATTCAAACCCAGAACTTTTTGACAATTATAGGATTCGGAGATCTAAGTGTTAACTATGTAATGAACTCTAATGATGCAGAAAATCCATTTTATATAACCAATGGTTACGGTATCTTCGCCGGACTTAGAGGAAATATACTATTTATCAATTATCGCGTAGAATACAGGATGCTGGCAGGTGAGTATATTCCTCAAATATTTAGCATAGACTACTATAAAAAAAGAAGTGACTATGTTTCATACTTTACCACAAACACAAATCCTTTAGATTTTTCAGCTCTTTCTTCCTTAATTTCAGGCGCTAAATCTGGTTTGTTCCTTGAGGCGCAGTTTGATCTGTTTGATAAGAAGATAACTGGATATGCATCATGGGCTCACTATTTCTACCAGCAAACTACAAGTACCCTTGCAAACGATTTTCTAACAGCAGGAGTTACATTATCTGATGAGCTTTTACCTCCATTTGAAGGAACTTTAGAGCTTGTAAAACCAGATTTTCTTGTGGAAGGAGTTAACTTTTTTGAGAATCTTTCTATGAAGATAATACTTGGTTATACTGTTTCAGAAGGTTTTAAGATATATGTTTCGTACTCTATTTTTTATATACCAGATATATCTGGCAATTATCAACAGCAAAAATCTTATAGTGTTATGACACAGGTTAGTTTCTTTTAGGAGGTGTTTTATCCTTCTTTATTTCACTTAGTTTGAATTATGCTTTAAAAAAGTTTTTTTGTAAAACGGTTGTAATGTAAACTAAAAAAAGCCCTGTTATGACAGGGCTTTTTTAATATTTTTAATTTTCTTCAGCAAAATTTCAGCTTGATCAAAACTGAGTTGCTGATCTGCATCCGATAGAGCATTTAAAGGGGAAGGGTGAGTTTCTACTAGCAGTCCATCAAACCCAGCGCCGATAGATGCACAAGCTATCGAATCAACATAAGAAGATTTGCCGGCAGGGTGAGAAGGATCTGCTATTATTGGGATTTTTGATATCTCTTTTACAACTGAAACAGAGGTTATATCAAAAGAAAATCTTATGCTTGTTTCAAATGTTTTTATCCCCCTCTCACATAGAAGAATAAGTCTACCACCGTATTTAAGATAATATTCAGCCATATTAAGCCATTCAAAGATATTTGCTCCAAAATTTCTTTTTAAAATTATAGGAAAATTATCACTTCCCAATCTTTTAAGTAACTCTGTATTAAACATCATCCTGGCGCCTATTTGAACAACATCAATTTTTTTTCTTATAAACTCATATTGTTCAATCGAAGAGACTTCACATATTAATTTTATAGAAGGAAAATTTGATTTTAAGTGTTCAACTATATATGATCCATCATTTCCTAAGCCTTGAAAAGTATAAGGTGATGTCCTCTGCTTAAATAAAAAGGTTCTTAAAAACTGAATCTTGTTTTGTAAAGCAAAATTGGCAGATTTTAGAGCCATATCTTGATTTTCTATTGCACAGGGTCCTATACCAATAAATAAATTGTCAAAATCAGGATTGAAAAAATAATTTCTTGCCTCCTGAAAATCAAATTTTTCGTAATAGTTATCTTTCACTTATATACTCCAGCGCAAGTTTATAACCTTCTACACCGGCACCAATAATAATTATATCAGCATACTTAGCCGTGATAGAGACCTTTCTATCTTCTTCTCGGCCAAAGATATTTGAAATATGAACTTCTGCTATAACCTTATTTTGATTTTTTAAAATAGCCAGGGTATCCGATATTGCAAGAGAATAATGGCTGTAAGCAGCCGGGTTTATAATTAAAGCATCAAGGTTTGAAAGATTATCAAGAAGATATTTTATAATATCCCCTTCGCTGTTGCTTTGAAAAAATGCAAGATCAATATTTGTAAAATGTTTTGCAATAATAAATTCATTCAAGGCATTTTCAATATCAACAAGGCTTATATTTTTATAATATTCAGGTTCCCGGAGATGAAGATGTGAAATATTAGGACCATTTACAATATGTATTTTTTTCATTATTCAACCTTAAGTTTTATGATTTTTTAAAATCTATTTTGAAAATTATTAATTTGAATTGAATACCTTATCAAGCAATAAAAAAACCTTTGAATTTCTCACTGGTTTAAGATTTTCATCTGTAAAAGGATGAATCGTATGACCCTTTGCTAAAGTTTCGTTGTCTCTTCGAACAATATAACAAAGTGTCAGTTTAATTGGTGTAAGTTCTTTTATGCTGGCATCTATGCTTATATTTTGCTCAAAAAATGCAGGTTTTAAATATTTTATAGACAATTCGTATACAGGTAACAGTATTCCGCTCTTTTCTACTTCATTGTATGGGATACCGCATTCTCTGAGAAAATGGCATCGAGCCTCTTCGAACCATTTAACATAGTTTGAGTGATGAACTATACCCATCTTATCTGTTTCCCAGTAATTGACTATTTTATTGTAAGTAATTATTTTAGAATTCATGATCTTTTCCGTTAATTGTATTTTTTAATTTTCTTTTGATAATGCAATCCAACTTTTATTCAACTCTCAGTATTATTTTTATCTATATTTCTTAAAAGGTTTTCTGCTTCTTCAAGATAAAGGGCTTCCACTTTTCTATTGCTTTTAACTCTAATCAAAAATCTCAGAATATTTTGTGGTGTACCATCTACCAGTATATCGCTTACTGTAATACAGGGGAAGGTAAAACCATTTTTTCGTAAGATGCTGCAAGGATAACAAGATTTTAGAGAAGGAGGAGCAACAACTATTACAGATAATATATTAGCATTTTTAAGTTTATTTTTATTAAAAAAAACTGAGAAAAATTTTAATATGGCTGATTCAATAGAGCTATAATTATCTTCTTTGAATGAAATAGCACCCCGAACATCAAGCAGTTTTTTCAGAATCGGCATCTTTCCATCCCTTTGTTTTTTAATCAATAAACTGAATTAGTTGCAGGCTACTGATTCCTTTTTATGTATCATGTATGCTATGAATATAATTGATAAAAAATAATATTTCTGGTTAATCAGTACTTTTTAGTTTTTTTACATTTTTTCTATGTGTCGCTTAGCTATATAAACTAAGGAATAATAAGAGGAGCAATTTGCTGGATTAACCAGAAAGTTCAATGTTAGTTGATGCAAAAATTCAGAATAATAATACATCTTTTCTGGATCTAGCGTTTGTTATATAATTGTAAGGCTTTTTATAATTATCAAGATTTTCATTGATTTCTAAATTTATCGGGTTAAATCCTTCCTGGAACTTATCCCTCGGACAAATAATATATGGTATATTGAATGTTCCATTTGAAATGATCTCCTCTTCCAGCACTTCAGGATTATTGTTTACCTCTGAAAGATGGCAGAAATAAACGAGTTTCAGTTTGCTTTCCCCCTTGAAAAGATTATTTAAGAAATCTATCGCATCGCTATTTGAAAGGTGCCCATATGGAGATTCTATCCTTTCTTTTAACATCTTCGGGTATGGACCTGTTTTAAGCATGTTTTTATTGTAATTAGCTTCCAAAAATAATATATCGGACTTTTTGGCTATGTTAAACATCGTATTTGATACTTTCCCGGTATCGGTGATAACGGTAAATGTCATATCGGCTATCTTTAAAGAGTACGAAAGACTACCAGTTGCATCGTGATAGGTTTCAAATGGAAGAAAATAAAAAAGCCCAAATCTGTAAGTTTTCTCCTTTTCAATGAATCTTAAATCAATTTTATCGGAGGGTAAATAAGCAGAAATATCGATCTCTTTATTTACAAAAACAGGGATCTTAAGTTTTCTTGCAGTTGTTTTAACCCCATGAATATGATCTGCATGAGTGTGCGTAAGGAGAATAAACTTTATTGTTCCTATGTCTATATTGATTCTTGAAAGTCTATTTTGAAGTTCAACAAAACTATAACCATTATCGATAAGACAGGAAAACTTGTCATGGGAAAAAATGTAACTATTCGCCTTGCTTCCGCTACCTATAACAGCATATTTCATTTATGACCCTCATGGTTTTTTGAAGATTAAAAACTTATTGCTTTTTGGATGTAAAGGATAAAATTTAAAGTTTAAATTTTAAAAATAAAGTTGTAATCTATTTTCATAAGGCTTTTAGCATCTTGAAGGATCTTATCTGTAACTTCATTTGCTTTTCTGGTTCCATTTCTCAAAATTTTAAAGGGAATTGAAATATCTTTTTCCATTTCCCTGCGTTTTTCATAAAAAGGTTTTAGAAAATTAACAACAATCTCGGTTAGCTCCTGTTTGCAAAGAACACAACCCCTCTCACCATTTTTGCACTGCTGATAAACTTGTTGTAATTCATTTTGAGCAATATTATTTTCTGTGAATAATTTTCTATAATAATATACCATACAGCCATCGGGATGACCTGCATCATTTTTTCTAAGCTTTAAAGGATCGGTATAGGCACTAAATATTTTTTGCTTAATTTCATCGGGAGTATCTTTTATATATATGGCATTGCCCAGACTTTTACTCATCTTTGAGTTCCCGTCAAGCCCCATTACTCTGGAACTTCCTTTCGGTACAATGGCATCAGGTTCAACAAAGAATTGTCCATAAATCTGATTGAATCTTCTAGCGATCTCTCTGGTAAGCTCGATCATGGGAAGCTGATCTTCTCCAACCGGGACAATGTCTGCATTAAATGAAAGTATATCTGCTGCTTGAGAAACAGGGTAACCAAAAAATCCATATGTTAGTGAGTCCCCGGCTAGATGTTGTTTTTGCTTTATTTCTTCTTTTACTGTTGGATTTCTCGATAATCTTGCCATTGTTACCAGGTTTGAAAAGTAAATAGTTAATTCAGAAATTGCAGGAATTTTTGACTGAAGAACAATATTCGTCTTATCAGGGTTTATTCCACAGGCAAGATAGTCCAGTAAAACTTCTTTTACATTGTCTCTCACCTTTTGTGGGTCATCAAAATTATCTGTTAGAGCCTGAAGATCGGCTATTAAAATATAGGTTTCATGCAAGGTTTGAAGCTCTACTCTGTTTTTAAGACTTCCAAAATAATGTCCAATGTGCAAAGGTCCAGTCGGTCTGTCTCCAGTAAGAATTCGTCCCATGTAAGTATCCTTTTACTGACAAATTTAAGTTTCATCCGGCAAATTGCTTTCTTGTTCTTCGATGTTTTTTTAAGGTAATTATTTTTATTTTAACGCCATGGTTAATAAAGAAAAGTTTTTACCATATTTGTTGCAGGTAGCCTAAAAAGTATGTATTAACAAGAAGTATTAATTTTAATCAAAAATTTTCAATTCTAAAAAGTGAATAACACTTAAATACAAAAAACAAATCTATCAGATTTAAGCATAATTATTGTTATTATGGAATAGCTATTCATTTTAATAATCCATTTTTGTTTAATGAAACAAAATTTGCATTTATTTACCAGTAAAATCTCCTTGCTATATAATGGATTAATGATTTTTCCATCCCTCTTAAAAGTCCAGAAATAAATTTTTTTTCTCAATTTTTGAGTTAAAAGAGGTAAAAAAAACCGCAAATTAACCTGAAACTCTATACAAGGTAGTTACTAACAAAGTATAATATATAGTTATTTACTTTAATAACTATATTAAATAAAAGATAGATAAAAATAAAAAAAAAGCCATTATAACTTTTATCAAAGAAAAAACAGTTGCCGCTCTATTTGCTTCAAAAAAGAAAAATACCCTTATTAAATGATATAGGAAAAATAAATAAGCAGATCGTAAAAAGAACAATTAATAAAAATAAGGGGGAAAAATAGGTTAAAAAATATAAGTAAGTATATAAGCAAATTTAAAAAAAAATAGAAGATAGGTCTGGCGGCAAGTTTAAAGCAAGGGCAAAGGCAAAAAGGAAAAGAAATATAATGAATATTAATAAAATTAGTTACCTGTGAAAATAAAAATAGATCATTCATATAAAAAAATAGCCTTCAAATGAAGGCTATTTTTTAGTCTGACAATTTTTAAATTATAATTAAAAAATATTTGTTTTAAATCTATTTATCAATCATATTTCGGGTTACCCCAGAACAATAAGGCTGGAGCAGCTATAAAGATTGAGGAATAAGTTCCTATAATAATACCTATGGAAAGTATAAATGCAAAGTCTCTTGTAGGAATGCCACCGAAAAGCCATAGACAGATTGTCATAACAAGGGTAGTACTTCCAGTTATCATTGTTCGAGATAAGGTAACAGTAATAGAGTTATCGATATTTTCCATAAAAGAGCTTATCATCTGAGTATTGCTTTGTTGATATTCTTTAGCAATCTTTCTTTTTAAATCTTTAGAAAGATTGCTTGTTATATATTGAAACTCATTTTCTTTGATTTTAGAAAGAACAACTATAGAGTCGTTGATCGAATAACCAAGAAGAGTCAATACAGCAGCGAGAGATTGTGAGTTTAGTTCTGTTTTAAAGATTATCATAATTGATAAAACAAATAAAGCATCATGAATAACGGATAAAACGGCACCAAAAGAATACTTAAACTCTTTAAAACGAACAAGAGTATATAAAAGGATAAGACCCAGAACTACTACGAGTAAAAGAATAGATGAAAATGATAATTTTGAAGATGAAGAAGAACCTACCAGGTTTGCTGAAAGTATTGTATAATCTGATGGTGAAAAAGAAGCTGAACAAGCGGCTCTGAAATCTTCTATTTTCTGGTTGTTAAGGTTAGTGTCACCAGCAGTCGGGAGCCTGACTACATAGTGCTGTGAATCAGCACCACCAAGCTGAGTTATATTTGAACCAAAACCATTTGATTGGCAGAATTTTCTAAAATTCTCTATGTCGACTCCTGATTTTGAAAATTGGATCTGTATGGTGATACCACCGGTAAATTCTATACCCAGATTTATACCGTTTATAAAGAAGAATACAAAACCTATTAACATTACGCATATAGAAAAACTGAAGGCAAGATATCTATACTTTGAAAATGGAATTATTTTTTTCATCTTATAATTCCTCCAATTTTAGTAAGAGATTTAAACTTCCATTTTTTAAACATATTTATATAGTACCATCGTCCAGTGATGAGTACTATAAACATGTTTATTATAATACCGACAGTAAGGGTAACTCCAAAACCTCGTATAGAACCACCACCTAGGAACATAAGAGCAACTGCTGAAATCAAAGTGGTAAGGTTAGCATCAACTATTGTGGCTGAAGCTATAGTAAAGGAATCATTGACGATATTAATGAGTTGAATTCTATTTAAGTTCTTAAGATAATCTTCTTTGATTTTTTCAAAGATAATAACAAAAGCATCGACACCCATACCGACATTTAAAAGGATACCGGCAATACCAGGCAGTGTCAAAGTATAGTTAAAAGCTGCTAGAAATGCTACCAGCATAAATATATTAAACAAAATAAAAATGTAAGCCATAAGTCCTGAAAACAGGTAGGCAACAACCATTATGACACCAACGATCAAAGCACCAATTAAGCCAGCTCTAATACCTTTAGTGATGGAATCTCTACCAAGAGTAGGACCTACATCCTGTCTTTCCGCTATAACAAGTGGAACAGAGAGTGCTCCAGCTTTTAAAATATTTTCAAGATCTTTTGCCTCTTCCATGGTAAAATTACCAGAAATCGCAACCTGGCCGTTAGGTATAGGTTCATTTATAACAGGCATGGATTGAATTTTGCCATCAAGAACAATGGCAAGATGTCTTCCTTTATTATCTGCTGTAATTTTATAAAACTTTTCAGCACCTTCAGGGTTCAAGGTAAAAGTTACTTCTATACCACGCATTCCATTTTGAACAAGAACCTGTCCTATTGCTGTTCCATCAAGTTCAACTTTTTTCTTGAGAATTGTTGGAACTTTTTTTACCTGAACACCGTATTTGTCTTTTTCGTATAGCCAGTATATGGCAGAATCTTCCGGTATCTTTTCAGGATATTTATATTGACCAAATTCATCGAAATCAGCTGGACTTATCCCACCAATTGTAGCTAGAGTTGCTTCATCAACTAGTTGAAAAGTTAACTGTCCTTGTTCCAGCAGGATCCTCTGGACTCTTTCAACATCTTTTGCCCCAGGAATTTCGATTTCGATTCCTTCATTTCCTATTTTTCTAATATGGGTTTCGGCAACACCAAACTGATCTATTCTGTTAGTTAAAATAAGCATTGCCTTATCAATAAGTTCAGAAAGTTCAGCCTGTGAGAGTTGTCTATCAAAACGAGACAGATCCGGTCGCAATATAATATATAATCCTCCTTGAAGATCAAGACCAAGGTTAATTATTCGATTTTTTAATTTTTTATTCTCTTTTATCTTATTTAGAGTATCATCAGATACTTTAAGTTCGCGAAGTTGCTCGTTTGTCATCATGGTGTATTCTCTATCCTGAGCAGATAAGATAAAGTACCATTTTATGGTTGGATAAAGTAAATAGCATGAAAAAAGAAATAGCAAAACTGTCAGTATTATTCTGACATTATCGCTTAAAAATTCTTTGGTTCCAAATGTCTTTTTTATTCTCAAATTTTTTCGATCAGACATTATTCCTCCAGAAACATAAATTTAAAAAAGCAAATCGAAATAAATCTACTTTCAAATAGTGAAATTTATTATTATAGAGGGTATTTGATAAATTATTCAACCTCTTTTTTCTTTACACTGGCAACTGCGCCTTTAAGAATACGGATGGTGGTGTTATCATCAACTTTTATGGTAACATATTCATCTTTAACTCCCACAACTGTTCCAAATATTCCGCTGGTTGTAATGACTTCATCCCCTTTATCAAGTGATTTGATCATAGTTTCCATCTTTTTTTTCTGCTTATTTTGTGGAAGAATTATAAGAAAATAAAAGATAACAATAATGGCAATTATAGGCAAAAAGTTGATAAGAGCAGAAGAAACAGAGCTACTACTTTTAGCTGCCGGTGCTGCCTGTTGTAATAATAGTGTAAGATTCATAAATTACTCCATATTTATTAATAATTTTACTCATCGTCAAAATCGAAGAGTCTAATCTAATAAAAACTATTCTATGGCAAAGTCAATATTTTGTTTTATTTTAAGTCTAAATATAACAGTCTAAAGTCAAAGTCCTGGGAATAAGTTAATCTTTAATATCATCTGTATCTATTTTTTTCTTTAAAATAACCTTTTTGAAAAGATTAATTACGAGAAAAAAAACTATAGATACAAAGGCAAGTATTAAACCATTTTTCTTTATTTCAGCCATACTTGTGAATTTGGTAAGTGTACTTCCGCAATAAGCATAGAATAAACAGGAAGGAAGTGCACCAATAACTGAATATATAGAATAAATTCCAAAAGGTATATTTGAAATAGCAGAAACGACATTGAGTGAGTTATAAGGGGTAACAAAAAATAATCTGGCAAAAAGTATAAAGTTTTTGCCCCCTTCGGTAATTTTTAAAAGAATCCTATCAAAAAGTTTTATTTTTGATTTAACTTTATCAAAGAAGTTGTGAAGGAAAAATCTTGCAATAACAAAGGACAAGATCATCGTTATAGCACTTCCAATAAAGGAAAACAAACTACCGAAGAAAAATCCAAATAAAACCCCGGAAATTATCGAAAGAGGAGCTATAGGTAAATAAAGAAAAGAAAAAAGAGCATATAAACCAAGCAGTGATAGGATAGATAGAAAATAATTTTTTTCGACAAATCTTTCCTTTAAGCTTAGAATATTATTCCACTCAGTCAATGATTCAAAGTCAAATATAACAAGAATGATGATAATTGCAGCAATAAAAATAATAAAAAGAAGAGTTTTAATGCTTTTTTTCATTGTAAAGTTCTCAAGTTATATATCAGGTACATAAAATCAATTTGATGCTTTTTCAATCGATAGAATGGAATATATTTTTTCATCAACTGGATTCACAAATTCGTCTCCAACTTTTTTATTGAGCAGTATTTTACCAAGTTCCGTTTCATAGGATATTATGTTATTATTTATATCTATATCCCATTTACCTAAAATTGTGTACACATACTTTTTCTGGCTTTCCTTTTCAAGTAAAACACATCTTGTCCCTATTGAAACTACATCACATGATATGCTGTTAAAATCTATAGGCTTAACATTGTTTAGATCCTTTTGAAGTTCAGCAGCTTCAACATTCAGGCTTTGCAAGAGTTCTCTTGCTGAATGATACTCTGCATTTTCTCTGAGGTCACCCTTTTCCTTGGCAAGCATCATCTCTCGATTGACTCTTGGTATTTCTACTTTCAGCAGATTTTGAAGATAATTTTGTTTTTCTTTTATTGCATCTGTTGTTGAATAAAAAGTGCTATCAGATTCTTCCTTTTCTTGAGGAGCTATCTTTGTTAAGATTTCAGGTCTATACTTAGCAAGTAAAGTTTTAAACTCAATCAAATTATCTTCTCTCACCCACTTTATTTTTAAAAAAACTGAAGCAACTTTTTCAATATTAGGAGAGTTTGTAAGAAGATAATTTTCAAACAGTTTATCTTTAAAAAGAAGATCAACAATATTATTGTAAAGTTTTCTATTGTAAGATGAGTCTATTTTTTGAACAATTGCTTTATTGGTGATATCCAGAAGGTTAGCCAGGATGACCAATATTTCACCAGGATCAAAAAACTCTGCAAAATCATTTTGTGTATATACATTTTTAACAAACCAGAGAAATATTTCGGGTTTATCTTTAAAATTTCTGGCTATTTCTTTGCCTTTTTCTTTGATTATATCTAAATATCCTCTCGAAATAAGGGTGGATACGATAAATTTAGATGGATACTCTAAAAGATATTCTCCCATGATATTTTGCCAATTATTAGAGTATAGCATCAGTTTATTAAAAAAATCTTTCTCATATATAGTATCTTTAAAATTAAAAATATAATTTTTCTCTTCAATAAGCTTGTTAAAAAGATCCACTGTATCAAAACTAAATTTAATAGATAGCTGCGGGTATTTTTGTTTTAGTTGATATAAAAAAAGGTATGCTATGACAAGATTTTCATGAATTATCATATAATCTTTTTCGTTTGGAATATAGGCTAGAAAGGTTTTAAGCATATATTGAGAGGTGTCAGTGTCAAAATCTTGAGCTTCTTCAAGATAATTGAGGTATATCTGAGATTTTTGTAAGAGGCTTTCAGTAGATTTAAATCTCTGCAAAATATTTTCTTCCTTTGAGGCGGCCTTTGTTCTCAGACTGTAAACTGTTCCATCTCGTATGATTAGAGGATTATCTTTTATATTATTTCTAATCTTATCCCATGTTTTATTCCAATCTTTTTCATTTATTAACTTTTTAGTAAGTATAGATTTGATATCTTTTGTATTAAGTGGTTTGTTAAAAGATTTAAGTAAAGATATCATGAGTGCTGATGGATTTTTTTCGATTAATTCTGTTAGTATTTCGGGATGGTATTTTTCCAGAACTCGAAAATCATTATCATCGAGTATTTTTAAAGCTTTTAGAGCCATATCGATAGAAAATTTATGTCCTTTTTTATTATCAAAATCAACAATTACATAATCTTCATTTACATTAATATCTTTAATAAAACCAAGACCGGATAGTTGATGAAAAACATATTTATTTATATCGAAAGGAATGTACCTTTCAAAGTCAGTTATTGCTGCACCAAGGGATTTCCATTTTTCTCTTATCTGAGATTTTTGTAAACAGGCTTCAAGTTGAGTATTGCTCTCATATTTTTTTAAATATGCGGCGATTATTTTTTCTCTGAGCTTCTGTATAGTTGGATTATTATTCTGGCTGCTTTTATCGGGAAGATATTCGTAAATTATTTTTATGGTTGATATAACTGATTCCCATTTTTCTTTCACTTCGAAGTGCTCTATAAGTTTTTCACCTAATTTTATTTTAAGATTCAGGTTTTCAGTGTTATCGATTTTAAGGTAGAAATAATCTTCATCTATTTCATCAAATTCCAGAAGTTTCTTAAATAATTCCTCAATTTCAGTGGGATTTTTGCTATTTAGTGAATAATCAAAGACTTTTTTGTAATAATAAATTGCCTTATCTCTTATTCCATGATTTTCATAATATTGAGCTAACTTTTTGCCAATTTTAGTATCAGTGAAGTCAAGTTTTATAATCATTTCGTAAAATTCAACTATTTCATCATCGCTTTTTTTTTCATCTTCAAGTATTTGAATATATCTTAACAAAACAGCTTTATATAATTTTGTTTTTGAAATAAATTTTTCGCAGAGGAATTTGACGATCTTTGTCTTTCTATTTTCATCAAAAATATCTAAGAGTTTCTTAGCATAATCATTTCCCATGAGCTCCTGGTTCGAGGCAAGAATCATAGAAAGAAAATAGAGGGCAATTATCGAATTTGAGTTATTTTTCAAATACTGTTCAAGAAAATTCTCAATCTCTTTGTTCTCATGGCTATTAGCAATATCAACAATGAGAGGATCAAAAGATTCAAAATCATTCTGCTTAAAGTCAGCGATAGTCATCCGCGTCCATTTTTCTTCCTTTAATATTTCCGATATGTTATCAATATAATTACTCATATGGCAAAAAGCTCCTTTAAATGAATTTAATAAAATAGTAATTTGCTAAAAATCTATTAAAACCTGATAAACAATTTTTTTCCACTAATTATTTATAAATATAACTACTTCTAACAGGTCTATGAAAATAAGAAAAACATCAAATTTGTTTTTCTATGCTCTTCATAGCTTTTTTATTGTCAGGTGGCAAAAAAAAGGTAGAAGAGTTAATTATCTTTTTAAATGGAAAAAAGCCTTAAGCATTATCCTTTTCTGCATTTTCGATGCTATATAATAAGCCCGGACTTTCGATTGTATTGAAAAAAAATATTATTCCCGGACTTTCGATTGTTGTAAATACCGTATAACGATAAATATAAATTGCTAAAATAATCAATTACTTCAACAAAGAAAATAAAAAAATAGAAGTTCACTGGGCAGATGAAAATTTAAGAATTTAATAAAAAATATTCCTCTAAATCATCCATACTCTTTCAAAGAGTGCCCAAAATGGTATTTTAGGAACATTAATTTTAATTAAGCTGTGCTCTCTTAACTTTTACAAAGAGTACATTTTAATCATAGAACCAATTCAATCTGTTTGGCAAGTGATTCATTCAAATTGTGAATCTTAAGCAGGTACTGATTTTTTTTTATCTCATCTTTAACCTGATATATATAATACTCAAGCATCAATATGCATTTTTTCAATATTTTTGGTTCCAGCTCAGGTTTTAGTTCTTGTTTTGAGTAGTATAATTTTTCAAATTTGACAAGATCAGCAGATACTTTTTCAAATTCATTTTCCGATAATTCTCTTTTCACATTTAAAAAACTATCAATATAGCCATAAACCGGAATCCATTCAAGGACAAGATATTCGGGATAGTTATCTTTTTTAATGTTCTCGATTATCTCATGAATTTTATCACAAACAATATATTTTGTATCAAAAGCTATATTGTTTTCTAGAAAAAAAGTATCCTTAAATAGAATTTTTGCATGAGAAAATTGCCCTTTTGCGTAAAAAACATCGGCAAGCATAAGAGATATAAGCTGGTCTTTGTTTAATCTGTATGCATACTGCAGAGTCTTTATAGAGTTATCATATTCTCCCAGCTCTCTAAAACATATTGAAATCTTTTTCAAAAGGTCAATATCATTAATCCTGCTCTGGGACCTGGAACCTAAAAAGGAATTTAAGGCTTTATTGAAAACAAAATTATGTATTGCATGGACTTCGGGTATGGATGGATTAATTTTATTTTCTTTCATGAAAGATTCAAAAGCTTCCCATTCATTATAATATGCCAAAGCTTGTTCATAAGGATGCACCAGCTTTGTAAGTTTTTCCTCTCTATTTTGCCAGAATTTGATTATTCGATGAAGCAAAACAAGATGTTCAACTTCATTCTCTTCCTGTAACTCTGAAGACAAAGATTCATAAGCTTTTGTAAAATTACCTTCATTAAGCAAATTAATAAGAGTATTCTTATTTGACATTAGATAAATCTTAATTAAGAATTATTTGGGGAAAAGATGTATAGTTTGAAAAATTATCCCTGATAAACATAAAAAATTATTTATTTTTGTCAATAAGAAGGATAATTTTTCCTTCTTTAATAAGTTTCAGGTTGGATTGATTTCCAAGCAAAAAAGCAATATCTTCATTTGATATAATAATATCTGTATTATGGATTCCGTAGCTTCCTATTGCAGGAATAAAAAAAGGATTATCTCCGATTAAGGTGTTTAAAGCTTTTAAACCGGATGTATCACATATGTATGTAAGATATCCATTTTTCTTGATGGTCTGATAATCTATATTGTCAAATGTGATTAAAGAGACTCTATTTTCTGAAAAAATCCTTGGTTTCAATGCTGGCAGTATCATATATCCTCTACAGTCAATGACTATGGAGGTAAACTCTGTTTCATGAGGAAATGCTGTAACTATGGGGATATCATTATTATAATCTCTATCAAGTTTTAAGGCGGAATATATTGAAAGATCGGACATTATAAAAGGCAAAAAAAATAATATGGAACGTCGATTTTTTTCATATTTTATATCTGACTTATAAGCTTTATTAACATATTCGTATATGTTTCTATTTATTTCTGGATCTTCTTTTATAAGATCTAGAATAGTAGTTCTTGAGTCCACTATCATCTGCGTTATAAGTGTTGTAAGATTTGCTATTCCATTTTCCTCTGCTTTTTTTAAAGTTAAAAGTTCATTTGCTGCTATATTTGTGGCATCGGGGTCAAGATAGGAAAATCCTTCTGATTCAAATTTTTTATATGTCCAATTAATAAATCCGCTCAATTTTCTGTCTATAACTTCATAGTTTTCAGCTGCCGGTATATCTAAGTTCAGTAGAAGTAATAAAATAAATATGTAAAATAGAAAAATAAATATAAATCCTTTCTTCATAGTTTTTTTCAAATTCTCTTCTCTCATTTATTATATTATATTTTATGCAGTTCATTATTGGAACAAGATTAAAATTTATTGAGAACCGTAAAATATTATTACAAATAGAAAAAATTCTAACATTATTTATTTATAAAAAACTATTTCGTTCCAAACAAGTAATATCATATCCTCGTAAAACTAATAAAATTGCACACAAAGATATAGATAATCCAGATTATTGATAGTTAGTAAGATTGTGCAGCTTATCAACAATAACTATATTGCCAAAAACAAACTTGCAAAACCATAGTTAAAATAGCCATATTTATAAAAACAACTATATTTACTTTATCGATTAAATCAAATATTATTTAACTTAACTTTTGCATTGCCAGTCATTTTTGTCAAAAAACTTCTTTGATTGGCCTATTTTTTGATTAGCCTATTTTGCGATATTTTATCTTTATCATATTATAATTATTTCTTAATTTTAAGTTCATCTGTTAAATTTATTTTCTCGTTGTTAGCTTTTTTTGTATAAGTTATATAAAAAGAACAGTAGATACATTTTTGATAAACTTAAATAAAAATTATAATAATCTTCCAGAGCTTTTGACTATGCTATATTATACAGCGAAGAGTTTAGCTATTCATCCTTGCAGGATGAATGAAAGCAGATATGCTAAGTCAAATGATTTTTTTTATAAAAAAAGAAATCACTAACCGGAAGAACCTAATTTTATCAGCATGTTTTTGACAGAATCTTCAATAAAAGAAGGAGTTGATGCAGAACTTACAAGCATGACTTTGTTTTTATCTTTGATATTGTTAATTATCTTTGAAAGATCATCAGGTTTTTCAATAAAATAAACTTCATCATTTTTTTGTTTTAGATTATCATATAATCTTTTAGAATTTGAAGACAAATAATCTCCTAAAACTATTGATACATCACAACTTCTTGACACTTCGATTGCTTTTTGTTCCCTGTATTGGACAGATGTACAGATCGTGTTAAATATCTTTACTTCTTCAATTTTTCCATCTTTTTTTAATTTTAAAAAAAAATTTTTTGAATCATTGAAAAGTGCAAGAGATGAAGTTGTCTGAGAAAATAATGCGATTTTTCTATTTTCTTTGATTTTTTCTAAAATAGTGGGTTCATAAAGATTTTCTTGTGATGAAATCAAAATATATGATGATGCATAGCTTTTAAGTCCAGTAGTTTCTGGGTGTCCTTCTTTTCCAATTATTATACAGGTTTTATCTGAATTTTGAGCTATAAGCTTTTGAATTTGCTTAACTTTGGGACAGGTTAGATCAAAAACTTTTAGTCTTTTTTCAAGGTTTGCTTCAATATTTCTGTCTATCCCATGAGTGGCTATGACGAAAATAGAGTCTTCAGGAAGGTCAAATGGATTTTCGGTTTTTTTTATATTAAAACCATTAAGATATTTTTCATACTCTTTATTGTGAATAAACATACCTGAAATATATATGGGACCTTTATTCTCCTTGCGTATTTTTAAAAGTTTCTTTTCAGCAGCTATTACTCCTGGGCAAAATCCACTTCCTTCAGGAATAATGATTTGCATTACGAGCATCCGTTACAACAACAATTGGCAAAACAAAGACAGGTTAAGCAATCCATGCAAGAAGAAGTTGTTTGTGAACTTGAAGCATAATAAGGCCTGGTTTGAGTATTTGCAAGTTGTTCCCGAAATCTTTGATAATAAGCATTACCAGGTTCAAGATTTATAGCCTTATTAATATAGGTAAATGATTTATCCAGTTCACCAAGATTTGCTGAGACAACAGCTTTAAGGTAATTCCATATACCAGAATCAGGTTGATTTAATTCATTTAGCTTCATATTTGCCTTTGCAAATTTACCACTTTGTATCATAGAAATGACATCATCATATTCTTTACTAAAGCCATAATTACCCTGTTGATCACCATAATAACCATTATCATAGTTGGAGTAACTTGAAGAGTAATTGCTCGATTGATATTTTCCATCTATTATTTCGTCATATGCTTGCTGAATTTCTTTAAATTTCTCCTCAGCCAGATCGGCAAGTGGATTTCCCTGATATTTATCTGGATGATATTTTTTAACAAGTTCTCTATATCGGGCTTTAACCTGATCAATAGTTGCGTTTTTTGGAATGTCAAGTACATCATAGGGATCTCTTCTCATTAATTTAATCCTTTCTCTTTAATAAATGCAATAATATACACGGTTGAAATAAAGCATTAATTCTAAATAATAATGTTTTCTCTTTGTACATAATATTAATTTATAATAATTTTATCGCTTCTTTCCTTTTTTAGTTGGGAAAAATATAATTTTGTCAAATGATTCTTTTTTAAAAAATAAAGCTTTCTTTTAATTTGTCAATATGCCATGGCATCTGGCCAAAAGTATTGAGATAAATTCTTTCTGATTCCATACAAAAATATAAAGGGAAATTTGCATTTGTTCTTTTATAAATATTTAAAAGCTCCATATAAATTTTTTCCCTATCCTTATAAAAATACCTGACTTTTCCATCAAGACCATATATTATTTCATTTTTTAACAGAATCCTCGAATCTCTGGAAGCTCTTAACTTATCAATAAGATCTTGATGATATCGTAAAGTTCCTATTGAAACCCATGCAATATTTTCAGACGGCAAGGTTGAGATGGTTTCAAAAAGGCTTTTATAATTATCAGTATTTAAAATCTTACCATCATCAGTTTTCAAGAGAATTATCGGATCAAAGTGGAAAGAAACTTTCCAGCCTTTTTCTATGAGCAACTTTGCGGCTTCTATCCTATTTGCTGGAGCTATAGAATCCTTTTCAAATATCTTTGAAATATTATAAGGATTCAGTGAAAAACCTATTACAATATTATCAAGTGGCTTAGAGTCTAGGAATACATCGATATTTGTTGTTTTAGTTTTGAATTCAAAGATTGTTGAAGGATAGTTCTTCATCTTTTGAAGCAATATTTTAGAATATTCTGTAATTGGATCAAACAAAAGAGAATCGGCCAGTTCACCACTACCCAATCTTTTTATATTTTTATTCTGTGAAAGTTCATCAAAAAATCTATCAATGTCATAATATATAATAAGAAAATCATTTTTCAGATAAAACTTCAAGAAGCAGTATGTGCAGTTAAGTGAACAGTTTTGATAAAAAGATGTAATAAAATAATTGCAACATATATAGTTAGGAGTCCCAGGGCATTTTTTTATATAAATACCAGGATTTCTCTGTAGTAAAAGTGTATATTTTTTACCGGAGACTAAAGGTTTGACAGGGCCGTTGGAATTTTGAGGATTATTATTATCAATATTTTTATTGTATTTTGAACCTTTGCAATATTTTAAAGTAAGATCACTGTTTTCTTCCACAAATTTTGAATATTCATCCTTTTTAAGATAAATAATTTGTTCTAGATTAGTTTTTAATAGTTTTTTTGTATTTTCAATTATTTTATCTATTTTTTGAGATTCAGATTCGGTAATGCCATCATCTTCAATAACTATTTTTTCTATATCTGGGATTATTTTATTAATCATCTGTTTACCTTATAAATTTAGGCTTATCCGACAAATTATTGTTTTATTATTTTTATTTATAAAATCTTCCATATTTTTTTTATTAGACTTTCCAGCTTTACCAGTTCATCAGTTAAATTTTCAATATCTTTCTCCTCTTTTATTGAAATTGATACAGATAGCTCTTTTTTTTCAAGATTTGCAGGAAAAAAAACATTTATATTTTTAAAATTTTGTTTGCTTATAAGTGAGTTTATCTCTTTAGTAAAAGAAAAAAGAGATGGATTTATAAGTTCATTAATACCAGAGGATATTTTAAGATCTTTTTGAGAGGAGCTGATAGCTGGATTTTCCAGAAAATCTTTTTGTTCTTCACAAAGTTTCTTGAAATCTTCTAAAGTATCAAGATCAATAATTCGTTCAAGTTCCTCAATAAATCTTTTTAACCTATTTTTATTGAAATTGCAGGCAATCACTATTTCAACAATTTTTTCATAAATACCTGAAATTCTGTTATTTTTATCCTCTTTTTTCTTTATTGAAGATATTGTTTCTTCCAGGCTGGAAACTAATCCATAATCAGCTTGAATGCTATATAAATATAAAATAAAATCTTTCCTATCAAAATTTTCATCTTTTATAAATTCTGAAAATGGGATACCATATATAAGGTTTTCAAAATCAGTTGGGGGTATACCTATTTTTTTTAATCTGTTTAAGAAAGCCAAAAAAGAAATAAAATTTTCAAAAAATCTATCTAAAAAAATAATTAACTCAAACAAGGCAATAAAAGGCAAATTTGTTTTTAGATTTTCGATTTCTTCAAAAATATCTCTAGAACACAAAATGCTTATATTTTTACTATTTTTGCAGGCTGTTTCGTTAAAATTTTGATTTTTTGCTTCTTTTTGCGATATCTTTTTGAGTAACTTGCTAAAGTTATGGATGAAATTAAGTATGATCATCTGAAAATGTATATCACCAATATATTTTTTCTTATTAACGCTTTCGAAAGCTATATCGGAATTAAACTTTTCATCAAATTTAAAATTGTATAAATTCTCATATTGTAATAGCATTGAATCTATTTCATCAAATATAATGCTGTTTCCAAAAATATCCATATCAACACAGAAACAGTTAAATGAGGTTTCTATTGCTTTATAAAATTCTAACCCATATATCAAAATATACTTACCATTTTTTAAATCTATGGCGATAGAAAAAGAAATTTTACGGGGTTTTACTGAAGACTTCAAAAAGAGAAGATCCTCTGGTAGATAAAAAAAATCATCATCAATAATTATTTGTTCTTTCAATATATTTTTCAATTCTAATTTCAACGCATCTTCCTTAAAAAAATTAATGAAGTTAAAAGTCAAAGAACTAGAATACACAATCATCTTTGTTCATTATTGATACAACTATTTAATTTCTTTTTTTTTTAAATATGCATGCACTTGTCGGATGAACTAGTATGTGTATACTATGCTTTAAGTTTATTTCTTTAATCTTAAAAAGTACGCATTAGCCGGATGAACCTAAAAAAATCAAAAATCACAGGTCAAAAGGGGAGAGAAGACTTTTTGACTTAGCAAAAAGCAAGGAATGAAGCTAGAAAATCTTTTGAATTTTTTGAGAGTTTTAGTTTTTTGATAATTGGTGGATTTTCTATACCAAACTCCTTGTTAAGGTTTAAAATTATTGCTTCTGGGTCAGATTCAATAGTTGAAAAAAATTTTTTTAACGATAAAAGATGAAATCCTGTATTCTGGATCCTTTCCTGGTAAGATTTTAAATATGAACTAAGATTTTTTTCTGTTAGAAAATTAAATGGAAAATTAAGGTATTGAAATAGAAAAATGTTATCATTGTCCTGGATAATCTCAAGTAGCTGAGCAAAATTAGTATAATGAAGACTTTTATCAAAGTTTAACGGAATCAGCATAGGAGGGATAAGAGTTATAATAAGGGAAATAAAGTCAAGGTGGTATACATTTTTGTAGATGTTGTTACTTCTTGAAACCTCAAACAAAAAAAGAATTTTATCGTTATCCCATTCTATAGGACTCACAAATAGATTATCATCTAATGTGAAGTCATCGAGAAGAGCTTTTGCAAGGAAGATTGAAATCTGATTTTCAAGGTTTGAAGGAATTTTTTTTTCTAAAATATGAAGTTTATCCAGTGATTTTTTATTCATATTATAGTTATGAACAATAGAAGAGTTCTGATATATGGTATAACCTGTAATAAAATAAAATGTTGGCAAGTAGGAATCGAGATAATCAAAGAATTCTTCATAGGATCTCAGGTAAAAAATATTCTTCAAAAAAATCTTCGTATTGGAAATCAGTGTATCTAAAATATCTATATCTTTTATAAGGTTTTTTGAGTTCAGATTTGAATCAGTAAAGGATATATTATCCTTTTCACACTTTTTTTTCTTTATAAGATTATCAAGTTCTTCCTGCTGTATTTTTACTCTGCTAAAATCCTCTTCGATTAATCTGGTTCTTTCAATCTGTTCATTTCTGGCTTTTCCCGGATTTTCTGTTTCAAATCTTGGTTGATTAAAGGAGACAACATGTGGAGCATTTAATAATTCTTCTTCAGATATGAGTATGCCTTCCGGCTTGTTGTCTAAAGGTTGGGAAGTGATATCATCCCTCGATAAATTCATCTGTTTCTCTATTTCAGAGGCTCTCTTTAAAAGACTCATCCTTTAACCTTTTTTTTATTGAGTTCTGTAATAACCTTTTTATAAAGTCTGTAATAATCAGATTTGACGAATTCTTTAATTTTTTCTTCTGGAAGAGCATCAAGTAAATCATCGAGATAGTTCATGACTTCTTTTATCTCATCTATATTTTCTGATGTATTTGAAGAAGATGATTCTTTATTATTTTTGTCAAAATTTTTTAAGTTAAAATCATCATTTTCAATGTCAATTTTTGTATCTGTATCATTTTTATCTTTAATATCACCTGTAATATCACCTGTTTGTTCAGATTCAATAATCTGCATCGTGTCATCAAGAATGTT
>ENA-UOYA01000493-UOYA01000493.1-activated-sludge-metagenome-genome-assembly--contig:-NODE-493-length-50987-cov-17.715876_pt1 | contig 50987 bp, 53 predicted proteins | sample MGYA00238163_ERZ764804 | MGnify/ENA primary metagenome ERZ764804 (study PRJEB28919, sample SAMN05720223) | activated sludge metagenome | isolation source: Anaerobic digester | place: Hong Kong...
GGCTGGAGATGGACCGGCTGATCAAGAGGCTCGAGAAGCTGAACGGCGAGAAGAAAGACCTTGAAGGCAAGCTTGAGCAACTGAAGACCGAGATCGAGAAGATCCAGGCGCGCATGTCCGAGCTGCAGAAACAGTAGCCCGGGACCTGATGTAAACCCCGCGGGGCGCTAAGAGGCGCCCCGCTTTTTGCGGAAAATTGAGGAGGTTGAAAATGCCCGGCCTCAAGAAAATCGCGGTACTGACGAGCGGAGGGGACTCTCCCGGAATGAACGCGGCGATCCGGGCGGTGACACGGGCCGCGATCTACGAAGGGATGGAAGTGATCGGCGTTCAGCGAGGGTACGAGGGATTGCTGGAGGGCGACTTCATCCCCCTCGAAAAGGGAAGCGTCGGAAGCATCATCCACCGGGGCGGGACGTTCCTCCGGACGGCCCGAAGCGAGCGCTTCAAGACCGAAGAAGGCCAGAAAGAAGCCCTGACCCGACTGGAGGCGGCCGGTGTCGACGCCCTGGTGGTGATCGGCGGGGAAGGCTCCTACAAGGGAGCCTGGGAACTCCACAAGAAGGGGTATCCCGTCATCGGCTTGCCGGGAACCATCGACAACGACATCGCGGGAACCGACGAGACGATCGGGTTCGATACGGCGGTGAACACGGCCCTGCAGGCCGTCCAGAAACTCCGGGACACGGCCTCTAGCCACGACCGTCTCTTCATCGTGGAGGTCATGGGACGCAAGACGGGGTTCCTGGCCCTTGAAGTGGGCGTGGCCAGCGGGGCGGAGGTTGCGATCGTTCCGGAGATCCCTTTCAGCCTCGGCCGGATCGTCGACAAGCTGCATTATTCGAGGAAACGGGGCAAGACGCATTCGATGATCATCCTGGCCGAGGGCGTCATGTCCGCGCAGGCGCTCCGAGATGCCCTGATGGACACCGGCGGGTACGAGGCCCGGGTGACCGTCCTGGGGCATGTCCAGCGAGGGGGGAGTCCCACATCCTTCGACACGGTCCTGGCGTCCCGAATGGGCGTCCGGGCGGTGCAGGCCCTCGTCCAGGGAGAACGGGGGATGATGGTGGGGATTACGTGCGGCCGAATGCGGACCGTCCCGCTGCCGACGGCCTGGGAGGAGAAGAAATGCCTGAACCCGGAACTGATGTCCCTGATCGATATCCTGAGCATCTGAAACGGCTTGCGGAAACCCTCTGCCGCCTCGTGGCGGCGGACCGGCCGGGGAGAAAAGCGCCCCGTCTCTGCCGTGCAAAAATGTTCCTTGAGGCAGCCGGGCTTTTGGAGAGAGCACGCTCCGTGGTGATCGTCACGGGGTTTCTCGTGCCCGAAGCCCGTCAGGCTGAAACGGATGGCCCCCCGGGCAGCGCGGTGCTGGGGAGGGCGCTCGCGCGGCTCGGAAAGGAGTGCCGGGTCATGACGGATCCCTTCTGCCTGCAGGTGGTGGAAGCCGCCTCCCGGGCGATCGAGGGTCCCGGCGTGGAGGCGGCTTCCCGCCCTGAAGAGGTGCTCCGGGGAGGGCCGGATTGCCTGGTCTTCGTGGAGCGGCTAGGGGAAGCGCAGGATGGCTCCTACTACAACATGCGGAAGGAAGATATCTCGGCGTGGACGCTTCCGCTTGACCAGGCGGCTTCACTGGCCCGCCTCGAAAGAATTCCCGTCATCGCCGTGGGGGATGGCGGAAACGAGGCCGGGATGGGCAGCCTCAAGGCGCCGTTGGGGGACCTTCTCCCGGATTTCCGTCCCTGCCTGTGCGCCGTCGAGGCGGATTTCTGCCTGCCCGTGGATGTTTCAAACTGGGGGTGTTACGCGCTTTCGGCCCTGTTATCCGTGATGAAAGGGGTTTGGACGGGACATTCCCCGGAAGAGGAACGCGCCATGCTGGAAAGCATGGCGCGGGCGGGTGCGGTGGATGGGGCGACGAAGAAACGGGAACGTTCCGTGGACGGGTTTTCAGAGGAAGAAGACCTCCGGCTGGTGAGCGAGATCTACGAAGCTTTTGAAAAATTCATGAGTTTCCCTCGTTCTTCCCGGTGAAGCGGCCGAGAGCTTTTGTCAGCAGAAGAGCCACTGCGGCCCCGATGCCGGTTTGCAGGACGTCCGTGACGAACTCCACGGGAGCGGTCTTCCACCCGTAAAGGATGCCTGCAAGGGTCGTGTAGCCCGCGATCATGACGCTCATTCCGACGGCGAGGGCAAGAAGGCGGTTTTTCCGGAGAGCTCCGACCAGAAAACCCTCCAGGCCCTTGATGACCAGGGTGAAAGGAGCCCAGAGGGGATAGCCGAGAATGAGGTCAGCCAGGGATGCCCCGATTCCGCCGGCGGCAGCGGCGTAAAACGGGCCCCTTGTCAGGGCAATGGTGTAGATAATCCCCTCGCCCATGTTGAAATAAAGCCGAAAACCCGGCAGGGGAACGCTCAGCAGGGTTGCCGCGGTGACGCAGGCAGCCAGCAGGCCGCCCAGGGCGATCTGCCGGGCTCCAACGCGGCGGTTTCGGGAAGATTCTTCCATCTGGGATCACCTCGATCGTGCGGTTTTGTTGCATGCCTTACGATACCCATGATAAAGTGTCCGGGGTAGTGCCAGAAAGGGGGAGCAATCCGGCCTTTCTGGTTGCCATTTGGGGAGGATGGGTGTTAAGCTATGGCCAGAATCCGGAAAGTGGCTCTCCTTCGCCTGATGGTTCTTGTCGGTCTTGTGTTCGTTCTGGCTGCCTGGGGTGTACGTCACGCGTTCGTCAGGGAACCTTTTCAACTTTCCCAAGTCATCGTCTGCGAGGACCTCGACGAAAAACTTCAGCCGCTCAATCCCGGTTCGTCTTTCCCCTACGGAAGCCGCCAGCTTTGCCTGACCTTCAACTACCAGGGTGCCCATGAAGGGGATCGCCTGCGCATTGAATGGCTACACGAGAACCGTCTCATTTACCAGGAAAGCGTGTCCCTTCCCTCCGGCAGCGGCAACAAGGTTTTTTACCTTCTGAAGGAGGACGCCTCTCCCCTGCCGGCCGGAAAGAACAAAGTCACCATCGACCTGAACGGACGCCGGCGGGCGGACGTTGAGTTCTCCATCAGACCTCCCGGAAAATAGAAAGGTGAAAGGAACCCGAACATGAGATTTTTCCTCGATACAGCCAATCTGGACGAAATCCGGCAGGGCGTGGAATGGGGAGTCCTGGCCGGCGTCACGACAAATCCTTCCCTCATCGCGAAGGAAGGGGTCGATTTTTCCTCGCGAATCCGGGAAATCGCCGCCCTCGTGGAAGGACCGGTCAGCGCGGAGGTCCTTTCCACATCGACCGACGCCATGGTGCTTGAGGCCCGCCGACTTTTTTCCCTGGCCCCGAACGTGGTGGTGAAGGTGCCGATGATCCCCGAAGGGATCGCGGCGGTTCGTGCCCTCTGTCAGGAGGGAATCCCGACCAACGTGACCCTTGTGTTCTCCCCGCAGCAGGCGTTGCTGGCGGCTGCCGCGGGGGCAACGTACGTCAGTCCCTTTGTCGGACGGCTGGACGATATCGGGGAGGACGGATCGGGGCTGGTGCGGGACATCGTCGAGATCTTCGATGTCCAGGGGATCCAGACACAGGTCATCGCTGCAAGCCTTCGTCACCCGCGGCACGTGTTCGAGGCCGCCCTCTACGGTGCCCACGTCGCGACGGTGCCGTTCCGGGTGCTCGAGCAGATGTTCCATCACCCGCTGACGGACAGCGGGCTGAAGAAGTTCCTCGCAGACTGGGAGGTTCAGAAAAAATCGCATGGCGGATAACGAAATGGGCAACGGCCAGGTCCAGGTTGAAGCAACCCTGCAAAACGGAAACGAGCCCCCTGAAACGCCGGCCCCGAAACCGAAGTACTCCTACGGAAAGCTGGCAGCTCTTACCGTCACCGAATTAAAGAAGATCGCGAAGGAACTGGGGGTCACAGGCTGCTCCTCCTGCCGGCGGAAAGAGGACCTTCTGGTCGCTGTCCTGAAAGCCAATGCCGAAAGCCAGGGCTACCGGTTCGGCGGGGGCACGCTGGAAACGCTGCCCGAGGGATTCGGGTTCCTCCGGCCGAAAGGGCTGCTTCCAAGCGATCACGATATCTACCTTTCCCTCTCCCAGATTCGCAGGTTTGGACTGAGGAACGGGGATGTCGTCTGGGGACTGATCCGCCCCCCGAAGGAGCAGGAACATTACGAAGCCCTGCTCCGGGTTGAAATGGTCAATTTCGCCGACCCGGAGAACGCGCGGAAGCGTCCGCATTTCGAGGCCCTCACGCCGATCTTCCCGAACCAGCGCCTGAGGCTTGAAACCGACCCGAAAGAAGTTTCGACCCGCCTCGTGGACCTGTTCGCTCCGATCGGCAAGGGACAACGGGCCCTGATCGTCTCTCCCCCCAAGGCCGGCAAGACCACCCTCCTGAAAAAGATCGCCAACGCCGTCACGACGAATCACCCGGAAGTCCTCCTCATGGTTCTCCTGATCGACGAGCGCCCGGAAGAGGTTACCGATATGGCGCGCTCGGTGGACGGCGAAGTGATTGCCTCCACCTTCGATCGCCCGGCAGAGGAGCACATGCGGGTGGCCAACCTGGCCCTGGAGAAGGCGAAGCGCCTGGTGGAGGTGGGCAAGGACGTTGTCCTTCTCCTTGATTCAATCACAAGGCTGGCCCGGGCCTCCAACCTGGTCGTGCCCCCCTCGGGGAGAACGCTTTCAGGCGGAATGGATCCGGCGGCCCTGTACTTCCCGAAGCGGTTCTTCGGCGCGGCCCGGAACATCGAGGAAGGGGGAAGCCTCACGGTGATCGGGACCTCCCTGGTTGAAACGGGCAGCCGGATGGATGACGTTATCTACGAAGAATTCAAGGGAACCGGCAACATGGAAGTTCAGCTCTCGAGAAAACTGGCGGAACAGCGGCTTTTCCCGGCGATCGACATCACCCGGTCGGGGACCCGGAAGGAGGAACTGCTGCTGGAGGAGGATGAACTCCAGCGGATCTGGATCCTTCGGCGCCGCATCGTGAACGCCGACGAGGCGGAAGTCCTGGGCCTGGTGATCGATAAACTGAAGAATACCGCCTGCAACCGGGATTTTTTGGCGACGATCAAGTTATCCTGATGAGACTTGAGAGGTGATGGGCGTGCAGAGACGCGGCTTCAGGCCACATCGCAAACACCGGATCCGGAGCGGAAGACTGGGGTTCTGGATCGTCATGGTGCTCCTGCTCTGCGGGGCAACGGTGCTGACGGTTTCGGCCGGAAACAGGGCCGGCGGCCTCTGGAGCGAACTTCCCACCGAGATGCCGGAATCCTCCGGCAAGGTCGAAGAAGGCTTTCTGATCGTGGACGTGTCCAGCACCCTGAAGGCGGACATCGCCGAGGCAGCCGAGAAACCCGGCACGGGGATGTCCCTCCTTGAGGGGATGGGAATCGGGCCTCTTCCCGAAGCGCCTTCCCTGAACGACGAGGAGGTCATCCTGCAGGAAGTCCCCGGCGCCCCTGCCGGACAGGAACCGGCTGAGCCGGTCTCTTCCGATACGGCCGCAACGAAGCATCCCTGGAAAGTCCACACGGTGGCGGACGGAGAAACGCTGTCGGAGATTGCCGGTCTCTACGGGATCTCGGTGAAATCCCTGAGTGTCGCCAACGAGATCAAGGATCCGGACAGCCTGCTCGGCGGGCAGAGGATCCTTGTCCCGAACACGGATTCGGATGTCCTGGCGGTTCTGCAGGAGGTCCGGCGCCTGAAAAAACTCGAGCTGGACCGCCAGAAACAGGCGAAACTGCTGATCATCGCCAATTACACGGTCAAGCCCGGTGACAGCCTCTGGTCGATCGCGAACGCCTTCAACCTGGACATCAACACGATTTTCGGCTGTAACACGCTCAAGAACCCGGATGCCCTGAAGGTGGGAACGGTCCTGCGGATTCCCAATCAGGACGGTGTCCTCTACACGGTCCGGCGGAAAGACACGGTGGCGGCGATCGCAAAGCGGTTCGGAAGCTTCCCGGAGGCCATCCTTTCGGCGAACGGGATGACGAGCGAGAAGGAACTCGTGGCCGGGAAGGAGATCTTCGTCCCGGGAGCGAAGCCGCTTGAGGAGGCCCGGGAAGAGACTCCCAAGCCAAAAAGGCGCATCGGCAGGATGGAAGTCCCGGTGCCGTCGGGAGCGGCCTATTCCCGCTCTTTCCGGTGGCCCGTGGTGGGGAGGATCAACAGCCGCTTCGGTTGGCGCGGCGATCCTTTCTCCGGCCGAAGGGATTTTCACACCGGCCTGGACATCAAGGGCCCCACGGGAAGGACCGTTGTCTCTGCGAAAGCCGGCGTCGTCGTCTACGCGGGGTGGATGAGCGGATACGGACGCACGGTAGTCGTGGAGCACGGGGGCGGATATGCCACCTTGTACGCCCATTGCAGCCGCCTGATGGTTGGTTCGGGGAACCGGGTGCAGCAGGGGCAGGCCATCGCGGCCGTGGGCAGCACGGGGAGGTCCACCGGAAGCCACCTGCACTTTGAGGTCCGGGTGAACGGGAGGCCCATCAATCCGCTGAAAGTCCTGCGGTAAGGGCCTGGGCCGCCAGGAAATTGACGCATGAAGGCCTCGATCGGCTCGGGTATGATAGAAGGGACGAGGCGGGGCCTTTTTTGATTTGCCTGAACGAATAACAGGGGAGGCGCCATGGAAAAGATGCCGAAATTTGTCTTTGTCACGGGTGGAGTCGTTTCTTCGCTGGGGAAGGGGATCACGGCCGCCTCTCTCGGGACGCTCCTGAAGAAAAGGGGCCTCAAGGTTTCGATCATCAAGATGGATCCCTACATCAACGTCGACGCGGGAACGATGAACCCGTTCCAGCATGGAGAAGTGTTCGTGACCGACGACGGGGCTGAAACGGATCTGGATCTGGGGCACTACGAGCGTTTCGTGGACGAATCCCTGGTTTCCGACAACAACGTCACGACGGGGAAGATCTATTCGGCCGTCATCTCCAAGGAGCGGGAGGGTCGGTACCTGGGAGCGACGGTGCAGGTCATCCCTCACATCACCAACGAGATCCAGGAGCGGATTCTCCGGGTCGCCGATGAAAACGACGTTGTGATCGCGGAGATCGGGGGAACGGTTGGCGACATCGAGGGGTTGCCCTTCCTCGAAGCGATCCGGCAGATCGTTTCCCGGGTCGGGCGCGAGAACGTCCTCTACTGCCATGTGACCCTGGTCCCGTTCATCTCAGCCGCCGGGGAGCTGAAGACCAAGCCCACCCAGCACAGCGTCAACGAGCTCCGCCGCATCGGGATTCAGCCGGACATCATCGTCTGCCGGTCGCAGTACGAACTCGGCAACGAGATCAAAGACAAGATCGCCCTTTTCTGCAACGTGGCGAAAGACTGCGTGATCGAGGCCCTCAACGAGGAGACCATCTACAACGTCCCCCTACAGCTTTACCGGCAGGGCTTCGACCGCATCGTTCTTCGGCGTCTCGGGCTTCCCGCGGAAAACGAGCCGGATCTTGGCGACTGGAGAGACTTCGTCGACAGTTTCCTGCACCCTTCCGGTGAAGTCGAGATCGCCATGGTGGGGAAGTACGTCAGCCACAAGGACGCTTACCTGAGTGTCGTGGAGGCGCTGACGCATGCCGGGGTGCACAACCGGGTCAAAATCCGCCTCCGCCCGGTCGAAGCGGAAGAGGTCGAACGGCTGGGTCCCTCGGAAATGCTCAGGGGAGTGCAGGGAATCCTGGTGCCGGGAGGTTTCGGCTCCAGGGGAATCGAGGGCAAGATAGCGGCTGCGGGTTACGCCCGGGTGAACGGGATTCCCTATTTCGGGCTGTGCCTGGGAATGCAGGTAGCCGTGGTGGAGTTCGCGCGCAACGTCTGCGGAATTGCCGCCGCGCACAGTTCCGAGATCGACCCGGGAACCCCGAACCCGGTCATCCACTTGATGGAGGAACAGCGTCACGTCTGCAACCTGGGAGGCACGATGCGGCTCGGGGCCTATCCCTGCGAGCCGGTTCCGGGGACCCTCGCCGAGCGGGCATACGGGCAGCCGCGGATCCAGGAGCGCCACCGACACCGGTACGAATTCAACAACGAGTACAGGGAGCGCCTTAGTGCCCACGGGCTCCGGATGGCAGGAATCTGTCCGGGAAGGGACCTGGTGGAGATCGTCGAGCTTGCGGGGCACCCCTGGTTCGTGGGGGTCCAGTTCCACCCCGAATTCAAGTCCAGGCCGGTCCGGCCTCATCCCCTGTTCAGGGACTTCGTTGCGGCGGCGGTAAAATACGGTCAATAGAGGCATTGCGAACTGGAAGGGAGGGCGACACCGATGAAGAGGTTCCGTCGAAGCGCGCTGGTTTTTCTGGCCCTGTTCACCATCCTGCTCCCGGCGTCCCGCGGGTTTGCCGAGGAAACGGTCTTTCAGACCCTCGGAGAAATCGAGCGGCTTGTCTACGGTCAGGAAACCCAGGGAGGCGGCCTGATTGCCAGGCTGGGGCAGGTCGAAAAGGACCTTTTCGGGAGAGAGCTGCCGGGAAGCCTTTCCGAGAGACAGCAATCGCTTTTGGGGTTCCTGAGGCAGGGAACGCCCGGGCAGCCTTCGTTCCTTTTCAAGCTCTCAGTGGCAGAGTGGGCGGTGATCCAGAAGGTGCGACCTGATACAGCCGCATCCGCCCGCATCGGGGACCTGGAAAAGCAGCTGGAGGGAACCGCCCAGGAAGGGAAGCCCCTGGCGATGAGGCTGGAGCGGCTGGCGGGCATGCTCTTGCCGGAACCGGTCATCGGAAAGCCCCTCGATGTCCCCGCGCAGACCGTGTTCAAGGTTGAGCTGGCGCAGACGATTTCCGCAAAGGTTGCCAAGGCTGGAGATCCCGTCACGATGAGGCTCGCCGGGGACCTGACCCTCGGGGGCATGCTGGTGGCCCCGAAAGGCAGCCTGGTGATGGGGCACGTGGATTCCGTGCAGCCTCCGCGCTCTTTTGGCAGGAAGGCAGAAGTCCGGATCGCCTTTGACAGTCTCATGCCCCTCGGGCCCGAGAAAATCCCGGTCTTTATGGGAGAACAGGCCAGGAAGGCCGCGAAGGCCGACGATTCCATCGTGGCGGCTGCAGGGGCGAGTTTCCTCGGGCTGATCCTGCTTGGACCCGTAGGCCTTGCCGGAGGCCTGCTGGTCCGTGGAGACGCTACCGTTCTCCAGGAGGGAACGCCGTTCTATCTCGAGACGGCCCAGCTGACCAGCGTGACGGCCTATCCCGTCCCGCAGGGGCTCAAGGGCATGCTGAACCCGGTGGACATGAAAGCAGGGCCTGAATCCGGAGATGTGAAGGGAGGAGTCAAGCCTTGAAGATTTCAAAACGGCTTGCAGGGATCCTGGTTGCTCTTTCGCTCCTGGCCGGGGGCACGGCTTTGGCGGTGGACCTCACCGACCTTCTCGGGGTCGTTGGAGGCGGAATTCTGGTGAGTGCGATCGCCGGCCCCGCGAACGACTTCATCAACACGATTACCTTCAACCAGAAAATCGGCGTGACGGAGACGACCAAGGTGGTTCCGATCGTTTCCATCGGGAGCGGAACGGCCATCGGGGCAGCCCAGGTCGCCGGGCCCAAATCCGCAGTGGACAGGACGAAAGCCGTGGCCCAGATTGAAACGACTTTCCAGGGACGCCTCCGGATCAAGATCCTGGTTCCGATGGATTCCGAAAACCCGCTCCAGGGAGTCCGGCGGGTGCAGGGCGTCGGAGTTTCCGCCGTCATTGATTTCCGGTTGTAGCGGTTCCGGAGAAGGCAAAAGGTGAGAGCCAGAAACCTTTTTTTACTGGCAGCCCTTGGCGTCGCGGCAGCAGCGGGGTTCGTGCTGTGGAAAGACCTGACCTTGCCGGAAAGGGTTCACAAAAGCGCCCAGACGCAGGTCCTTCTAGAAAGCATCGATCTAGAAAGGGAAATTTCCGGAGATCTTTTCCGGCTCAAGGCTGCGGAAGCGAGAAAAATGCAGGATGGGACTGTCGAAGCCTCTTCGCTGGATCTCGGCGCGACGATACGGGGGGGCTCCAATTGGTTTCTGAAGGCCGCCTCGGGCCGTCTAGAGCCCGGAGGGGAAATCCTTTTGACGGGGAAAATCTTTGCGACGCATCCCCGCAAGTCCGGGAACCTGAACATGGAGGCAGAATCGGCTCGATGGGATCCGACCCGCAGAATCTGGGAGCTCGAAGGGGCCATCACCCTCCGGCACGGGGGAATGACAGCCGGAGGGAAGACCGGTTCGGTCGAGCCGGATGGCCGGACCAAACTCTCAGGGGGGGCTTGGGCAACGTGGGAAAAGCCGTGATACGGGGGCTGATGGCGGCTCTAGCCCTCCTGGCCCTTTCTGAGATCCAGGGATGGGCGGCGGAAGCCATGGCCGCCGACGACACGAAAGAACAGGTTGTCCTCGAAGCGGACAGCGTGGTTTACGACCAGCGGGAGGGAACGGCGCAGGCGATGGGAAATGCCCACGTCCGCCGGGGGATCCTGTTTTTGACCGCCGATTCGATCCTCCTGGACGAGAACATGACGCGCATCCGGGCCGAATCCGCTCAGGAACGGGGAGTTCGGGTCCGCTACGGGAATCGGACCCTGGAGGGGAACAACCTGGAATACAGGCTCGACGAAGAGGTGGGAATTCTCCGGAAGGCAAGAGGAGAAGCGGATGCAGTCCGCTTCGATGGAGACTCAATCGAGTTCGCCTCCGTCGCTGCGGCCCGGGCTAGGGGATGGCTCAAGGCGAAACAGTCAAAAGGGGCGGCTTCTGACGACCTGTTCATCCAGGGCGCTGAGATGTCCCTGACGACCTGCCGGGAGGAACCGCCCGCCTACCGGCTGAAAACGCGGCGGCTCCTCATCCTTCCGGGGAAACGGGTGATCGCGGTGAAACCCCGGATTTACATCGAGGAACACCTCCTGGCCTCCTATCCCTTCGACTACCGTATTGACCTCGCGAAAAGCAGCGCCAAACCCCTGGTCCCGGTACTGTTCCATGACAGCGACCGGGGAACCGGGGCTTCCTTCCGCTACGGGTTTGAATGGGGGGAACGCCTGACGGGCGACCTGGACCTGGCCCTTTCCGAGAAACAAGGGATCGAGGGAGCGACAAACCTGTCCTACCGGTTTTCTGAAGACGGGGAAGCCTTTCTGGACCTTTCCTACCAGTACAATGCCGATGAGGGAGAAAAGCGCTGGCGGCCTGTGTGGGGACTCCGTTCCTCCGGTAAGGGCGAGGATCGTTTCAGCTGGAGCGCCCTCTGGTCCCAGCGGGAGAGCCTGAACATCAACCAGGGAGTTGGAAAGACCTACAAGGGCGTCTTATGGCGTGATCCGGAGCTGACGCTTGCCTCTCCCTGGTGGGGGAACACGACGGAGGGGAACTTACGGTTCAGGCTGTTCGGCAACTGGGGCCGGTACGAGGAATCGGGCGAGTCCTACGAGCGGACGGGGTTCGGCGTCGAGGTGAAGGGGCATTCGGGAGACCGGAATTCCGTGGAGCCGTTCTGGAACGCGAAAGCGGCAAGGTATCACTACGATACCGGGGATGACCGGACGGTGATCGATGGGAGCCTCGGGTTTCGTTGGGAGCGCTGGAACTGGTTTTTCGAGACCCGTTACGCGCGGCGCTGGATCGATGGAAGAACGCCGATGTACTGGGACGACCTGGAAGAAACCGAGCAGATTTTCCAGACCGTCGACTGGCCTCTCTCGAAGCGGTGGCGTATGGCGGTGAGGGCAGGCTACGACCTTCAGGGGGACCAGGTTCACGAGATGGCCTATCGACTGGCCTATGAACGGGAGTGCTACCGGTTCGAGGTCTTTTTTGTGGATGACCGTGTCGGGGATGATGATCAAGTCGGGCTTCGTCTCCAGATCGCGGCCTTTTCCGATACTCCCCTGCTCTCTCTGGACTCGGGAACCGGGGGCTTTGACTCGTCATGGGGGGAAAATCCGTGAGAATTCTTGTTGCCTACGGGGGAAACAGCCCCGAAAGGGAAGTTTCGCTGAACAGCGGGAAAGCGGTCCTGGAGGGTCTGAAGGCGGCTGGATTTTCGGTCTCCGACGGATGTATCGAAACCCCGGTTGAGCTACTGGAAAGCGTGCGGTCGGAAAGGCCCGATCTCGTCTTCATCGCCCTGCACGGAGGCTGGGGAGAAGACGGGAGAATCCAGGCCGCGCTCGAACTGATGGGTATCCCCTACACGGGATCGGGGCCCCAGGCTTGTTCACTGGCGATGGACAAGACCGTGAGCAAGGTGCTCTTCGAGAAGCGGGAAGTCCCGACCCCGTGGGCGGTGGAAATCGGGCCGGAAGACCCCCTCGAAGGGCGAGGGACCCTTGAACGTCTGCGGGAGATTGCGTCCTGCCAGGGGCTCGTGGTGAAACCCTGCTGCTCGGGAAGCACCGTCGGCGTCACGATCCTCAAGTCAGAAGAGGGGCTGGAGGATGCGATCCGGATGGCCCGTTCCTACAGCGAACGCGTCCTTGCGGAAGCCTACATCCCCGGGAAGGAACTGACCGTGACCGTCTGGGGGGAAGGGAAATCCTCCTTTGCTCTCCCAGTGATCGAGATTCGCCCTCGGCTGGCCTTTTATACCTACGAAGCCAAATACACGCCGGGCTCAAGCGAATACCTCTGTCCTGCGCCCCTGGACGAGGAGACCACCGAAAGGGTCAAAGCGGCCGCGGTGTCTGCGCACCGGGCCCTGGGCTGCCAGGTGTACAGCCGCGTGGACCTGCGGCTGTCACCAGAGGGGAATCCCTATGTCCTGGAGGTCAACACGGCTCCAGGCATGACGGGAACCAGCCTGGTTCCGAAAGCGGCAAAAGCCGCGGGCTGGGAGTTCCCGGAGCTGCTGGGCCGGATCGCGGAGAGCTCGGTGAAAGCGATTCGAAACCTGGCGGGGAAATGAACAAAGGGCCTGACGAAGTTCGCCAGGCCCTTTGTTTTAGGCGACGGAGATGCGGGTGATCCGGAGTTTCCGGACGCCTTTCGGGGCCCGGACAAGAACTTCGTTTCCGACCTCGGCCCCCAAAAGCGCCTGGCCGACCGGGCTGGCGGAAGAAATCCTCATCTGCGCCGGATCGGACTCTTCGGAACCGACGATGGTGTAAACGAAGGCCTTCTGGGTTTCCAGATCGAAGACCTCGACGGTAGTTCCCAGGGAGACCCGGCTCGTATCCAGGTCCTTCGCATCCACGACCTTCGCTTTACCCAGCTGGGCTTCGAGCCAGAGGATCCGGCTTTCCATCTTGGCCTGGGCTTCCTTTGCGGCGTGATACTCGGCGTTTTCGCTCAGGTCTCCAAAACCCCTGGCTTCTTCGAGCTGCCGGCCGATTTCCATCCGCCCTTCGCTACGCAGCCGGATGAGCTCGTTTTTCAGCTTCTCGTAGCCCTCTCGGGTCATGATGATCGTTTCTTCTGCGTTTTTTGCGTTTCCCATGTTGGGCCTCCTTCAAAAAGAAGACAATCCCCAGTACGATGGCGTATTTTAGCAAAGACGGGGATTTGGCACAAGGCTTGACAAGAAGATCGAAAGAAGTTATAAACTCGCCCAATGCGGTGAATGTCGCTTTTGTTTATCGCGATGAAGGGAAGAGTATCCTCCGGAATGTCTCGCCAGAGAAGGGAACTCATCGGCTGAAAGGTTCCCCCGGGGCTCGGAGGGGAAGACCATCCCGGAGCGGATCCCGAAGCCGGCTTTCGGAGAAGGGATCGGGGAGCGCCCCGTACAGCGTGCCAGAGTGCCGCCAAATTCAACGGCGGAACGGGAGTGGAACCGCGAGTCCCCTCGTCTCCTGACGAGGGGACTTTTTGCATTTTCGGGAGGGATGAACGATGAGCGGAATCCTGCAACGGTACGTGGATCTCTTGCCCCTGACGCCTTCGACGCCGAGGCTGACCCTGGGGGAGGGCAATACTCCCCTCTTGAGACTCCGGAGGATTGGAGAAACGCTGGGGGTTGATCTTTACGTCAAGGTGGAAGGGATGAACCCCACGGGTTCTTTTAAGGACCGCGGGATGGTCCTGGCGGTTTCCAAGGCCCTGGAGGAGGGGGCCCGGGCCGTGGTCTGCGCCTCGACGGGAAACACCTCGGCTTCGGCGGCGGCCTATTCCTCGGCGGCAGGAATCCCCTGTTTCGTGCTTCTGCCGGCCGGGAAAGTCGCCCTGGGGAAGCTCGCACAGGCTGCGGTGCTGGGGGCCCGGGTGCTGTCCGTCCGGGGGAATTTCGACCAGGCCCTGGATTTGGCAGTCCGTGCAAGCAAAGAACTTGGCCTGACGCTTGTCAATTCCCTGAACCCCTATCGCCTCTGGGGGCAGCGAAGCGGCGCGTGGGAAGTGGCGGACGAGCTGGGAGAAGCTCCGGACTGGCTCGCGATCCCGGTGGGCAACGCCGGGAACATCACCGCTTATTTCGCCGGGTTCGTGACGTACAAAAATCGGGGCATCATCCGGAATCTGCCGAGGATGATGGGGTTCCAGGCGGAAGGCGCCTGCCCGTTGGTCCGGAAAAAACCGGTGGACCACCCGGAAACGGTTGCAACCGCAATCCGGATCGGTCGTCCCGTCAGCGGGAAAAAGGCCGCGGCAGCAGCGAGAATCACAGGGGGCGGATTCTACGCGGTGACCGATGCCGAGATCCTAGAGGCCCAGCATCTTTTGGCTTCTTCGGAGGGAGTCTTCGCGGAGCCAGCCTCGTGTGCCCCGGTTGCAGGGTTGATTCGGCTTCACCGGGAAGGAAGGCTCCCGCGGGGGATTCGCGTCGTGGCGGTTCTCACGGGGAACGGGCTGAAAGACACTGAAACGGCGACAAGGGGGATCGCGGAACCGGTAGAGATCGAAGGAAACTGGGATTCGTTGAAGGAGGCCCTGTCATGGAACCGGTCCGTTTAAGCTTTCGTCTGCCTGCCACCAGCGCAAACCTGGGGTCCGGGTTCGATACCCTTGGGCTGGCCCTTTCGCTTTACAACGACATCGAAGTTCTTGAAACCCTGGAAGAGCACTGTTACGAGATCGAGGTCATCGGCGAGGGTTCCCAGGACCTCACGGAGCCTTCCCGGAACCTTCTGGTGAAAAGTTATGAATACGCCTGCAGGAAATGGCAGCAGCCCGCCGTGGGACTGCGGCTCCGGTCGATCAACGCCATCCCGCTGGGGAGAGGGCTGGGAAGCTCGGCGACGGCCGTGGTGGGGGGGATCCTGATCGCCAATGCTTTCCGGACTGAGCCGCTGGGAACCGAGGCTCTGCTTCCGCTTGCAACGGAACTGGAAGGACATCCCGACAACGCGGTTCCCTGCCTCACGGGAGGGATGGTGGTGAGTTGCTGGAACGGCACGGAAGTTCGCTACGTCCGCCTCCCGGCGATGCCCGAGGGAATGAGCGCGGTGGTTGCCGTTCCCGATTTCAAGGTTCACACGCACGAAGCCCGGGAGGCCCTGCCGAGAGAAGTCCCCCTCGGGGAAGCGGTTTTTAACCTGAGCAGGGCGGCGCTTTTTGCCGCGTCCTGGGCAACCGGGAACTGGGAGAACCTGATGTTCGCCATGGAAGACCGGCTGCATCAGCAGTTTCGGGCCCGCCTGTTCCCTGGAGGCGAGGCAATCTTGACCCGGATGAAAAAAATCCCCGAGTGCCTGGGGGTTGCGATCAGCGGTTCGGGGCCGAGCATGCTCGCCTTTGCCCGAGGCAATCCGCAAAGGGTCGCCATCGCGATGTGCCAGGCATTCACCGAAAGCGGAGTCCGTTCCCGGTTTTTCGTCCTCGATACGGATATGCAGGGGGCACGGCCAAGGGGGGCTGTGGAATGACGAGAAAAGTGATGAAATTCGGCGGCAGTTCGCTGGCAAATGCGGCAAGGATCCGATCGGCAGCGAAAATCGTCGCGGAAGAGGCGGGGAAGGGAACCTCTCTCGCGGTAGTGGTTTCGGCCATGGGCAAGACCACGGAAGGGCTTCTCGGGCTTGCGGGGGAGGTTTCCTGCACGACGGACCGGAGGGAACTGGACCAGCTTCTGGCTTCCGGGGAGCAGCAGAGCGCAGCTCTTTTCTCCCTGGCCCTCAAGGATTTGGGGGTTCCCGCCAGGTCCTACACGGGAGCCCAGGCGGGAATCCGGGCCTCGGGAATGTGGATGGACGGCAGGATTTGCGAAATTGCTCCAACGGCGATCCTGCAAGGGTTCGAACGCGGGGAGTGCGCCATTGTGGCCGGATTCCAGGGAGTGGGTGAAAACGGGGAGATCCTGACGCTGGGCAGAGGGGGATCGGACCTGACCGCCGTTGCCCTGGCCGCCGCGCTGGACGCGGAGGACTGCCTGATCTACACGGATGTTGACGGGATTTATTCAGCCGATCCGAACCGTGTCGAGAACGCCCGCAGGATCGAGTGCCTCAGCTACGAGGAATGCCTTGAAATGGCTGTGCTCGGGGCCAAGGTCATGCAGGCCAGGAGTGTCGAGATGGCTGCGAAATACGGTGTCCCGATTACGGTCTTGTCCAGTTTTCAGCCGGGAGGGGGAACGAAGGTGCAGGAAAGGTGCGTCAGGGAGGATCTTGTGGTTCGTGCGGTGGTTCCGGATCGGGGGGTGGCGAAGGTGGCAGTCCTCGGCGTGCCGGATGTCCCTGGGATTGCGGCGAAGCTTTTCAGCGGCCTTGCCGCACGCGGGATCCACGTGGAAATGATCATACAGAGCACCATGAGGGGGCAGGTGAACGATATCGCCTTCCTGGTGAAGAAAGGGCTCCTCGGCGAGGCGATAGACGCCTGCAGGAATGTCGCCCGCGAGATCGGCGCCCAGGGGGTTAATTTTGATGTCGAGGTGGGCCGGGTCTCGATTGTAGGGGCCGGAATTGCGAATCACGTGGATGTGCCGGGAAGGATGTTCACCGTCCTGGCCCGAGAAGGCATCAACCTTGACATGATCGCTTCCACCTCGGGCTCGATCACCTGCGTCGTCGCACTGGACCGCCTTGACGACGCAGCCAGGGTCCTGCATCGGGAATTCATCGAGGAGGGACAGGCATGAAGGTTGCCGTGCTTGGAGCGACGGGCCTGGTCGGTCGGGAAATGCTCGCGGTCCTGGAACAGCGAGATTTCCCCGTGGATGAGCTGGTACCCCTGGCGACAGCCAGAAGCGCAGGGAAAAAGCTGCGGTTCAAGGGCGGGGAATGGACGGTTCGGGAAGTCTGCGAATCGGCTTTCGAGGGAGTGCAAGTGGCGCTCTTCTCCGCAGGCAGCGAAGCCTCCCGGCGATGGGCTCCCGTGGCGGCGCGGAAGGGAGCCGTGGTCATCGATAACAGCTCCGCCTGGAGAATGGATCCGGCCGTTCCACTAGTCATCCCGGAAGTGAATCCGCACGTTTTGCAGGAACACAGGGGGATCATCGCAAATCCCAATTGCGCGACGATCCAGGCCCTCGTTGCCCTGTTTCCCCTACACCGGGAAGCGGGCCTGGAATCGTTCAACGCGGTGACCTTCCAGTCGGTTTCAGGGACCGGGGCAGCGGCCCTGGAGGAACTGCGGGAGGGCGCAGGGGCATTCCTTTCGGGAAAAGCCTTTCAACCGAAGGTTTACCCTTGCCCCATCGCCTTCAATGCCATTCCGCAGATCGGATCCTTCGACGAAGAGGGAATCTCCCAGGAGGAATGGAAGATGGTCAACGAGTCTCGCAAGATCCTGGGGCTTTCGGACCTTTCAGTCAGCTGCACGACGGTACGGGTGCCGGTGTTCCGGGGGCATTCGGAGGCGATTACGGCACGTTTCCACAAGCCTCTTTCTCCGGAAAGGGCGCGTGAAATCCTGAAAAACGCCGCAGGGGTCGTCCTTTCAGGGGACGGTGCCCCTGAAATCTATCCAACGGCTCTTGATGTCGCTGGAACGGACGCCGTGGCCGTAGGGCGGATCCGGAGGGACACGGGATCCAGTCGCGGCCTGGCCCTCTGGGTTGTGGCCGACAACCTCCGCAAGGGTGCGGCGTTGAACGCGGTCCAGATCGCTGAAAAACTGCTTTTGAGCGGCGGGTTGAAAAAGACCTTCTAGTCAGGGGCGGAAAAAAGGGGAGAAAGACCCGAACGGGCCTTTCTCCCCATGCACTCGAAGAGGGAAGGAAGGATCAGGAATACCGTAGCCCGAAGGCCGGGTGAAAATACCGGGAATCGTGAAGGAAGGCCGCCTGTTCTTCCAGGGCGGCTTTTGCCTTGCTGCCCATCGAAACAGCGAGAACGGAGGTCAGGACATGGATCAGAAACAGCGGCCCGATGACGCTGCTGCCGAACGTGGGGCTGGCGGCACTGACGAAAAGGCTGAGGCTGGCGTTGCGGCAGACCGGTGCGGCCAGGCTGTCCGTGATGGTGATGATCGTGGCTCCCTGGGCGGCGCATCGTTCGACCGTTTCCGTCACCTCAACCGCATAGCTGGGGAGTTCGCAAACGATCACCACGTCCTTTTCCCCGACGGCCCTGGCCTGCTCCAGGAGGGCAAGGCCGCTCCGCTGCATGAGCATCGCGGGGATCCCCAGCACGCGTAGGCGCATCATGCACGACTCGGCCACGAGGCTGGAAATTCCCCATCCGAGGCAATAGACGCACCGGGCATCCTGGATGATCCGGCAGAACTGGGATACGAGTTCCGGTTTCATTTGGTTCCAGGTTTCATCAAGGTTCGCGTGTTCCATCCTGTGGATGGACTCGGGGAGGTCTTCCTGGATGATCGTTGCCTTGGCCAGCATGGCTGCGGGGTTCACCTGTTCCAGGATGGCTCCCTGGAGAGCGTCCTTCAGCTCGGCGTACCCGGTGAATCCGAGAATGCGCGCGACCCTGACCATCTGGGCCTTGGAGACCTCCAGCTGGTCGGCGACTTCACCGATCGAACGAAAAGCCGCCTCCCGGGTGTTCGTGAGGAGGTATTCGATGACGCGGCGGGCCTTGTTGGGAACCACCTCGAGTTTTTCCCTCATCAGTTTCTGAAGCTCGTTGCTGTCCATTCTTCGACATTCCTCCCACATATTAAACAAAAGGTCAAGTATACGGCATCCAGTTTAGAGTTCGTTTTCGGGGTTGTCAACTCGCCGGTTGGATCTTTTTGCCGGCTTTTCGGGTTTCGGCCAGAAGACAAGGCGGGAGGCGATTTCCGGGGCCTCTTGCCCGGAAAGTTCGGCAAGCCTTCGGATTCCCCGTTTCCCATGTCCGAGCAGGAGGGACCGTTTCTTCCGATCGAGGACCCATGGTCCTCTTGCCGAGTTTCGGATGAGAAGGCGGGCCACGCATTCTCCCCATGCGAGCTCTCCGAAGGCCGGGTGATGCGGTCCAGCCTTCACGGAGGCAGAGAGAGAATCCGTTTCGGTCAGGCCGACGCGCAGGATTTCAAATCCAAGGTCCAGCGCCTCGACCATCAGGGATCCCGCCCATTGGGCCGCCTCTTCCGTTTGGAGGGGTGAAAAACGGCCGGACTCCCAGAGGGATTCAAGGAGGGTTCCCTTCAGAACGAGGCACGGATAGATCCGCAGGTCCATGGAGCGCGGTCCCTTCAGGCGGGCCAGTTTCCGAAGATCGCTGAAGGTCGATTCCCGGGTTTGCCCCGGCAGACCGATCATGAGCTGGACACCCGCGTGGAGATTCTCCTGGATCAGACCTTCGACCGCTTCCAGGGCTTCTATCGCGGTGTATCCCCTGGAACAGGCTTTCAGGACTGCATCGTCGAGGGAACTGATTCCCACCTCGACGCAGGAAACAGGGCAAGCTCCGCGGGTTGTCCCCTTGAGGCGGCGGATCGCTTCAGGCTTGAGGCAGAGGGGATGGGTTGACAGGCGAAGGGAGCTCCCCGGAGGGGCGGCTGCGGTCGCTTCCAGGTAGGAATCGACCAAATCCGGCGGGAGGCAGGTGAAACTCCCCCCGAAAAACCCGATTTCAACGCTGCAGTCTAGCTCTTCCAGGCGTTTTTTAACTTCTTCCGGCGAAGGAGCGGCCCAATTTCCCGTGATCCGGGCCTGGTCGCAGTAGACGCAGCGGTTCCTGCAACCGGCCATGGCGAAGAAAAAAGGGAGGGATCCCCGCCGCTTCAAGGCGATTCCTGCCACTCCGGCAGCAGGCAGGCCCAGGCGAAAAGGTCCGCCTGGTACTCAAAGCTGGAAAGGGGGGTGGCGGTGCGGGCCCAGAAGGCTTCTCCCCGGCGGTGGGCGAGGAGGTGGTACAGTTCGTGGAAACACGCAAAGCGCTGCCAGAAGGGGGGGAGAAGGCTGTTGACGTAGATGCGGGCCCGGTTCCCCCGCGCGACGTGCAATCCCCAGAGGTTTTCCGTCAGCGCGACCCTTTTGAGCTCCAGAGTCCTCCCGCAGGCTTCCTCGGCCCGGACGAGCAGTCCGAACTCGTCCAGGTTCCACCAGGGCCTTGCTTCTTCCAGCGCCCAGGCCGGAAGGGCATCGGGGGGACGGGGAAATTCGAAGGGGAGGGACGCCCCCTCAGGAATCCTTCCGGTCTTCGTGCCCTTCATCCCAATCGGAAAGAGCGGCGTCGACAAGCCGCCGGACAAGGAGAACTTCCTCGGGCGACAACCGTTTTCTCTTGTACCAGAGCTCGATCCCTGCAGAATTCCAGAGTTCTTCGATCTGGAAGCGGTTCTGGCGGTCCCCGCCAAAGGTCTCGACGATGTCAGCCAGTTCGACTCCGAGCGCCTGCGCCAGTTTCTGGAGCAGCTTCATCGAAGGAAGCCTGCGGTTGCTTTCAAGGGCCTGGATGTAGATTCGGCTGACGCCGACCTTGTCTGCCAGGTTTTGCTGGGTCAGCCCGCTGGATTTCCGCAACGTTTTCAAACGAAGTCCCAGACTCATCCGATCTCCCCCCCCTGTTTTCAAATAATCTAACTCAAACGCCGTGTGTTGACAAGCTGTGCCCAATGGAGGAAGAGGGTGCAGCTCAGCAGGTCGGCTGCCCCTCCCGGGCTGATGCGGAGCGAGGTGTACTCGGCATCGAGTTCGTGAAGGCCCCGGATAAATTCGAGGGAATAGGGAGGCTGGACCCTCGAAAGGCCTTTCATGCGGGGCAGATGGCTTTCTTTCCAGAAATCGAAGCCGCCCCGGCTGATGACGTTGCTGTCCTCGCAGACGGCCGCGATGGCGAAAAAGGCATGAAGAGCGGCTTCTCTCAGCGGGGCTCCAAGCTTGAGAGCGTTTCTCAAAGCCGGCAGACCGTGGCCCATGACCGAGGGGAAGCCCGAAGCGGCCTCTCCCCGGATCCCGGTGACTCCGTGCCTGAGAAACAGAATTTCCCCGTGGGTTTTTGCGGCGGAAAGGCCGAAGCGGGACAGGGCCTCGAATTCCGCGCGGATCCTGCCGGAGGCGGCGTCTGCTGCCCGTACGGCGGCTTTTTGGGGGTCAACCCTCCCGGAACGGTGAAGCTCCGCCCCCGCTCCGAACAAAAGCAGGGACAGGGCAAAAATCAGCCCCTTGTGCGTGTTCACGCCACCGGTGACGCGGGCCATGGCGCATTCCATTTCGAGGCCGACCGGACGCAGCCGTTCCATGGCCCTTTCGTCGGGAGTCCCCTCCAACCCCGTTCTCGCCTGGAGGCCCCAGTAGGGGGAGAGCGCGCAGAGGCTGACCAGGAAGGTGATGTAGTCCATGTCGTCATGGGCTCCGCTGGTGAACGGGTCGACAAGCCCCGGCTTGGGGCCGGTCTGGACTTCCCACGCGGAAGCGAGGGTGGCGAGAGCTCCGAGAATCGTTTCTTCGTCCATTCGGGTCCTCCTTGACTTGCCGGGTTGTCTGGGAGATACTCGACGCGGCATCCTAAAAAAAATAGGGAGGGCTAACTCATGGAACTGACGGCCCGCGGCGAGGACTACCTGAAGACCATATACAAGTTGCAGAAGGAAAGCAAGGTCGTTCGGGTAAAGGATCTCTCCGCCATCATGGGGGTCAAGGCCCCGACGGTGGTGGGGATCCTTTCGAGCTTGAAAGCAAAAGGATACGTCCGGCAGGAACCCTATGGATACCTGGTCCTGACCGGCGAAGGGGAAGACATGGCCTCGCGCCTGGTTGAGAAGGAGGTTTCCATCCGTGATTTCCTCCGGGAAGTCCTGGGCCTGGATGAAGAGGAAGCCGAACTCAATGCCTGCGCCATGGAACATGGGATTTCCACGAAATGCCTCGAGCGCTTCCTTGCGTTCATCCGGTTCATCGGCCTTTGTGAATGGGGGAAACCCCGATGGCTGGAGCAGTTTCGGATTTTCGTCGAAACGGGTGAAAGCCGTCCCTGCACCTGCGCCCAGCGCGAGGAGAAACAATGCGGGACCGTGTGAGAAGAGCCTGTTTTGCCGTTGTCTGCCTGGCCCTGTTGGCGGCCGGAAGGCTCTTCCCGGCCTGGGGGGCTTCCGGCTCGGTGGAAGGGCTTTTCTACGAGAGGCGATGGAAGGAATTTGACAGGATCCTTGAGGCCAGAAAGGCCTGGACTCCGAAGGAGGCGTGCCTGGCCGCGAATGCGGCATGGCTTCGACAGGACTGGAAAGGGGCGGTTCGGATCCTGCAACGGGCCCGCAAGGGCCTGCCGGGGAACGTTCTTCCGTATGCGGACCTTCTTCGTGCTCTCGGGCTGGAGCGTACCGGCAGGACGGAAGAGGCCGCCCGGCTGGCCACAAGCCTCTGGGCCTCCCCTAGCCTGCCCGGGGAGCTCCGGTATTACGTTGCCTACCTAAAGGAGAGGCTCGCCCAGCCCGGGGAGAAGGGGCCATGGGCAAGAGAAATGCTGCGCTGGGCGGGCTCTGACACGGGCCGCCGGGTCCAGGCTCTTTCGCTGATCCTGCAGTCTCCAGGGGCCACAGTGAAGGATGCCCTGGCACTGCTGGATCTCCGTCCCCTGGCCACGGAAGGGACCGAGTTCCTGAAACGGCCGGGAATGGGGGGCTTCCCCGAGGCTCGGGAAGCTCTCGGAATTGCTTCGGCCCTTTCGGGGAACTTTTCCGACGCCATCGATTTCTTCGAGTCGGTGCAGGGCAAGGGAAACCCCCTCCCGGGCCTTTCTCCTAAGGGGCGGTTCTGGTACGCGCTTTCGCTGTTCCGTGCAAAAAGGGCGGAAGAAGCGGTTCCGCTCTGGGAAGGACTTGCCCGGGAGGGGGCTTCCTATTCCGCCTCTTCCATTCGGCGCCTCGGGATCGCTTCCAGCGGCCTCGAGAGCGCGAAGGCGGCATTGAAAAGGCTTGCCCAGGGAGACGGGGCAGCGGCAGAAGGAGCCCTGTACACCCTGGCAGTGCAGGAAGGGGTTGACGGCACACCGGTTGAAGCGGAGGAACTTCTCCGGCGTTTCCCGAAAGGGGCGGCGGCCTCGCGGCTTCGCTGGAAACTGGGCTGGAAGCTCTGGGCTGCCGGGGATGCCGCCGGAGCCGCCTTGACGTGGGAAAAAGCGCTGGAGGGGGCCCCCGAGGGAGTGGAACGGGCACGTCTTTTTTTCTGGCTTTCCCGCTGCGCTCGACGAACCGGGGATCTATCGCTCGCGCAAAAATGGGAAGAGAAGCTGGCCCGGCTGGAACCGCTTTCCTCCTATGCCTGGCGGGTTTTTCCCCTGGGGGTTCCCGGCCTTCCGGCAATGAAGCGGGCAAATTGGCAAAGGGGAAAAGATGTGCTGGAAACCTGGGGGTTTGTGACCTATGCTCGCCTGCGCCTCGAGAACTCCGGGAAGGGGGATAGCCTGGCCAGGGCCTCGTGGCTGGCCGCCTGGAGCGGGGATTTCTCCGGTTCGGTGCGGCTAGCGGAGCGGGCTAGCCCCCTGCTGCCGAAATCGTTGACCCTCGGTGTTGATTTCCTCTCGCTGCTTTACCCGAAAGCCTATTCCAAGGAAGTGCGGGACGCCGCCGGGCGGTTCGGGGTCGACCCGAAGCTCGTCTGGGCAGTGATGCGGCAGGAAAGCGCCTTTGACCCGGCGGCGGTCAGCTCCGCCGGGGCGATCGGCCTGATGCAGCTGATGCCCGCGACCGCGCGGGAAGAAGCCTCGAGGCTCGGCCTTGAGAAGGCAGACCCCTGGGAGCCCCGGACGAACATCCTGCTGGGAACGGCCCACTTGGCACGTGCCCTGCAGAACTTCGGGACAGTGGAAGAGGCTCTGGCGGCGTACAACGCGGGAAGCGGATCCGTTCGGAAATGGGGCAATCCCGCGGGAGGCATTGAAGAATGGGTCGAAGAGATTCCCTTTCCTGAAACGAACGAATATGTCCGGAAAGTGTTGGGCAATTACGCGGTTTACAAGGCTTTTGAAACCCAAACCAGCGGAAGCAGCATGGGGGAAAGGAGGCTCGAAAATGAGCGCGGGTGAGTCGATGGAGATGGAGGAAGCGGTTGGCAAGGTGCGGGAATTTCTTCGGAAAGCCGGTTACGGGGGACAGATTCTTTTCAGCCGGGACACGATCTTCACGGTGGAAGACGCTTCAAGGACGGTCGGGGCTCCCCAGGAGGCGATCCTGAAGACCATCGTCCTGCAGGCGGACGGCGGGTTTGTCCTGGCTCTGATGAGCGGCGTGAACCGCGTGGACCTGAAAGCGGTCCGAAGACTTCTTCCCGGTGTGAAAAAGATCTCCATGGCAAGCCCCGAAACGGTCCTGGAGTATTCAGGCTTTGCGGTGGGAGGGGTTCCCCCGGTGGGGTTCCCCTCGGAAATCGAAGCGCTGCTGGACGAAGACCTTTTCCTGCAGGAAACCGTCTGGGCAGCGGCGGGAACGGATCATGCGTTCTTTCCCGTGTCCCCCGAAGAACTCCTTCGCATGACGAAGGGCCGAAAGGCAGCCATAAAAAAAGAGGGAAAAGGGCACGCTGCCCCTTTCCCCGAGGAACGTTCCCTAAGTGCGCCGTTCGGGCACGATGGCCTCGAACCAGCCATCAAAGGCCCTTGAGAGCCTGATGGACTGCAGGGGCTTGATGAAGATTTCCAGGTTGTGATCGACAACGGCGGAAAGGATGTGCCCGCCGAGGGTGGAATGGTCCTTCCTGCCCAGGACGGTGTGGATGTGCGGGTAAAGCTTGCCTTCCTTGTAGCTGATGTCGCCGCTGAGGGAAAGAAGCTCGAAAATCTCGTTGTGGGTCTCCATGAGGTATTCCTTGCCTGTGAACCAGCCGAAGGTTACGTTTCGGACAAATCCGGCTGCGGACAGGACAACGGCGGAATCGATGCTGTATTCCTCGCAAACCTGGCTGATCGAACGGTTCAGTTCCTCGCCTTCAGACAGCCGAATCGCGATGATCTCGCTCGTGACCGCGTAGCGCATGGCCTCACCCCCAGGGAAGATATCGAACACAACGATAGTTTACCATAATAAGCAGGAAAAGGAGGAGGCATGGCTGGATTCTTCCCGGTTTTGATTTTCTTTTCCGGAATCCTTTCGGGGTTCCTCAACACCGTCGCCGGAGGAGGCAGCCTCCTGGTCCTTCCTCTGCTCGTTTTTACAGGCCTCGACATGGGGGTGGCGAACGCTACGAACCGGGTTGCGATTCTCCTGCAGAGCCTCGTCGCCGCCCGCGGGTTCTTCCGTGAAGGTGTCCTCGACCTTCGCAGGAGTTCAGCCGCAGTCCTGCCCGCAATCATCGGGGCTCTTACCGGAACGCTTGTGGCCATCCGTCTGGATGAAAGGTTCCTTCGCGCCTCGATCGCTCTTTTGATCCTGGTGATGGCGTTCCTGCTCGTGTTCAGGCCTTCCATGTGGGAAAGGCCCCGCAGGGTTCAAATGCCTTTCTCGGTTTACGCGGCGCTGTTTTTCCTGATCGGGGTCTACGGAGGGTTCGTTCAGGCGGGGGTGGGCTTTTTCCTGATCTGGGCCCTGGTGGGGTTGGGAGGGCGCGACCTGGTTCAGGCGAACGCCGAGAAAGTATTCCTCGTCGGGTGTTTTACGGCCGTAAGCCTGGCCCTTTTCGCCTCCCAGGGGCTGGTTCGGCTTGGGACGGGACTCGTTCTTGCTTCCGGAAGCATGATCGGGGCACATCTGGGAGCCCGATTCACGGTGGCGCGGGGGAACCGGGTGATTCGCCTGATCCTGGCCGCAACGGTCATGGCAAGCGCCGTCAAGCTGCTTTTGGACACCTTCGGATCCTAAGGGGAACGAGGCAGGCGGGATGACGGTCCGCCTGCCTCGTTCCCCCGGAGAATCAGTTAACCAGGTAAAGCTGAAGGGATTTGCCCTTTAGCCCGCCACCCAGGCCTACGGCCAGTTTCAGGCGGGCCTGGGTGGGCCTCAGCCCTCCTCCGTCAAGAACCCCCATTTCTATGAGGCGCTTGGCGCTTCCCTCGTAGCCGTACAAACGCCCGACTCGCCCCTGGGAGCATCTGGAAGTGATGACGACGGGAATCTCCCGCTTCAGGAAAGAGCGGATATGGGGCTGCCAGGAAGGAGGGACGTTTCCCGAGCCGGTTCCGGCGAGAACCAGCCCGTCCAGATCCGGTCCCCTTGAAAGGCAGCCGAGAAGCCGCTCCCCGCATCCAAGCGCGGCCCAAACCAGCTCGATCTCTCTTGCCGGGGTGACGTATTCGCCGAGGGTTGCGCTCCGGAAAGGAGTTCGGTTTAGAAGGACCTTGTCCTGGACGATCTCCGCGATGGGTCCCCGCCCCGGGGACTCAAAGGCATCCCTTCGCGAGCTGTGCACCTTTCTGACCTCGGAAGCGGCAAAAAGCTGGTCCTGGAAGCAGACGGTCACGCCTTGCCCCCAGCACTTTTCGGAAGCCGCCGCGATGAAGGCCTGGATGAGGTTCAGCCTGGAATCGCTCCCCGGGCAATCGGGAGGGAGCACCGCCCCGGTGAAGACGACCGGCTGGGGATAGGGCCACAGAAGATCCGTGAGGTAGGCCATTTCCTCCATCAGGTCGGTTCCGCAGGTGACCACAATCCCCTGTACCCCGTCCTTGACTGTTTTCCGCAGGAGCTCGACGAGGTCCGTCGTCATCCCGATGGTGTAATGGCAGCTCGGCTGACGCGCCCAGTCCACGGGTATGATCTCGCAGGGCAAATCCGGAGGGATCCACTTCATCATCTCATCGGCTCCCAGGCTGGGGACATGCCCTCCGTGTCTTTCGCTGTAAAGCATTCCGATGGTTCCGCCAGCAACGATGAAAGCGACCTTCGGGTAATCTGGCAAGCAACTCTCCCTCCGATCTTTCCCCAACTATTCCCACTGTAGCACTCTTTGCGGAAAAATCAGTAGCCGAGCGTTTCTCCCACGAGGATCACGTGCGCGTCCCTTCCGTACGGCGCCTTTTCGAGAATCGAAACCGCCCGGCAGGCTCTTTGAGGAACCTTGCAGTCTACGCAAAAACCCGCCTGGACGCAGGGCAGGTCCATCCCGAGTCGAATTCCGTTGATCGGGGTGGCCCAATCCCGGATCCTCTGGAGCGCGGATTCGACGTTACGGGAAACCTTGTTGATCCCGATGACGAAGCAGATCCGGCTTTTAGCCCAGGCCATTCCAGCCACGCGGTTCCCTGTTCCGTCAATGTTGACCAGCTCCCCCGACAGGGTTACGGCATTCGAGCTGGTAAGGAAAATGTCGCTGGCGAGTTCATCGTTCAGGCGCTGTGCGCGTTCTTCCGCTTCCAGGGTGGGGTCCCAGTGCTGGATGACCCGGTTCCCCCTTGCTTCCAGGATTTCCGGCAGCCCGAGCTCACGAATCGTCACGGATCCGGGAATCCCCACGGAGGCGCACTCTGGAACGAGGGAAAGAACGGCATGGATCGCTTCCTCGCGGGTTTCTGCATAGGCCGCATGGAAGCCGTTGGCGGTCAGCGCCTTCGTCACGGTTGCCCCCACCGTGCGGTAGTAGGCTTTTCGAAATCGGTTCCAATCCACCGGTTCTGGGCTCATTGCCTGTCTCCTCCTGTTGTGATGGGATCGCTGCTTCAAGCTTCGATCGATTCCGGTCTTTACCCTTCAATCAATATACCAGACCTTTGACGCGGAAGAGGTTTTTTCTTGCCTCGATCTTGAGGAAGTGATAGAAAGGGGGGCGAGGTTCAAAAAAGGAGGCCAGGAAGATGTGCAGGATCATTACGCCCGGAGAAGGGCATGAACACGGGACCGGGACGGTTGCGGAACCGGCAGCGATTGCGGAACTCCTCAGGGAATCCCTCATCGGGGAACTGCAAACAACAGGGGACCTCATGGCGCGCCTTGAGATGATCGAAGATGCGGAGGTTTCCCATGCTCTTTTCCACTTGCTGGAGAAGAAGAGGCGCCTGACGGATGATCTCTGGCTTCTTCTAAGAAGGGTGGAAGACCGTTTCTTCGAGGCCGGGGAAAACCACGGACATTCTCACTCGCACTAGGCGCCCTGCCCCAGGGGGGGCTCCAGGGGAGGCTTTTCCCGTTGGCCGGGTGGCTGTCAAGGCAAAAAGCTTGACAGCCACCCGGCCGGTCTCTATAATCGCCATGCCGTGAGGTGAGAGAACGGGATGGACCTGGAAAAACAGCTCAAGTCAAGGATCCACCTTGGAAGGCTTTTCGACCTGTATTCGGGACTGCTGACGGAACGGCAGAGGAAGGCATTCGAGATGCACGACCTGTCCGACCTGAGCCTTCAGGAAATCGCCGAAACGATGGGAGGAACTCGCCAGGGGGTTTACGACCTGGTCCAGAGGGCCCGCCAGAGACTCCTGGAGCTGGAGGCGACGCTCGGGTTCGACGCCCGTCTCGAATCCCTGAAAAAGGCAGTTCGGATGATCCTGTTGCGCTATTCGCCTGACCTGCCCCACCCGTTCGTCAGGGAGATGGAAGAAGTTCTCGCGGAGAGCGCCGAGGAGGCACAGGAACGGGATGTTTGACGCACTGAAGGAACGCCTCGAAAGCGTTTTCAAGGCGCTTCGGGGGAAAGGGAAACTGAGCGAAGCGGATATCACCGACGCCCTTCGGGAAGTTCGCCGGGCCTTGCTTGAAGCCGACGTGCATTACAAGGTCGCAAGGGACCTGGTGGAGAAAATCCGGACCCGTTGCACGGGTGCCGACGTCCTCGAGTCCATTACGCCCGCCCAGCAGGTTTCCGTGGTCGTTTATGAAGAACTGGCCCGCCTGATGGGGGAGGGGCCGACAACCCTCACGGTCTCGCCGAAACCGCCGACCGTGTACATGATGGTCGGTCTCCAGGGGTCGGGGAAAACCACTACCGCTGCGAAGCTTGCAAAACGTCTTTCCAGGGGACATCGCCCCCTTCTTGTGGCCTGTGACTTGCAGCGTCCAGCGGCGGTCGAACAGCTAAGGGTTCTTGCGGAGCAGGTGAAAGTGCCGTTCTTCGGCCCCGGGGAGGGAAGGAACTCACCGCTGGAGGTCGCATCGGGAGCAATCCGCTACGCGGAGGAGCATCTGGCCGACATCATCCTCCTGGACACCGCGGGCCGCCTTCACCTCGACGAGCCGCTGATGCAGGAGCTCGAGGCCATCCGAAGCGCGGTGAAACCGCACGAAATCCTTCTCGTCGTCGATGCCATGACGGGACAGGAGGCCGTCAACGTTGCATCCAGCTTCCACCAGCGCCTCGATCTGACAGGGGTCATCCTCTCCAAGCTGGACGGAGATGCCCGAGGGGGGGCCGCACTCGCGGTCCGGGCTGCGACGGGAGTCCCGATCAAGCTTGCCGGGGTCGGCGAAAAAGTCGAGGATCTGGAAGAATTCGACGCCAGCCGGATGGCCCAGCGGATCATGGGGATGGGCGACCTCGCCGGGCTGATGGAGAAGGTGCAGGCGGTTACGGATCGCGAGTCCATCGAGCGGATGTCCGAAAACCTCAGGAAGAATCGCTTTACGATGGAAGACCTTCTGGAACAGCTTCAGCAGGTCAAGAAGATGGGCCCCCTGGAAAAAGTCCTAGAAATGCTTCCGATCCCTGGAGGGGCGAAGGCCTTGCAGGGTGCCGACATGGATCCCGGCAGGCTGAAGAGGATCGAGGCCGTCATCCTCTCGATGACGCCCAGGGAGAGGAAAAACCCCGAGATCATCAAGGGAAGCCGGAGAAGGAGAATTGCCCTCGGTTCGGGGACGTCGGTTCAGGAAGTGAATCAAGTGCTCAAGCAGTACGAGCAGATGAAGCAGATCTGGAAAACACTGGGCAGCCGGGGACGCCGGGGAGGAATGGCGGGCCTCAGGAACCTGTTCAGGTAAGAGATCACAGGAGGTGTGTGGAAGAATGGCAGTCAAGATTCGACTTGCCCGTCACGGGCGAAAGAAAGCTCCCTTTTATCGGTTGGTCGTCGCGGATTCCAAGTCGCCCAGGGATGGCCGGTTCATCGAGATGATCGGTCACTACAATCCCCTGACGGATCCCGCGGAGATCCGCGTGGACGAGGAAAGGGCCCTTTACTGGCTGCAGGTGGGCGCCCAGGCATCGGACACGGCCCGCATGATCCTCAAGAAGAGCGGGGTCTGGGACCGGTTCGTCGAGGGAAAGCGGAAGTAACTCCCCCATGCCGGATTACGGAGCGCTGATCGAGTCGATCGTCAGGCGCCTCGTGAAGGACCCTGATGCGGTGGAAGTCGAGTGCACTTCTCAAGGCAACGGCGTGTTCGAAGTCAGGATCAGGGTCGCCCCCGAAGATATCGGGAGGGTGATCGGCAAGAAGGGCGCCACGGTCAATGCCTTGCGGCTCCTGGCCAAGGCGGCTGCGGTGAAGGATAACGAAAAGGTGGTCGTTGACATCCTTGAAGACTGAGAGAGCCCGCCCGCGGACCATGACCGTCATCGGAAGGATCTGCGGCGGCCATGGGCTTGAGGGGGAACTTCGGATCCAGCCTCTGACGGATTTTCCGGAGCGCTTCCTCGAAATGGAACACTTTCGGGTCTTTCGCCCGGACGGCACCGAATGGGGGGTATTGCACCCCGTCTGCTTCCGTTTCCTGGAGGGGAAGGGGCTCATTCTGGCGAAAACCGCGGAAATCCGCGACCGGACCTCGGCGGATCTGCTGAAGGGAACCTTGATCAAAGTCACGCCGGAAGAGCGGGTTCCCCTTCCGGAAGGCTATTACTGGATCGACGACCTTCTCGGCATGGAGGTCCGGGACGGGGCGACAGGAGAAAGCCTGGGCGTCGTCGAGGAGGTCCTGCAGACGGGAAGCAACGATTGCTACATGGTTCGGACTCCCGAGGGCAAGCTCAAGGCACTGCCGGCAATTCGGGAGGTTGTCCACGAAGTGAACCTTGAATCGAAAATCGTGGTCGTAGCGCTGATGGAGGGCCTCTGGGAGTGAAAAAGGTCACGTTCATCACCGCCTTTCCTGAGTTTCTCGAGTGTTTTCTCACTCACAGCGTGATTGGCCGCGCGGTCGGAGCGAAGACGATCGAGGCCCAGGTGGTGAACCTGAGAGACTTCGCCGTCAACCGTTACGGGCAGGTCGACGATTACGCCTTTGGCGGGGGCGGAATGGTCCTCATGGCGGAACCCCTGGCGAAAGCCCTCGAGAGCGTTGGCTTCGAGGATGCGACGGTGATCTATCCTTCCCCGCAGGGAACCGTCCTGAGCCAGGAGCTGGTGGAGAGCCTGGTTGCCATGGACCATCTCGTGCTTGTCTGCGGACACTACGAGGGCGTGGATGAACGGTTTGTTGAAACGTTCGTGGATCTGGAAGTTTCCCTGGGGGATTTTGTCCTGACCGGCGGGGAGTTGCCTGCCATGGTCCTGGTGGATGCGGTTGCAAGGCTGGTTCCGGGAGTTGTCGGGAAAATCTCCGCGGTGGAGGAGGATTCTTTTTTCCGGGGGATGCTTGACACCCCTCATTTTACCCGCCCGTCAACATGGAGGGGCATTCCCGTTCCGGAGGTGCTCCTTTCGGGGGACGCGGCGGCCATCGAGCAATGGCGTAAGCAGCAGTCTGTCGCCAGGACGATCTCAAGGCGCCCGGACCTGCTGGCGGCGGCAAATATCCGGCCTTACCTGCCGAAACGCCCGTACCTGCTGCTTTCGGGGGCAACGGCGGCCCTTTCGGGGAGCCTTCAGCTTCTGGAGCAGCCCGCAAGGCTCTACGGGTTTGAAAGGATCCTCGTGGTCGAACCGGAAGAAGGCAGGCTGCAGCAACTTCCGATCCGGACGAAAAGCGCGGGGGAAGGGGAAAAGGCTTGGGTCAAGTTTTTCAAAACGAACCGGCAGGCGTTCCGGTGGGTTTCCCAGAAGGAGAAGGAATCCCCTTACGCCGTCGGGATCGAGGAGCGGAAAAGCGGGCATTCCGTCCACTGGCTGGAGGCAAAACGCAGGATCCTGGAATCGGGCAAGCCCCTGATCATGGGGTTGGCCGGGGATCTTCCGGAAACTCAGGTTCTTGTTTTTCCGCCTAGAGGGGGTTTCAAAGACGAGGGAGAGATGGATCCAGCGGTTTTGCTTTCGATCTGCATGGACCGATTCTTCGGATGCCGTTAAAATTCTGATGGAAACCAGCAAGGAGGGAAAGGAAAATGGATCCCAGGATCACGTTGATTGAAAAGAAATTTCTCAGGAACGACCTCCCGGAATTTCGCCCGGGTGACAACGTCAAGGTGCATGTCAAAGTCAAGGAAGGCAACCGCGAACGCATCCAGGTTTTCGAAGGGATCGTGATCGCGCGGCAGAAAGGCGGGCTGAGGGAGAATTTCGTGGTTCGCAAGGTGTCGGGCGGAGTCGGCGTGGAGAGGATTTTCCCGCTTCACTGTCCTTCGATCGAGAAGATCGAGGTCGTCCGCAAGGGGCTGGTGCGCCGGGCCAAACTCTATTATCTCCGCAAGCTGAGCGGCAAGGCAGCCCGGATTAAAGAGCGCAGATAAAAAACCCCTCAGGGGTGTTGACGCGTTCTGACAGCCTGCTATAATGGGCGTCACGTGCCGGGGTGGTGGAACTGGTAGACACGCACGTTTGAGGGGCGTGTGGGGAAACCCGTACGAGTTCAAGTCTCGTCCCCGGCACCATGATTGAAACGTTCAGTCCGGCAGGTTCGCCCTGGCCAGGACGCAGGAGGAGAAGGCCTTTCCACGCAGTCGCAGACAGGGCGTGAGAAAGGCCTTTCCCGTTTTCAGACCTTCCCCAGGAGGTGAGGCATCCCTTGGACCCGGAAAACCGCCTTGACCGCCTCTTTTCTCCAAGATCTGTCGCGATCGTCGGGGCTTCGGCCAACTTGGAAAGCATCTCCGGGAGGCCGCTAAAACTCTTGAAGCGGTACGGCTTCGGAGGAACGGTTTACCCCGTCAACCCGAAATACGAGTCCATCAGCGGGTTCCGGTGTTATCCTTCCCTTGACAGTTTGCCAGAGGTGCCGGATGTCGTTCTCGTCGGGGTGAGAGCTTCACTCGTCCCTTCCGTGATCGAGGACTGCGCCCGACTCGGGGTGAAACATGCGGTCATTTTTTCGTCTGGATTTGCTGAATCTGCAGGCACAGAGGCTCAAGAAGAGATCGTCCGGGTTGCAAAATCCGGAGGGGTCCGCATCCTCGGCCCAAACTGCCAGGGTCTTGTCAATCTTGCAAAGGAAATCCCTCTCAGTTTTTCCGCCTCTCTCGACACGGACCGGAGGCCTACCGGCCACGTGGCTTACGTGTCCCAGAGCGGGGCCTTCGGGTTTGCCTCCTTCGCCATGGCGGCCGATGCGGGAGCCGGGTTTCGGTACGTCGTTACGACCGGAAACCAGGCCGACCTGGATGTGATCGAAATCGCCCGCTACCTGGCAACGGACCCGGAAGTCAACTTGCTGCTTCTTTACCTGGAAGGGGTCTCGAACGGAGATCGCTTTCTTGACCTGCTTCGCTTCACCCGGTCCAGGAATCTTCCCGTAGCGATCCTGAAAGTGGGCCAGAGCGCGGTGGCGAAAGAGGCAGCAAAAAGCCACACGGCGGCTCTGACCGGGGACGAGAAAGTTTGGGAGGCGGTTTTCCGACAGTACGGGGTCCTGACTCTAAACGATTCGGACGACGTAACGGATGTCGCCCGAATCTTCGGTGGATCGAGGAGGACGAAGGGCAATCGGGTGGGAATCCTGAGCACCTCGGGCGGGGCCGGGATCATCGCGGCGGATGCCTGTGATGCGGTGGGGTTGTCGGTCCCCTCGCTGGAAGTCGAACTCAGGAAGCAGGTCGAGCGCTTCATTCCTCCCTTTGGATCGAGCCTGAATCCGGTCGATATGACCGCGCAGGTGATCAATGACCCGCAAGGCTTCAGGAACCTTCTTGCGCTCATGGAGGAAAGCCCCCAGATCGACATGATTCTTGTTGTTCTCTCGATGATCACGGGAGAATCCGGAACGAGAATGGCCCAAGACCTGATTTCAGCCTTTGAGTCGGGAAGAAAACCCATTGTCTGCTGCTGGCTGATCGATGAAGAACATGGCCGTGCCTTCCGTGAACTTTTGAACTCGAGAAGAGTCCCGGTGTTCTCCAGTCCCAGGCGGGCGGCATCGTCCCTCGCAAGGCTGGTTCAGTGGGAAATGCGCCCGGATTTGCCCCCCGTTGGACCCGCCCCCGCAGGAAAGCCCCTCCTTGACGGATTCCCTGCCGACCTGACCGAGGCTGAAGCAAAAGAGCTTCTTGCTTCCTATGGAGTTCCCATCACGCGGGAGCGTCTTTGCGGAAGCCTGGCAGAATCTCTCGCCGCGGCAGAGGAGATCGGATACCCTGTCGCCCTGAAGGTGATGTCTCCCGACATCCCTCACAAGACGGAAGCTGGAATTGTTGCGCTTCGGGTGAGAGACGAGGAGGAATTGCGGAACACCTACGGCCGGATCCTTGAAAAGGCGGTAAAAGCGAAAGAGGGAGCCCGCATCAAGGGCGTGCTCGTGCAGGAGATGGTCGACGGGGGCCAGGAATGCATCGTCGGGGTCCGCAGGGACCCCCTGTTTGGACCTGTGCTGGCGGTCGGCCTTGGAGGAATCTTCGTCGAGGTCCTGGAGGATGTCTCTCTACGCCTCGCCCCGGTAAATCGAGGAACTGTCCTGAAAATGCTCGAGGAACTGAAAGGTCTTCCCCTTCTCAGGGGGGCCCGGGGGAATCCCCCGAGGGACATGAACGCTTTGGCCTCCATGGTCGAGGCGATCTCCCGAATGGCTCTGAACGAACCGGACTTGCTGGAACTGGACGTGAACCCGGTCATGGTTCTCGAGGAAGGGCGAGGCGCGGTGGCCGTCGACGCGCTCGTCATCAGGAAGCCGAAATGATGACATGGCTTTGGCCCGTTGCGGGCTACATCGCGGGATCGATTCCGACCGGTTACCTTGCGGTTCGAATCCTGAAGGGGATCGACATCCGGACGGTAGGTTCTGGGAACACGGGTGCCACCAACGTGGGCAGAATCCTTGGTCGATTTTGGGCCGTGTTTGTTGCGGTCTTCGACATGGCGAAAGGCGGCCTGGTCGTGGCCGCCGCTTTTGCTGCCGGCGTTTCATCTCCCTGGGTTCTTGCGCTCACGGCTGTTGCCGGTGTTCTCGGACACAACTATCCGGTCTGGCTTCGGTTTGCCGGGGGAAAAGGAGTGGCAACGACTTACGGAGTCCTTTTTTTCCTTGATCCTCTTGCAACCCTGATCGGAGGAGCTGCCTGGTTTCTCCTCCTGAAGGGGACCCGCACGGTTTCCCTTTCCTCCATGGTGTCTCTCTTCATCACCCTGCTGGCTCTTTGGATCCTGGGCGCCCCCCCTCCCTATGTCGGCGCGGCTTTCTTCCTGGTTCTCCTGTCAGTCTGGCGCCACAGGGAGAACATTCGGCGCCTCTTTGAGGGGGCGGAACGGAAGATCGCGGGATCGGAACGGGATCGCCGAACCCCAAAAGGCGATTGACTAATCCTGACCTTATGGGTAGAATGCTTACCGAAAGAGCAGGAGGTGTAGCGATGGCCAGCTTAACGAAGATCATTGAAGACCACATTACACAGCTGTTCCAGGAGTCCCAGGAAGAGGTGATCGCCCTTCGGAGGAAGGATCTCGCAGAGCTTTTCGGCTGCGTTCCGAGTCAGATCAACTATGTGTTGAGAAGCCGTTTCACCCCGGAGCGCGGTTTTCTGGTTGACAGCCAGCGGGGGGGACACGGCTACATTCGGATTCTCCGGCTTTCCTTCCGGTTCCCGGAAGAACGCGTGAACCATATCGAGGACCTTGTCGGAGAAACCCTTTCGGAAGCGGAAGCGAAGCGACTGCTGCTGAATCTGCAGCATCGGAAGATGATCAGCGGGCGGGAGCGCCTGCTGATCGAAGTAGCCCTTCGATACCAGGAGGAAGTGGCACGTTCCCTGTTTGACCTTTCCCCCTATCGAAGAGATGTCATGAACGCCGAACTCCTGAAGAGAATGCTCAGGAGCCTCGTGCTCTCCTAACCCAGATGCTCTGTGAACGGTGCGGCAAGAAGAACGCGGAGGTCCATATTCGCCAATCGATCCAGGGGGTCGTTTCTGAGCATCATCTCTGCAAGGACTGTGCCCGGGAACTGACATCCGCCTGGAAACCCGGAAGCGATTTCCTCGAATTCTCCATCGGTTCTTTCCTGGAAAATCTCTGCAAGACTTTGGGGCCTGAGACGCAGCAACAGGGGAAGGCCACCTCGGTCGTTCCTTCCTGTCCCCGTTGCGGACTTGACTTCGAGAGCTTCCGGAAAACCGGCCGCTTCGGGTGCGCGGAGTGTTACCAGGCCTTCAGAGAATGGATCCGTCCTCTTTTCACCCGGATACACGGTTCGGAAACCTACAGGGGGCCCGTCCCCGGCACCAGCGCGGTCCATGGGATTCAAGACGAGCTGGAACGCCTAAAAAAGCAGCTGAAGGAGGCCGTTTCCGAGGAACGGTACGAGATGGCGGCTACCCTGAGGGACCGGATCCGGATTCTTGAAGGGAGGCTCCCGGATGAATGCGGATAGAATCCTGAATCTCCCAGTGCCCTGGGTCGAGGGAGGGCAGGAAAACCCGGCTGATGTCGTGATCTCAAGCCGGGTCCGCCTGGCGCGGAATCTCTCCCGTTACCCGTTTGTCAACCGGTCGACGCCGGAAGAGAGGGCCGCGGTGCTCGAAGCGGTTCGCCGGGCCATCGAGGCCGAACCGTTGTTCCGTGAGTGCGCGTGGTGCCGGCTCAGCGAAATGGACCCGGTCTCGAAAGGGCTCCTTGTGGAGAGGCGCCTCATGAGCCCGGCTTTCCTCCAGGGGAGCCAGGAAAGAGTCCTGATCCTGGATTTGCACGGGATCATTTCGGTCATGGTGAACGAAGAGGATCACCTTCGGATCCAGGTTCTTCTCGGGCGCATGGCCCTCTGCGAAGCGCTCCGGATCGCCTCTGCCATCGATCGGGCGCTCTATTGCCTGGATTTCGCCTTCGATCCGGAGTTCGGTTTCCTGACAAGCTGCCCGACGAACGTGGGAACAGGGCTTCGCGCTTCGGCAATGCTTCACCTCCCGGCACTCAAGAGTTCGAGGGCCATGCCGGAAATCATCGCCCAGTCGGGGCGGCTCGGCCTGGTCGTCCGAGGGGCTTACGGGGAAGGGACGACATCGGCCGGAGCGCTTTACCAGGTTTCCAACCAGGTGACGCTGGGCCTTACCCCCGAAGAACTTACGGAAAAAGTTCAAGCGGTGAGCTCTCGACTCGTAGAACAGGAAGCCAGGGCCAGGGAGGCACTCTTCAATGGTCGTCACGAGCTGGAAGACCGGATCTGGCGAGCCTGGGGGACGCTGCTTTACGCGAGGCGCCTGGAGCTGGCGGAGGCGATGGAATGCCTCTCGCTCCTTCGTATGGCGCAGGAAGCCGGCCTGAAGGGACCCTTCGAAAAGTTGGCCTGGGGGCCTCTCTTCCTGGCAATTCAGCCCGCGCACGTGCAGGCTCGAAAAGGCAGGATGCTCACGGAGGAAGAAGCGGAAACAGCCAGGGCGGAACTCGTGCGAGAGGGCCTAGGCCGTTTTTAGCTTAGAAGGATGGGGAATCCGTCCGAAAGGGGAACAAAACCATGTGGCAGTTTTTCACGGAAAGAGGGAAAAGGGTTGTCCAACTGGCGCACCGGGAGGCGTTGGCGCTTGGACACGACGTGATCGGCACGGAACATCTCCTGCTGGGGCTGGTGGCAGAGGGGGAGGGCGTGGCAGCCCAGGTCCTTCGAAATGCCGGCCTCGATCTTTCCGAGGTGAGAAGCCGGGTTGAGGCTGCGGTCGGCAAGGGGCATCCGAGGGAAAAGCCTCTTGACCTCCCGCTGAGCCCTCGGGCGAAGCGCGTCCTGGATCTTGCCATGCGGGAAGCCCGGAATATGGGAGTCAACTATGTAGGGACGGAGCATATCCTGCTCGGTCTCCTGTCTGAGGGAGAAGGCGTCGCAGCCCAGGTCTTGACCGGGATGGGACTGGAAATCCAGGCCGTGAGGGAAGAAATCATCGCGGCTCTTTCCGGCGGTGACATGGGATCAGCGAGGGGGCAAGGCGGAGGGGAAAACCCGGTCGCTGCCGCGTCGGGGCGTGTTACCCGTTCTCGAACGCCGACGTTGGATTCCCTGGGGATCGATCTGACCGAGATGGCCAAAAAGAGAGAACTCGATCCGGTCATTGGAAGGGCGAAAGAAATCCAGCGGCTGATCCAGATCCTTTCGAGGCGAACCAAGAACAACCCGGTTTTGATTGGAGAGCCGGGTGTTGGGAAAACGGCCATCGTCGAGGGATTGGCACAGAAGGTCGTGGCGGGGGACGTTCCGGAAATCCTCAAGGGGAAACGAGTTGTCCAGCTCAACATGGGCAACCTTGTTGCCGGAACCAAGTACCGGGGGGAATTCGAGGAACGGCTCCGAAAGTTGGTCAAGGAACTCGTCGAATCGAAAGACGTGGTCCTTTTCATCGACGAGATTCATACGATCGTTGGGGCTGGCGGGGCGGAGGGAGCCGTGGATGCGGCAAACATCCTCAAGCCCAGCCTTTCCAAGGGCGATTTCCAGGTTGTGGGTGCCACCACCTTCGACGAGTACCGCAAGCATATCGAGAAGGACGCGGCCCTGGAAAGGCGCTTCCAGCCGGTCGTGGTCCAGGAGCCGAACGTGGAGGATACGGTGTCGATCCTCAGGGGGCTCCGTGATCGATACGAAGCCCACCACCGGGTTAAAATCGAGGACAGCGCCCTGGAGGCCGCGGCCCGGCTCGGAGAACGGTACATTTCAGACCGGTTTTTGCCTGACAAGGCCATCGACCTGATCGACGAAGCCGCAGCCAGGGCCAGGCTGAAAACGATGGAAACCCCGCCGGACCTGAAGGAACTGGAGAGGATCCTGGAAAACGTCCTGAAAGAAAAAGAATCGGCTGTTTCCGCGCAGGAATTCGAAAAAGCGGCGAGGCTCCGCGACGAGGAGAGAAAGGTTTCCGACGAGCTGGAGGAAAAACGCGCGAACTGGCTGCTCCGGCGCAACCAGGAAGAGCCGGTCGTCAACGGGGAAGATATCGCTGTGATCGTGTCCGAGTGGACCGGCATTCCGGTGATCCAGCTGACCGAAGAAGAAGCGGCCAGGCTGCTCCGGATGGAGGAGGAGCTTCACAAGCGGATGGTGGGGCAGCAGGAAGCGGTCAACGCCGTCTCGAGGGCCGTGCGTCGTGCACGCAGCGGTCTCAAGGATCCCAGAAGGCCGGTTGGCAGTTTCCTCTTCCTGGGACCGACAGGTGTCGGCAAAACGGAAATGGCGAAAGCGCTGGCTGCGTTCCTCTTTGGCAGTGAAGAGGCGATGATCCGCTTCGATATGAGCGAGTACATGGAGCGGCATGAGGTTTCCAAGCTGATCGGAGCGCCGCCCGGGTACGTGGGCTACGAGGAGGGCGGGAAACTGACTGAAGCGGTCCGCCGCCGTCCCTATGCGGTTCTCCTGTTTGACGAGATCGAGAAGGCTCACCCGGATGTCTTCAACTTGCTCCTCCAGATCCTGGAAGACGGCCGGTTGACGGACGGCCAGGGTCGGACCGTCGATTTCCGAAACACGGTAGTGATCATGACCAGCAACGTCGGGGCGAGGGACCTGGCGAAAGGACAGGGGCTTGGTTTTACCGCCGAAAAGGGGCTCAGCGAAGGGGATCACCAGAAGGCAAAGGAACGGGCCCTGGAGGCGATGAAGCAGTCGTTCCGCCCTGAATTCCTGAACCGGGTGGACGACATCGTGGTCTTTCGGTCTCTGTCCAAGGAAGAGCTTCTTCAGATCGTCGACCTGCTGCTTGGAGAGGTCGAAAAGCGGGTCAAGGACAGGGGAATCGAGATTACGGTCTCCGCGGCGGCCCGGGATCTTCTCCTGGAGAAGGGATATGATCCGAAGTACGGTGCCAGGCCGCTTCGCCGGACGATTCAGAGAATGGTGGAAGATCGCCTTGCGGACCTTTTCCTGGAGGGGAAATTCAAACAGGGAGCGAAGGTACGGGTCGATGCGGAGGGAGATCAGCTTTCCTTCAGTGAGACCACGGCTTGAGTTGCCTGTTGTTTGAGAAGCCTTTCAAATCAGAGGAGGAAAAGAAATTGAGAAGATTCGCTGCAGCAATTGCGTTAGCCGCTTCCCTTCTTGTTTTTTCGACGACGCTTGCCTTGGCTGCGAGTCCGGATTGCCTCATGAAAGTCGGTGGAGAGGCCGTTTCCGAAGACGACCTTCTGTACCTGCTGACACAAAAAGCTGGGGGCAACGAGGCCATGGCCGGGATGGTCCTATCGGGTATGACCCTTGAGGAAAAGAAGGATTTTCTGAAGGATATCGCGGACTTGCTCCTGGTTTCGCAAGCGGCTGCCCTGAAAGGGATCCAGCTTGACCCTGCCGTCGCCGCGAAGCTGCGGTGGGATGCCGTGAATACGCTGGCAAAAGCCTACGTGGAACGAATGGCAGCGGGCTGGAACATGAGTGAGAAAGCCGTTCGGGGGTATTTCGAAGCGCACCGTTCGAACTACGCAACGAAAGAAGCGGTGCACGTCCGGCACATCCTGGTCGAATCCGAACCGGAAGCCCGCACCCTTTTGCTGAAGGCCCTGGCGGGAGAGGATTTTGGAGAGCTCGCCGGGAAATTCAGCAAAGACCAGGGATCCGCGGAAAGGGGAGGGGACCTCGGGTGGATCCAGAAGGGCGATACGGTTCCGGAGTTCGAGCAGGCAGCTTTTTCGATCCGCAAGGGAGGATTCGGGGGACCCGTCAAAAGCGAATACGGATGGCATGTGATCCAGGTCCTGGACAGGCGGCCTGAAAGCGAAGGCGTCTACGAGGCGGTGAAAAACCAGGTCGTCAGAGACCTCCAGCAATCCTACCTGGAGGAAGCGCTGTCAAGACTGAGAAAAGACGCTTCCCTGTCAATCGATGAAAAAAAGCTGGAAGCACTCGGGAACTAATGGTTTTACACGGGCTGGGGATGGGGTCCCAGTCCTTTTTTCTTGACTCGCAAAGCGGGGTGGGAGGAGGCTCCAGGGACATTTCCGGCTGGACAGCCCTCCCAATCATCGTATAATGTTCATGGTGCTAAAAATGAAACCGGAAGGAGGGATGCGGTACAGTACTTCCGAAATCACGATCGGTTTTCTATGAAAACTAGAAAGGGGGAAGTACAGGGTCATGGCGGAAGAAACCACAGGAAAGAAACCCAGTTTCGGCATTGCACTTCTCGTTGTCCTTGTTTCGGCAGTCATCATCGGTTATAGCGTCCTTAAGCTTGAAGCGGAAGTTCATATCCCGCTCGTCCTTTGCGCCCTTTTCGCGGCTTTGGTGGGTCGCTGGGTACTGGGAATCCCCTGGAAGACCATCGAAGAAGGCATGATCAATGGCATCGTGCTGGCCTTGCAGGCCATCCTCATCCTCTACATCGTTGGAATGATCATTGGAGCCTGGATCCAGTCGGGCGTCGTCCCGAGCCTGATCTATTACGGGCTCGACCTTCTCTCCCCGCGCTGGTTCCTCCTGGCCACCCTCCTGATCTGCTCGGTCGTATCCCTTTCGACGGGGACTTCCTGGGGCACTTCCGGAACGGTCGGGATCGCCCTCATGGGAGTGGCCATGGGACTCGGGATTCCTGCTCCTCTTGCCGCTGGCGTCATCATCTCGGGAGCCTACTTCGGAGACAAGATGTCCCCTCTTTCCGACACGACGAACCTGGCTCCGGCAATTGCAGGAACGGATCTCTTCCAGCACATCCGCGCCATGGTCTGGACGACGGGTCCGACTTATATCCTCGTCTGTGCCATCACGATCGTCCTCGGGTTCAAGTACGGTGGAGGGACCTTGGATGCGGCGAAGATCACCGCGATCCAGGCGGTGATGTCGCACGAATTCAGCATCAGCCTTCTCGGGTTCGTTCCGCCCCTTCTGGTCATTGGCCTTTGCGTGATGAAAATGCCGGCCATCCCGGGACTTTTCGCGGGTGTTGTGGCAGGGGCGCTCATTGCCGCCTTCCAGGGGATGGGCATCGGGGACATCATGAACGTGATCCAGAATGGCTATTCCGCCGCTCTTTCGGCTACGCTGGCTGATGCGGAAGATCTGACGGCGGTTGCCAAAACCCTTGCGGAGAACAACATCCTCGGGGTCACGCCCGAAATGGGCAAGGAAGTGGGAGGGATGCTGAGCAAGCTGCTGACCCGCGGGGGAATGCAGTCCATGAACTGGACTATCTCGCTTATCATCTGTGCTCTTTCGTTCGGCGGCATCATGGAGCGGTGCGGGTTCCTTGAAGTCATGCTCCGGACGATCCTGAAGGGCGTCAAGAGCGTGGGCGGCCTGGTGGCTTCCGTGATCGCCTCCTGCTTCATCTGCAACGTGTTTTTGGGTGACCAGTACCTCTCGATCGTCATGCCTGGGCGCATGTTCCGCCTGGGCTTCGAGGAAAAGGGCCTGCACGCACGGATGCTTTCCAGGTCCCTCGAGGACTCCGGGACCCTGACCTCGGTGCTGATTCCCTGGAACACCTGCGGGGCCTACAACAGCGGCGTCCTCGGGGTCTCCACCGTGCAATACATCCCCTATGCGTTCCTGAACTACCTGAACCCGCTCATGGCGATCCTGCTGACCTACCTTGGAATTGGAACGGCATGGAAAGGCAAGGAAGGAGAGCCGGTCATCGCCAGGGAAAAACCGGCAAACCTTTAGGCAGGAAAAGCGAATCTGTGACTTGGAGGGGGGAGGGGGGCCGGTCCCCCTCCCCCCTTTTCGGTCCATCTGAAGGAGGAAAATCGGTTTGTCAATCCTGCTGGAAACGAAGTCGAACACCCCGTTTCCCGAGTGGATGCGCTGGATGTTCGGTGCGATCGGAATCTACCTTCTTGGAGATTCGCTTCGTCGATTCCTGACCGTTAAAAGCCTGAGCTTCCACGCGCTCTTCGTAGGAGGTGCGGTCCTTTACGCTTGCGGGTACCGGAAAAGGATCTACCTGTCAGAAGAGGGGATCGTCCGGGAATCGAGGACCTGGATGAACAGAAACCGGGAGATTTTCCCCTGGAATGAACTGGCCCACGTTGGCCTGGCCTTTCGGGGGAAGCAAATGATGGCCTTTTTCGAGCGGGATATCCTCGGCTGGAAGGTGCTTTTCGACCGCTCGCAGGAAGAATCCCTGAGGAAAATCCTGGAAGAATACGCTCCGAACGTGGAAATCACCACGATCTGAGAAAAAAACAAGAGGGAGGGGCGGCTGTTGCCGCCCCTCCCTCTTGTTTTAGGAAAAGTCTCGAAATGCAAATTTAAATTTCGAAGGTATCCTTCTTTTCGACGACGTCTGTCCCGTCCTCTTTCCTCCAGTAGATCCCGATCTTCATGTAAGTCAATAGGATCGCCACCAGCGGGTTCCCCCAGTTTAGGAAGGCGTAGGGACCGTACACGAGGGGGCCGACTCCGAGCACGCTTGTCTGGTAAGCACCGCAGGTGTTCCAGGGGACCAGCGCAGAGGTGAGGGTCCCGGCATCCTCGAGGGACCTGGAAAGCATGCGGGGAGCAAGCCCGGATTTCTGGAAGGTATTTCGGAACATCCTTCCCGGAACGACAAGGGAAAGGTACTGGTCGCCCAGGAAGATATTCGAGATGACGCAGGAACCCACTACGGCCGCAATGAGGGTTCCGACCCGCCGGATACCTTTCGTCAGCGTCCCGATGATCGTTTCGAGGAATCCGCAGGCTTCCATGATGCCCCCAAAGGAAAGGGCGACGAAGATTAGGGAGATCGACCACATCATCGACTGGAGTCCGCCCCGGGAAACAAGCTTCGAAACGGTCGCGGCGACCTCCTTGCCGAGCTCCGGGGTCACCCCGGAAATCCCGGCTTTTGTCATCGCTGCAGCGGCGGCTGCCGCATCGGCCGCGTTGGCCACCTCATCCGAGATTCCAGCGGAATAACCGTTTTGGACGACATTCATGATGTCCCCGATTCCCGAACCGGAGAGGAACGCCATGAGGATCCCGGCAAAAAGCCCCGCGAAAAGGCCAGGGATCGCAGGCATCTTCATAACCGCCAGAACGATGACCAGGACCGGTGGGATGAGGCACGCCAGAGAAATCGGGAACTCCGCCTTCATGAAAGACTGGATCGCGTGGATCCGGCTGGCATCCAGCGTGCCGCCGCCATAACGGAACCCGATGAAGGTCAGCACGGCAAGGACGATGACGTAGGTTGGGCCGGTCGTCCAGACCATGGCCTTGATGTGGTCAAACAGTTCGGCCCCAGAAACGGCCGGGGCCAGGTTCGTCGTGTCGGAAAGGGGGGACATCTTGTCACCGAAGTAGGCACCGGAGATGATAACGCCCGCCGTGATGGGAACCGGAACTCCCAGCCCGTTGCCGATGCCGAGCATGGCGATGCCGATCGTGGCCGAAGTGGTCCAGGAGGAGCCGGTGGCGAGGGAAACGATGGAGCAGGTGAGGAGGGTTGCCACGAGGAAAATCGAAGGTTTCAGGATCATGAGGCCGTAGTAGATCAGGCCGGGGACAACCCCAGACTGGATCCAGGCACCGATGATCATCCCGATGATCATCAGGATAAGCGTTGCCTGAAGGGCGACGGCGATGTTGTTGATCATCCCTTCTTCCATTTCCTTCCAGGGAACGCCCAGGACGAAACGGCCGACCAGCGCAGCGAAGACGGCAGCGGCAAGAATCGGCATGTGGGCCTCGGCTTCCAGTTTCAGAATTCCATAGCTGATGAAAAATGCCGCTACCGCAAAAACCCCTAGAGAAAGAGCAAAGCTCGGTGCTTTTCTGTTGCTGTCTGTAGCCATTCAAGAATCGCCTCCTCCGGATTTTCCTTTTTTGCGGTGTTGATGTTCCACCGATCTCTTACGCAACAGATGCTGTCCGGTTGAAAGATGCTCCGGATCACCACCTCCCTTTTCGGAGCTCTTAAATGAAAAAGGCTTGCAAAGACTTCATATTGCACACGGCCTTCCCCAGTTTAAGACCCGCTTGGAGGGGCGTCAAGAGATTATTCCTGCATTTCGCCTGAACTGTATACCCTTGACTTCTTGTATTATTGTATGCTATCTTGACTCCGCTCAATCCATACTGCTCGAAAAGGAGAGGATCCGAATGAAGGCGGTTCAGCTCGGCTGCGGTCTTGTGGGTAGCGTAATCGCAAGGGATCTCGCGATGGACTATGACGTCACTGTCGTCGATCTAAACGAAAAGGCTCTGGAAGCCCTAAAGTCGAAATACCCTGCGATCAAGACCGTTGTCGGTTCTTGCACGGACCGGGAACTCCTGGAGCCTCTGCTTCGGGATGCCGATATCGTGACGGCCGGGGTCCCGGGCAGGTTTGGCTACAAGATGATGGAGACGGTCATCGAACTGGGTAAGAACCTGAGCGACATTTCGTTCATGGCGGAGGATTTCGAGCTTCTCGACGGGCTCGCCAAGGAAAAAGGCGTTGTCGTCATCCCTGATATCGGAGTCGCGCCGGGGATGTCGAATTACCTGATGGGCCGCGGTTGTGCCCTTCTGGACGAGGTGGAAGACGCGGTCATCTACGTCGGGGGGATTCCGGAAAAGAAAGTTCCGCCGTTCAATTACCAGGTGACCTGGTCTCCCGCGGATGTCATCGAGGAGTACACCCGGCCGGCCCGCTTCGTGGAAGATGGAAAGCCGGTTACGGTAGAAGCGATGGACCGTCTCACCCTGAGGGAATTCCCAAAAGTCGGCGTGCTGGAAACCTTTATCACGGACGGGCTGCGCTCCCTCATCAAGAACTTGAAGGCCAAGAGGATGGAGGAACGGACGCTCCGTTGGCCGGGACATGTCGAGCAGATGCGTCTTCTGCGTTCGATGGGGCTCTTTGACGAAACGCCGAGAAAACTGGGAGGCGTTGAAGTCGTGCCGCGCGATGTTGCGTGCGACCTGCTTTTCCCCATGTGGAAAATGGAACCGGAGAAGGGCGATCGGGACCTCACCATCATGCAGGTGGAAGTGCACGGATTTAAAGGGAAGGATGAAATTACCTATACGTGGGATCTCTGGGACCGTTTTGACGAGCAATCCTGGACAAACTCGATGGGGCGCTGCACCGGATGCACTTGCGCCATTTTTGCCAGGGCCATCCAAAAAGGACTGATCAAGGAAAAAGGCGTGCTCGCCCCGGAAAAGCTCGCGGCCGACGACGCTCTGTACGAGTTCGTCATGAAGGAACAGGCTGCAAGAGGACTCGTTTACAAGGAAACCGTCACGATCAAGAAAGGCTAGCGAAACCGCCGTATCTTTTATAGAATCAGAAAAAGGGGTTGCCGGCGGGACATCACCCGCCGGTTTTTTCGAAGAGGAGGTGCAAAACCGTGAGGGACTATCGAACGATACCGCTATGGAAAGATGTGACCGAGCAGCAGTGGAGGGACTGGCATTGGCAGGTTAGCAACCGTATCACCAGCGTGGAACAGCTGAAACAAGTCCTGCCCCTTTCTGACGAAGAGGAGCAGGTGATCACCCATAGCCTGAACAAGCTGAGAATGGCCATCACTCCTTATTACGCTTCGCTCATCAACCCGGATGATCCGGAGGACCCGATAAGGAAACAGGCGGTTCCGACGATCCATGAAACGCACATCTCCTCTTCGGACCTGGAAGACCCCTGCCACGAGGATACCGACTCCCCTGTTCCGGGATTGACGCACCGGTACCCGGACCGGGGAATCCTGATGGTCACCGACCAGTGCTCCATGTACTGCCGTCACTGCACCCGGAGGAGAAAAGCGGGGGAAACGGACAAGGCCTATTCCAAGGAACAGATCTCGGCCTGCCTCGACTACCTCAGGAAGACGCCGACGTTCAGGGATATCCTCTTTACGGGCGGAGATCCCTTCCTCATGAGCGACGAGATGATCGACTGGATGCTTGGCGAAGTGAGGAAGATCCCCCATATCGAAATCGCCCGCTTTGGAACCCGCACCCCGGTCGTCATGCCCCAGCGCATCACGGATGACCTTTGCGCAATCCTGAAGAAATATCATCCCGTCTGGGTGAACACGCATTTCAATCATCCCAACGAGATTACGCCCGCTTCCAAGGAGGCCTGCGAGAAGCTGGCCGATGCGGGGGTTCCCCTTGGGAATCAGTCCGTTCTCCTGAAAGGGGTCAACGACTGCCCGTACACGTTCAGGGAGTTAAACCAGAAACTGTTGACGATCCGGGTCCGTCCCTATTACATCTATCAATGCGACCTTTCCCAGGGGATCGAACATTTCAGGACCTCTGTGGCCAAGGGAATCGAAATCATGGAGTACCTCAGGGGGCACACTTCCGGGCTCGCCGTTCCCTATTTCATCGTCGACGGGCCCAATGGCGGAGGAAAGATCCCGGTGCTCCCGAACTATATCGTTTCCATGTCGGATAAGCGAGTGATCCTGCGGAACTATGAAGGGGTCTTCACGACATACACGGAGCCGGAAGACAAGATCAGCCGCTGCCCAGCGAACTGCGCCGCTTTCTGCGAAAAACAGAAGAAGCTTTCCCGCGAGGGACTCATCCCCCTTTTCGAGGGAGACCGGGTTTCCCTCGAACCCTCCCACCTTGCGAGACGGGAAAGAGCGGCGGAAAGAGGCCAGGTCAAAAAGGATTAGCTACGACAGGGGAGGCGGGAAACCCGCCTCCCCTTTTTCCTGCTGCGCGAAGCGAGATCGTGGTACCCTTTGGGGGAGCAGAAAGGTTTGCAGGGAGGGATTGCGGTGGAATCCTGGACGCTGATCCAGCTTTCTCATGACTTGTTTCGACCGCTGGGCATCCTCGCGGCCTGGTGGATCCTCGACTGGCTGGGGACGAGGGGGATCCGGCGCTTTTTCGGAAGAGCCGAAACCGGGCTGGAGATCGAGGAGGGGGCGGAGTCCAGGAGGGAGGCGAGCCTGAAAAGGTTGCGGACGCTCCGGGGGATTTCCCTGCAGCTCTACCGGTGGACCCTGGCTGCCATCTCCTTGCTGACCCTTGCCGGGAGCCTTGGAGTGGATGTCCGGTCGATCCTGACCGGCCTGGGAATCGCGGGTCTTGCAATTTCGCTTGCCGCCCAGAACATCATCCGGGATTTCCTGAACGGAATCTTCATCCTTTTCGAGGACCAGTTTGCCGTCGGGGATGTCGTGAAAATTGACGGCAACTCGGGTGTCGTCGAAAGTTTCACTCTCAGGACAACGCGTTTGCGCACGCTCGACGGTGAACTGGTGACGATCCCGAACGGGAGCATCTCTACCGTGCTGAATTTCACCAAGAAATGGTCAAGGGCCCGGGTCGAGGTCGGCGTGGACTACGGTACCGATATCCCGAAAGCCCTTTCCGTGATGGAGCGTGTCGCAAAAGAGCTCGCAGCGGAAATGCCCGGGAAGATCATCGAGGCCCCATCCGTGCTGGAGGGCATCCTGGCCTTCGAGGCCAACGCGATGACCTTGCGCGTTCTCCTCAAGACGGCCCCCGGGGCCCAATGGGAAGTTGCGGCCGCCTACCGGCTTCGACTGAAGAAAGCTTTTGAAGAGTCGGGAATCACGATCTCCTTGCCCCAGCTGGACGTTCACTTGAAAACGTCGGAGGCTGCCCTGAAGAGAATGGCGTAGGGGATCGGCCGCTCGCTGCCTCCGGAAGGGCTGGAAACCAGGCCGTCTTTCCACCAGAGGGAGGAGGATCCGCCTCCGTCCAGATTCAGCACGTCTTTAAGGCCGAGAGAAAGGGCCAATCCCGCGGCCTCTTCAAGGGTTAGTCCCATGCTGTGGGATGGATCCCGCCCATCCACGACGATCCACCACAAGGAATCGCCATCCCATCCCACCATCGACCTTGGATGCCGTTCCAGGCGGGTGCTATCGTTAAAAGCTTCTGACGCTCCATTGACCTGGCTGTTTCGGACAATTGCGGGGCCTGCCTGGATCACCAGGCTGTTTTCCTGGAAACGGGGATCTCTCCATAGGGTTCGAAGGGAAACCGGGCTCCCGGGCTTTAGGTCGGAAAGGCGATAAGGTTCGCCGGAGGCGATCAGGCGACCAGGGATCGGTGGAATTGAAACACTTGTTCCCACTTTCACGCAGACGGGGATCTCTTTTTCGCCTTCTGATTTTGCCCGTTCTGGACCCGGAAAAGGGGAACGTTCGAATACCAGCGAAATTTCGCCGTCAAGGGGAAACTCGTTCAGGCGGTCCAGGCGAAATGAGCCTTTTTCGGTTTCCATTTCCAGCTCGACGGCGCCGTTTCCGAAAACCGGGGCGCGATCCGGCGCCAGTCCAACCGCGGAACGGTCCCCGTAGGATTGGTGGAACGGGATTCCATTGATTACAAGGGTTCCAATTGGCACCGGGCCCGAAAAGAACCCCCCGTTGATCCCCCCTTCCGCTTCGAAAGCCTGGGCCAGTTCCGACAGGGTGGCACGGGATTTGCCGATCTCCGAGGCAAGACGGACTTCAGGCAGGAAGCCATTTTCGGAAACCAGCGCCGCCCAGAAGAGCGGTGGAGGAGCGGGAAGGAAAGGGGGAGGCGCCATGTGCATCCCAGCGATGCGAGGAAGGGCTGCAAACGCCCTGGAAGCCTCCAGGAAAGACGGATAAGGACCCACGATCAGATCAAAGAACCCGTCGGGAGTCTTCCTGAGGGCAGCTGGCCATCCGGCTTCAGACAATTCCTCCATTTTTCTCAGGCCATCGGATTCTTCGAGTCTCTCTTCAAGGCGCACCTCCCAGGCTTCTGATCCCAAAGCGATGCCTTCCTTGTGAAGCATTAATTGAAGGGCCTGCCCCGCGACCGAAAAGTCCCAGATCAGCGAAGCTCGGCACTTGCTGACCCATTCCTGTAAAAGCCGAACATCCTCCAGGGTTATTCTTTCCTGTGGCGATCTGAAGAAAGGCTCAGGAGGACTCGGACGGATACCGGAAGATAGGCAGGCAACAGGATCCCCTGGGCAAATTCTTTGCAAAACCCTGAGTTCGTGTCCCCATCCCAAAAGATCGAAGACCGACTTCAGGATTTCCCCCCGGGTTGTGTTGAACCCTTCCGCTCTTCGAACCAGCGGAACACCTTCCCTGGCGGTGTCCGAAATCATCGCCAGGAGGGCTCCATTCCCGTTCGAGGAAAGGAAAAGGGAGCTTCCTGCATGTCCAGGATGCAGGAAGCAGAGTGTGGCGAAAAGCAGGACGAAGCAGAACGTCGCTTTCTTCATGCGAATATCCTTGCATGAAACCCCGGGCCCTGGCAACCGCCAAATCCTTGTTGACAGGCTGGAACGGGCTTCGTATAATGAAGCCCGTTCGATTCTCGGGGGTGTAGCGCAGCGGGAGCGCACCTGCATGGCATGCAGGGGGCCAGGGGTTCGAATCCCCTCACCTCCACCACTGAAATCCAGGCCGTTGCACGCAAAAACTTGCGGCAACGGCCTTTTTCCGTTTCTCTTGTGTGGCTTGGAACCTCCTGTTCTTTTTTTCGGTTTCCGAGACACGGAGGATTACGGCGAAAACCGCTTCAGGATGAATGGGAGTGACGGAAATGCGTTTCCCGCTGGATCTGGATTACGACGAGTGGCGGAAGCTCTGTACTGAAGAATGGAACGAACCGTCTTTCAGGGCTGATCAGATTTGCGGCTGGCTCTATGCCAAGCGAGTCTTCAAGTTCGGTGAAATGACGAATCTTTCAATGGCACTTCGGAAAAAGGCCGAGGAGACTTTTTCC
>ENA-UOYA01000495-UOYA01000495.1-activated-sludge-metagenome-genome-assembly--contig:-NODE-495-length-50821-cov-7.346472_pt1 | contig 50821 bp, 43 predicted proteins | sample MGYA00238163_ERZ764804 | MGnify/ENA primary metagenome ERZ764804 (study PRJEB28919, sample SAMN05720223) | activated sludge metagenome | isolation source: Anaerobic digester | place: Hong Kong...
GGCCCTATACCAGAACCTTCGTCGTCCCGCCTCGGGTGAGATTGATGTCCATATTCGGCAGATTCTTCTCCCAGGCGCCCGCCGTGAAATCGGGAACGTCGATGGAGTTGGAGCGGTTCATCACCGACCACGCGCTCAACGGAATGATGGAACTCCAGGTGACGCCGTCGTAAACGTCTTGGTCGAGCGGCAGCCCGTTGCGCAGGCAGTCGATCAGCCGCCAGTCCTCCAGCAGGTCGGTCCCTCCGTGACCGGTGCCCACACGCTTTGACAGTTCGCGCATCCGTGTGATGATCGCGGGCGTGTACTCGGCGGCCAGCGCGTCGTACTCCTGCGGGGACACCCATCCGCTCAGATCTTTGGAGATCCTCGGCGGCAGCGGATATTCCAGGGCCATCCCTTTGGTGCCGGTGATTCCGTGGATCACGGTGTGCGGTCCGCGCGGGCTGGTGGCGTCATGCTGGAGCATGATGGTGCGGCCCTTGACCGTTCGGATGATGCTGGTATTGATGTTGCCGCGGTAGGTCTTGCCCGCAAACGGCTTGAAGAAATCGTCCGTCGCGGCCAGTTCGCGAGCCTTGGCCTGCATCATGAAGTCGTTACTCTCCATCGACACCAGGTAATCGAACCTGTCGCCGCGGTTGATGTTCATGATCTGGGAGATCGGCCCCAAACCATGCGTCGGATAGATGTTTCCTCTCTTCGATGCATACAGCTTCAGCCACCACATATCCCAGTACGTGGTCTTGGAGAAGTTGTTCTTCATCTTGCTGGTGTTGTAAGCGCACTCGCCATGGACGATGTCTCCGAAGAAGCCCTGCCGGGCCATGTTGAGTGTGAGCACCTGGAAGAAGCCGTAGGCGTAATTCTCCAGCATCATGCAGTGTTTACGGGTACGTTCGGCGGTTTCCACCACCTTCCAACACTCTTCGAGTGTGGCCGCCACCGGCACCTCGCTTGCGGCGTGCTTCCCATGTTCCATGGCATAAACAGCCATGCCGGCGTGCATGTAATAAGGGGTCGCGATGATCACCAAGTCGATGTCGTCCTGCTCGCACAGCTTCATCCATTCATCTTCGTTGCCCGAGTACAGGACTGGATTGTGGTTGGTGCCATCCAGCCTCTTGCGCACCGCGGCCACGCGCTCCGGCCTGACGTCGCACAAGGCGCGAAACTCGACGCCTTCGATGTACCGCATCGTCTCCAGATGAGACGGACCGCGGTTACCCAGACCGATGATGCCGACGCGGACCTTCTCGATCTTCGGCGCGGCATACCCGGACATATTGAACCGCTGCTTGCGCGGTTTCCGGGAGTCCAATGCGGATGCGACTCCGCCGAGGAGCGGAGCGCCCGCCAGCCCAAGTCCGGCCAGGCTGGTTCGTTTGAAGAATGCTCTGCGGTTATTGTTCATCGTCGACCGTCCTTCCCAGGCATAAGTTGCGCCCGGTGGTTGGGTACAGTATGGCAGAATCGTGTGTCTGACTGTGAAAGCGGTCTGGGGCGGTTCAGGCGAAGGCGGATGTTGCGAATGCCGCGCGGACAGGATTCGCCAGCAGGCGGCGAGCCATAAGGTTGGAATCGGCCGTCTCCAGCCGGCAGGTACGTGCTCCCGCCTTCCCTTCCACAAGCACTTTGCCGTCCTGTTGGCGAACCCTGTAGACCATCGCCGCACCGGTGTTTATCGCGAGGGAATCCAGAGGCCAATCGGAATCAGCCACCAGACTGATCCCTCCTCCCGTGCCGATGAGAATGGTCATATCCGACGGAGGAGTACCGGCTCCGGCGACGGCTTCCGCGGCTTCAAAAATCCGCGACGCGTTGTCCAGGAACCGGTTCATGCTTAGGCTTATCGGACCGCAGCCGGGGAGTCTTAGTGGAATTTTGAAGAGGCGCTTATTTCAGGCTCAACCCGCCGTCCACCGCCAGAATCTGGCCGGTGACGAAGTTCGAGGCCTTCAGGAAGTACACAACCGCGTCGGCTACCTCTTCGGGCGTGCCGCCGCGCGCGGCCGGCGTGGAGCGGATCATCGCGAGGCCAGCCTCGTTGATATCGGGGAACGGGATGACGCCGGGAGCCACGGAGTTGACCGTAATCTCCGGCGCGAACGCTTTCGCCAGCGCGCGTGTCAGCATGATCACTCCGGCTTTCGACGCGCAGTAGTGCGTATGCATGGCCCACGGCCGCAGGCCGCCGAGCGAACTGATGTTCACGATGCGTCCTCCGCCCGACTGCTTCATCAGCCGCGCCGCCTGCTGCGCGCAGAAGAACACCGCCTTCAGGTTCACGTTGTGGATGAAATCCCAATCCGTTTCGGTGACTTCAAGCGGATCGCGCAGCGTGAAGCGGGCCGCGTTGTTGACCAGGCCGTAAAGCGATCCGGCGCACTGGCCCAGGTCGACGAACATTCGCTTAATTTCGTCTACGCGCTCGAGATTGGCGCGAAACAGCAGGTCCGTTCCGCACTCGGCGGCCGTCCGCCGCGCCTCGGCTTCGCTCGATCCGTAGTGGATGGCCACCCGCGCGCCCTCTTCGGCCAGGCGCAGCGCGATCCCGCGGCCGATCCGCTTGGCGGCACCGGTGACCAGTACCACCTGACCGCGTAAGCTAGTGGCGGGCTTGTCCACAGAGTTCGACCTCCTGCGTTTCCAGGACCTCTTCGTCAGGATGCGGCAGGCGGCCGGTCCAATTCAAGTACCCCCACATAAGCGCCGTGGAACTGCTCAGGATGCCGCTCCAGACACCGATGAGGCGCGGGCTCACGTGTTCACTGGCGATACCGGCGGCAGCGAGCGAGATCATCATCACCGCCCAGGTCAGCGATTCGTTGGTGGCGAACACGCGGCCACGGTACTGGTCCGGCACATAGCGCAGTAGCTTGGCGAAATTGAGCACGCTGCTGACCGCCATCGCCACCCTCGAGAGCGCGATGAAGAGCAGCGCCGCCCAGTAAGCCTCCATCACGCTGAACAGGACATAAGTGGCTCCATGAACGATGTAGCAGATCACGATGGCGCGCTTGTAATTATCGAAGCTGAGGCGCGGCCCCAACTTGTGTCCGATGATGCCGCCGGCGAGCAGCCCGATACCCGCGCAACCCCAGATGACACCGATGCCGGCGGGCCCGCGCCGGAACACGATCTCGCCGAACAGGCTGAACAGGATCTGCGCCGCGCCGCCTCCGGTGGCCCAGCCGACGTTCACCATGGCAATACCGAATATGAGCGGCGTGGCGCGAATGTAACGAAGCCCTTCGGCGTATTCGCGCCAGGGACGCACCACCTCAGTGTCGGTCAAATCCCGTCGTTCAACCCGAAAACTGCCGCGGCGCAGCCGTATCCGCGAAATGGACCAGGCCGAGTAAAAGAAGGAAAACGCGTTCAGCGCGAATGACCATTGGAAGCCGAAGTGGGTCACGGATGTGGCTCCCAGAAAGGCGCCTATCACCAGATTGCTCCACTGGGTGGTTTGCGTGAGCGTATTGGCGGCGTGCAATTCCTCCTTGCTGGCGATGGTAGGCAGGATCGAGGCGCGGCCGCTGGTGAAAAACGGAGACGCGAACATGAGCAGGCCGCTCAGGAGATACATGAGCCAGCTTGACTTGTAGTACACCGTGCCGATGAAGCCGAGCGCGACGAAAGCGCGGATCAGGTCGCTCGCGATCATCACGCGCTTCCGGTCCAGGCGGTCGAGGACCACACCCGCCAGCGGCCCGGCCAGCACCGCGGGAATGGCGCGCGCGAGCATGACCCCCGCCACCACCATTCCGCTGCCGGTATGGGCCAGAGCCAGGCTGAAGACGGCAATGTTGTTGAAATGGTCGCCTACTTCGCTGACCACCTGGGCGGTCCACATATGGCGGTAGTTGCGGTTCTCGCGCAGGAGCTTGGTAAAACCCGCCATCAGCCTCGCTCCGTGACGCAGACGCCCGCCAGCACCAGGGCCCCGCCGGCGGCGAGCGCACCCGTGATGGGTTCGCCGAGCACGGGCACCGCCAGGGCGCTGGCGATGAGCGGTTGAAGGTACGAGAACGCGGACACGCGGGAGGCCGGGATGTACACCAGCGCGTACGAAAAGATCAGGTAGCACACCACGGAGGGGAACGCCGCCATGAAAACGATGCTCAACCAGCCTGTAAGGGGCGCGGCAGAAAAATTGAAGTCCCGGGCCAGCCAAAGCGTAACCGGCGCCAGCATCAGCGCCCCACCCAGGTAGGCGAAGGTGGTGAGAGTGAGAGCGCCGTGGTGCGCTACAAGCTGTTTGCTGGTCACCGTGTAAAGCGAGAAAGTCAGCGCGCCCAGGAACACCAGCGTGTCGCCTAGGATCGTCGCCCCGTGGGATTTGCCGGGCACCAGGTTCAACACCCCGACGCCGGCCGCCGCGATCGCCATCCCCACGAACTTCAAAGCCGACAGCCGTTCGTGACCGAGCCACCCGGAAATCAACAGGACCAGGACCGGCGAAGCGGAGATCACCAGAGCCGAGTGCGCCACGCTGGTGCGGCTCAACCCCAGGACGAAAAACACCTGATTGAGCGCCACGCCCAGCAGCGCAATCAGTACCACGCTACGCCCTTCGCCCTTGGACCATAGCTCGGGAGCGTCCTGGCTCCGCCTCTTCCACCAGTACACCGGCAGGACGAAGAGGGCCGCCATAGTGGTCCTTATGCACGCCAGAAGCAGCGGCGGAAAGCTGCGCAGCGCAATCTTGCCGACAATGTAGTTCAGCGACCAGAACAGCACCATCAGCAGGATGAGCGAGTAGAGTTTGACCTGGAATGTACGGCGGCTCAAGCAACAGCCGCCTTCCGCAGGCTCATGGCTTGGTCTTGGCCTCCTGCCAGAGCGCTTCCATTTCGTCGATGGACACTTCCTCGAAGGTCTTGCCTTGCTCCTGCAGGCGCCGTTCGATGTGGCCGAAGCGCTTGCGGAACTTGGCGTTGGTGCGCCGCAGCGCCTGTTCGGGATCCACCTTCAGGAAGCGCGCGATGTTGACTACTACGAACAGCAGGTCGCCGAGCTCGTCTTCGAGCCGATCCTGGGCCGCGCCGCGACGTGCCTCGGCCAGCTCGCGCAACTCCTCGTGCAGTTTCTCGACAACCTGCTCGGTGTTCTCCCAGTCGAAGCCCACGCCCGCGGCGCGCGAGGCGATCTGAGAGGCTTCGACCAGCGCCGGCATCGAGCGCGGCACGCTGGCGAGCAGTCCTACGGGACCGCCGTTGCGTTCCGCCTTCTCCTCGGCCTTGATCTGGTCCCAACGGCGCTTCACTTCCTCAGGCGTCTTGGCGTCGCCATCGGCAAACACGTGCGGGTGCCGGCGAACGAGCTTTTCATTGATGGTGTCGAGCGAATCGCCGATTTGGAACCGGTTTTCCTCCTGCGCCATGCGGGCGAAGAAGACGGCCTGCAACATCAGGTCGCCGAGTTCCTCGCGCAGCGCGTCCCAATTGCGCGCGTCGACAGCATCGAGGACCTCGTAAGTCTCCTCGACGAGGTAGGATTTGATGGTGTCGAAGGTCTGCTTGGCGTCCCAGGGGCAGCCGCCGGGCGAGCGCAGACGAGCCATGATCTCGACCAGGCGTCGAAACTTATCCCCTGTATGTGAATCGGTCTCCATGAATATGAGTGGGGTGAAAAAGGGCCTACTATTCTAAGTTAACACACGGCGCGGGAAGCCCTGGGCATGCGGTGATCCACTTGCTCACAAGAGAGGGGACAAACCCATTCGCGCTCACGCTGAAGCCGCACCACTGGAATCGAAACTGCGCGGCCGAGAGGAGGCAAAGAAACTTCTGGTCAGTACAGACTGCTTAATATATAATGAGTGCTCGCCAGGGAGGCAAACTGGAAGCCCTGATAGCTGAGAGGAGGCGGGAAAGAACACAATGCACGTTTTCAGGACGATTCTTCTTGCGGGACTGAGTTCCGCAGCCTGGGCAGGGATGATCGGAGGGGTCAGCATCAACTACGTTTCAGGCGAGGCGATTGGAGCTCCGTGGGATCTGGCGGCGATCCACCTGCTAGACGGCAGCGGCCTTACCGGCGATGTTCACGGCGACTGTTACGCCACGAACACTTGCTGGCAGAATGGATTCGGCGGAGCGGTGCCGGCGATCATTATATTCGACCTCGGGGCTAGCTACACGTTGACCTCCATGCACATTTGGAACGGCTATTGGGCCAATTACCAGAGTGGGCGAGGTGCCAACCAAGTTGAGATCAGCACCTCCGGCGACTTGCTCACTTGGGACGCGCGGGGCACGTTTACTTTTCCTGAAGCGCCCGTTGAGCCCGCCAGCTACACTGGTTTCACACTGGACAGCCTGGATTGGGCGGGCGCACAGTACGTTCGCTTCCAGATCGATTCCAATTACGGAGGAGGCGACTGTGGAAGCTGCATCACGATGAACGAGGTCCAGTTCTTCAGCGATAGCGACGGGCAGGTGCCCGAACCGGCGTCCATAGCCCTGGTGGCCGCAGGCTTAGCGGCAGGCTTCCTGTTTCGGGCTCGGCGGCGGAGTGCGGTGTAATCGCGCGCCCAAGCACTTAGGCAGGCAGATCTGAGAGGCGTTTCACGCGTTTGTAACGTCTCGCCCGTCCCCAGAACTGTTACGCCAGCTTATAGCCCGCGCCACGGAGTGTCAGGATGTGGCGGGGGTGCTTCGGATCCTCCTCCAGCTTTTGGCGAAGCCAGGTGATGTGGACATCCACCGTGCGGGTGAGGGGGGCGCAGGTGTAACCCCACACATCCTTCAGCAGCTCGGCGCGCGAGACGACCTCTCCCCGGCGCTCGGCCAGGTAGCGCAGTAACTGGAACTCGCGTGCTGAAAGGCTGACCGGCGCGCCGTTGACGCGGGCTTCTCCGCGCTTGAAATCCACCTCCGCCGGGCCGAAGCGCAACGCCTCGGGCACCGAAGCTTGGGGCGCGCGGCGCAGCAGGGCCTCCAGGCGCGCCAGCAACTCCATGACTTCGAAGGGCTTGGTGAGATAGTCGTCGGCTCCGGTCTTGAGGCCGTGGACTTTGTCGGCCAACTGCCCGCGCGCGGTCAGCATGAGGATGGGGACCATCGATCCGTGTTCACGGAGTTTGCGGCAGACCTCGAAGCCGTTCATCTGCGGCAGCATCACATCGAGGATGATCAAGTCGTAACTGCTCGACAGGGCTTTCTCGAGGCCCGCGGCACCGTCGGCGGCGCTCTCAACAGCGTAACCTTGCATTTCGAGGCGGTCGGTGAGCGTCAGGACCAGGCCGGCCTCGTCTTCGACGAGAAGGATTCTCTTGGAACTCATGCGGCGGAAGCTTTCGCTATGGGCAGGCGCACCATGAAGCAGGCGCCCTTCCCGGGGTTATTGGCGGCCACGATACTGCCGCCATGCGCTTCAATAATGCGCTTGACCAATGAAAGACCGAGGCCCAAGCCGCGCGTTTGGCTTTCACGGGCACGGCGGCCCCGATAAAACGGATCGAAAATACGGTTGATTTCGGCCGGCTCGATGCCGGGCCCGCCATCGGAAACTTCGATCTCGACGGCATCGCCCAGGTTTCTGGCGCGCACGTGGATGGGCTCTCCGCGCCCGCCATGCGTGGCCGCGTTGCTCACCAGGTTGCGCAGCGCGTGGACCAGCGCCGTTCGATCGGCGTCGACCGGAGGCAAGTCCGGATCGAGATCCTTGACCAGATCACAGCCGGAATCGTTCAGTTCGTGCGCACAGGCTGCCGAAGCACGCTCGACCAGGTCGTTCACCTCGACCGGTTGCCGCTCGAAGGCGGAACTCGTACGCGCGAACGCGAGGATCTGCTCGACCATCTCTGACAGGCGGCGGCCCTCGTCGCGCACAAGGGCCCCGTAGCGGCGCACCGACTCGGGCCCCTTGGTTACGCCATCGGCAAGGTTTTCGCCGGCCGAACGGATGACGCTCAGTGGGGTGCGCAGTTCGTGCGAAACGCCAGCGACGAATTCGAGTTGCAGTTGCGCCAAAATCTGTGCCCGGCGCAACGCGATCAACATCACGGCGATGGCGACGGCCAGCAGCGCCAACACGCCGAAACCGACGGCGAGGTTGCGCTTTCGCACCGCGCCCACGACGGCTTCCAGCGACCCGGCGTGGTGCACCATCAATAGTTGCCACGGACCTTCCGCGGGAGCGAACGTTGGCGCGGGAGGACCGGGCGGCCGGTTAAAACCGCCTTCCTCCCTCCGGAAGAAGCGTCCCATGCGCAACGGCAAAAGCGGCACCGAGGCGTCCGGGTGGGCGATGATGGCCCCGGGGACGCCGGGTTCGGAATCGTAGAGGACGTTCTTCGATTTGTTATCAGTTACCTGCACACGGTAATCGAGCACGCCGTCCCGGCTAAGATGCCTGCGCACGAGGGCGGGTAGAAGCGTGTGACAGATGTACGCCTCGTCCAGTTCGACGATGCTCCAGTGGAGCGAGCGGGGAGGTCCGGGCAGCCCGCTTCCAGGCCCACCCCGTTCTCCGAACCGGGGCGGCCGCATGTCAAAGTGCGGCGAGATTAGGATCAAGGGACTAGCGCCAACTCCCGGCTGCCGGGGTGGCCCGGGTAACTCGCCCGGCCGTTCACGCTCGATGAACCTCTCCCGGACCGGGGCCAGTGAATCCGGCCAGGCCACATCCTCGAATCGGCCAGTCTCGGCGTTCAACCGCCGCAGATTCTGCTTGCCGGGTTCCGAAGATGTCAGGTAAACCGCCCGCACGATTCCGCGGTGGGGGTTGTTCGCGGCCCAGTTGGCGTAACGGTCCGCCAGTTCACCCTCCACCTGTTCCTGATAGAAGAAGCGCCCAAGCTGGATTTGGGTGTGCGCGCGGGAAACTTCCGTTTCCAGGTCCCGCGCCAGTTGTGTAGCCGCGCCGTACAGGTGGCGGCGCATGCGAACTGCATCGGCCTCACTGAGCTGGCCCAGCCAACGGTACTGCAAGACCGCCAGCGTGACCAGCAAAACGGCCCCGATGGCTGACGTCAGCAAAAGCAAAAGACTCGCACGCCGAGGCATCCGACCTCATTATAGGACGCGAATGTTATCTCCCAAAACGAATTGTTAAGACTGTAAAGCACGATTTCCGATAGTTTTACCACCACTTACATCGAAGGAGCGTTTAATAGAGTAGGGACATGATGGAGCTTGTCCGGCAAGAGAGGAAATGGACAATGGCAAGAGTTTTGATCGGTTTGATGTTCGCGATGTACGCCTTGGCGCAGATGCCCGCGGCGGGCGGCCCGATGGGTTCGATGGGACCCGGCGGACCCATGGGTCCGCCAGTGATGGGCATGCACATGATGGGGCCGCGGGGAGAGATGGGACCGCCCGAGGAACTGAAGGATTTTCTGGGACTCGACGACAAGCAGGTGGAGAGCTTGCAGCAGATCGCAAAGAAAGCTCACGAATCGATGCGCAGCGCATCCGAAGCGATGCGCACGAAACAGCAGCAGTTGCGGGACCAGATCGAGAAGGCCACGGATCCGACAGCGGCAGGGAAGCTGCTGTTTGAAATCGAGGCCCAGCGGAAGGCCATGCCCGCCATCCGCCAGAAAGCCCACACGGACGCTTTGGCGGTGCTGAACGAAGGGCAGAAGACCAAGTTGAAGGAACTGCGGAAGGAAAACGCGGAACGTGCCGCAGCCCGGCAGGCCGTGGGACTGAACCTGATCAATCCGCCGATGTTCATGGGGCCGCAAGGTCCAATGATGCCGGGCGGACAGCGGCGAGGACAGGACCGTGGCTTCCGGCAGGGCCCGGGTATGGGACCGGGGCAGGGTCCAGGCGGGCCGATGCCGGAACCGGCACAACGTCCAGAGTAAGCCCCGTCAAGAATCTCCGGGGTAGCCCCAGGGTTACCCCGGAACGTTTTCCCCATCCTCCCCAAAAAGGGATTCCGCACTCCGGCCGGCAGGTCAGCTTGCCGGGGGCAGATCTCGTGTAGAATTAAAAGGCGTTAATCCCACCGAAGAACCAGTTGTCCTTCCTTTTGGATCTGGCGCGATGATCCGAACCGTGGAAGGAGCAACGAATGCGAGTGTTTCTGGTAAATCCCAGCGACGTGGCCTTCGGGATTGGTGTCATTACACCTCGGTGGTTGTTCGTATTGGCGGCCGCGACGCCGGCACAGTACGGCGACCCGGTTGTCGTGGACGAGACGATCGAACCCTTCCCTATTGACCGGCTCATGCCGGGCGACGTGGTCGGTATCGGCATCCACACGGCCAACGCATTGCGCGGACTGGAACTCGGACGCAAGGCACGGGAACGAGGCGCCTGGGTGGTCTTCGGCGGCATCCACGCCTCGCTCTTTCCGGAAGAGGCCGCCGATCTCGGCGGCGCGCACGCGGTGGTCAAGGGCGACGGCGACCTAATCTGGCAGACCGTGCTTGCCGACTGCGCCGGCGGCGCTCCCCGAGCGATTTACAACGGCGGCCACGTGGATTCCGGCCAGTTCCTGGCAGCGCGCTGGGACTTGTTGCCGCCGGACCGGTATATGTGGGCGTCGGTACAGACCGTTCGCGGCTGCCCCAAGCACTGCTCGTTCTGCTCGGTCTGGAAAACAGACGGCCAGAAGCCGCGCCAGCGCCCGCCCGGCGCAGTCATGGAGGAAATTGTCCAACTACGGCGCTTGGGCTACCGGGTCATCGCCCTGGCCGACGACAACTTTTACACGGTAACCCTCGGCGATCTGGCCGCGGCGGAGCGGAGGGGAGACGAGGCCGCCCTGACCCGGCTGAGCCGTATGCGCGCTGAGCGCTTCGAGTTGATGGAGCGGTTGGCGGAATTGCCGAGCGACACGATTCTGTTTACCCAGATCACGATGGAAGCGGCCGAGGACACTTCATTTCTGGACGCCATGCGCAAGGCCCGCATTAAGGGTGCCTTAGTGGGCGTCGAGGCCGTTACTGCCGAAGGTCTCAAGTCGGTGTTCAAGGACTTCAATCTCTCCGGGCAAACGCTGGTGCGGCGTCTGCGCCTGTTCAAGCGCCATGGCGTCCACGTCCTCGGATCCTTCATTTTCGGCCTTGAAAGCGACCGCGCGGATACCTTCCAGGCTACTGCCGAACTGGCGAAGCAGGCCGGGCTGACTTTCGCTCAGTTTGTCTGCATGACGCCTTTCCCCGGCACGGTGGATTTCGCCCGCTGGGAGCTCGGCGCGGGCAAGGACGCCGGAGACGTGCAAGGTGTGCCGCTCACACGCTACTGGCTAATTCCCGGACACCTGCGGCCGAAACTGTATACGCCGCACCCCACGATGAGCTCGGAGGAAATTCGCGAGCGTACGCAAGGCGTCTGGGACAGCTACTACAAGCTCGGCGAAATCTGGAAACGGGCCGATTGTGTGAAATCCGTGAAATCGCGCCTGGCGTTCGTCTTCATCTCAAAGCTCTACCGCCAAATGTATGCCAACACAGGCATCGCTACCGATAGCGCCCGTCGCAGGCGGGCCAACCGCTGGGCACGCTGGATGGCCAAGCTTTGCCTGAAGCTGTTCCGCGCCAAACCGCTGACAGATTTGCAGGTTCCCGCAGCGAACCCGGTGCTGGTGCGCCCCGCATAGAAAAATGGTCGGTTATACTGTCTGTTGAGGGGTGCGATGAAGACCTACGTGAAGTTTGGGGCGCTCGTTGTCGTCATCGTCGGTACGCTGGTGTACCTGGCCGCGGGTGGGATCAACGAGACCAAGACTTATTACAAGACCATTGCCGAACTCGGCCAGATGGGCGGCGGTGCGATGGGCAAGCGCCTGCGCGTGGCCGGGGACGTCGAGCCGGGTTCTATTCACCGCACCGGGCGCGAGGTGGAGTTCACGCTGAAGCAGGACGCCCTGCGCTTGAAAGTGGTCTACAAGGGCAGCGATCCGCTGCCGGACACTTTCCGCGATGGCGCGCAGGCTCTGGCCGACGGCAAGATGGAACCCAATGGCGTGTTCCACGCCGCCAAGATCCAGGCCAAGTGCGCGTCGAAGTACGAAGCTAAACCCGGGCAGCAGCATCCAACGGGTGTGAGCAAAGCGGGCTTCTAGCTGACAATCTCCTATGGAAAACCTGGGCGTACTCGCGATTCTCATCGCATTCTGTCTGGCTGCGTATGCGGTTCTGGCTTCGCTCGCCGGAGCCAGGAAGAGGAAGCCGTATCTCGTACGCAGCGGCGAGCGTGCGGTCTATGCTGTGTGGGCGCTGGTCACAGTGGCGAGCGGCATCCTCGTTTATTCACTGGTGAGCGGCGATTTCCGCCTGGCCTACGTAGCGGCGCACACCAATCGCGCCATGCCCGTTCTCTACAAGGTGGCAGCCTGGTGGGGCGGACAAGAGGGCTCGCTCCTGCTTTGGAGTTGGCTGCTGGCCGGGTACTCGGCCGTGGTGGTGGCGTTCAACCGCAGGCAGCACCGGTCGCTGATGCCGTATGTGATCACGGTGTTGATGCTCACCCAGGTGTTCTTCCTGGTGCTGAACGCGTTCGTGGTAAGCCCGTTCCGGCTGCTTGCAATGGGCGGGGGCGTCATGGAAGTGCCCGACGGCAACGGGTTGAATCCGCTGCTGCAGTACTGGGCGATGGCCATCCATCCACCCATGCTGTACTTGGGCTACGTCGGCTTCGTGGTGCCGTTCGCCTTCGCCATGGCTTCACTGATCACCCGGCAGCCGGGCGACAGCTGGATTCACACCACGCGGCGCTGGACGCTGATCACCTGGATGTTCCAAAGCATCGGAATCCTTCTGGGCGCGGGTTGGGCGTACGCGGTTCTTGGTTGGGGCGGCTACTGGGGATGGGACCCGGTGGAGAACGCATCGCTGCTGCCGTGGATCACGGCGACCGCCTTCCTACACTCGGTGATGATGCAGGAAAAGAAGGGAATGATGAAGGTCTGGAACATCGTGATGATTTCAGCCACCTTCTTCCTTTGCATCTTCGGGACGTTCCTGACGCGTTCAGGTGTGGTCAGTTCGGTGCACGCCTTCGCGCAGTCGCCCATCGGCCGGTACTTTGTCGGCTTCCTGGCGTTGGGCATCGCGGCGACAATCTACCTGATCCTGGACCGGTTGGATTATCTGAGGAGCGAAGCGCGGCTGGAAAGCGTGCTGTCGCGCGAGTCGGCCTTCATGTTCAACAACCTGATCCTGCTGGCCGCCGCTTTTGCTGTGCTGTGGGGCACGCTATTCCCGGTGATTTCGGAAGCCGTCACGGGCGAAAAGATCAGCGTGGACACGCCGTTTTTCAACCGCGTGAACGTGCCTATCGGACTGTTCCTGCTGTTCCTGACGGGTGTGGGCCCATTGATTGCCTGGCGTCGCAGTTCGCCGGAAGGGTTGAAGCGCAACTTTCTGTGGCCGGGCGCAGCAGCGCTAGCGCTGATGGTTGCTCTGTTGATGGCAGGTGTCAGGCACTTGTACGCCATCGTCAGCCTGGGTTTGTGCCTGTTCGTGGCCTGGACGATCGTTAGCGAATTCTACAGGGGCTCGCGAGCCGTCAAAACGCGCACGGGTTCCGGCCTGCTCGCGGCCGCCGCAGAGCTGACGCATCGCAACACGCGCCGCTACGGCGGCTACATCGTCCACATGGGAGTGGTGCTGATGTTTCTCGGCTTCACCGGTTCGGCGTTCAACAAGGACTCGACCGTCGAAGTGAAAGTGGGCGACGGGATTCACCTAGCCGGCTACGACCTGAAAGTGAAGGATCTGCGCGAGGGCGAAAACGAGAACTACACCTGGCACCACGCAGTAGTGGACGTATTCCGCGGCGGCAAATTGATCGACACGCTAGAGCCCGAGCGGCGCATGTATAAGGCCAGCCGGCAGGGCACGTCGGAAGTCTCGATCCGCCGCCGCCTGCACGAAGACCTGTACCTTAATTTCGCGGGCATGACCGACGATAACCAGCGTGCCGTGATCCAGGCTTATGTCTTTCCCCTGGTGAGCTGGATCTGGGTGGGCTTCTGGGTGATGCTGGCGGGCACCCTGATCTGCCTGGTTCCCAGCAAAGTGCGGCTGGATTACGCCCGCACCGAACTTTTGGAAGTCGCAGTAAAGAAGTCCCGGGTGGAGAATTGAATTTTCAGAGACTCGAATGATCCTTCTCTCAACCGCTGTTGCTCTCGTCCTGGGGTCGCTCGTGTACACTCTGTTCGTGCGTGCCAAGGACCTTCCCGAACCGGAACCGGTGTCTCCCTCCGCACATCTGGAAGAACGCAAGGCGCAGATCTACGAGAACCTGCGCGATTTGCAGTTTGAATTCCGCGTCGGCAAGTTGTCCGAGGCCGACTACCAGGCGTCGAAGGATCTCCTCCAGAAGGAACTGGCCCAGGTGACGGCGCAGATCGAAGGGACCGGTTCGACGTCTGTCACCCCGCCGTCTGAGCCCAAACCGGCAACGTCGAACGTCTGCCCCCATTGCGGCGCCCAGTTCGCTCAGGCGCTCAAGTTCTGCGGCGAGTGCGGCAAGCCTATGGTGGAGGGGCGGTCATGAGGCTGCAGGCGCTGGTTTTCTTCGTGGCCGGGACGCTGGCGGCAGCCATCGACGGCACTGTCATCAATGGCACTACTGGCAAGCCGCAGGCCGGTGCGAGCGTGCTGCTAACCAGCATGGGACAGGGCGGTATGTCGCCGCTCGGAACGTCGCGCACGGGGGCGGACGGGAAGTTCCGTATCGAAGGGTCCGCCGAAGGCGCCGTGCTGCTGCAAGTCACGCACCGGGGCATTACGTACAGCCAGATGCTGATGCCGGGCGAGCCAACGTCGGGCATTGAAGCGAAGGTGTACGACACTTCGGCTAAGCCCGGCAGCGCAGAGGTGATCGAACACATCGTGCTGCTGCAACCCGGCGCGGGCCAGGTCGCGGTAAACGAGACCGTCATATTCCGCAATTCCGGCAAAGTCACTTACAACGACCCGGTGAACGGCACGCTGCGCCTTTACGTGCCCGGGGAAACCAAGGACGAGCTTCGCGTGATGGCGCGCGCGCCTCAAGGGATGCCGGTGCCCCGCGCAGCGGTGAAAACCAGGCAGCCCAACGTCTACAAGGTGGATTTCCCGATCAAGCCCGGCGAGACGAGCATCGACATGTCTTACACGGTTCCGCTAGCGACGCCAGCAGTCTTCGCGGGTAAAGTGCTGCACCCGGGCGGAGCGCTGCGATTGGTGGTGCCGCAAGGCGTGGCGCTTTCGGGCGCGGGCGTGACGCGAGTCGGCGAGGAGCCGCAGTCCAAGGCACAGATCTACGCGGCATCAGGGCCGGAATACAAAGTGCAAATACAAGGTTCGGGCGAACTGCGCGCTGCGAACACAGCTCAGGGGGCGCAGGAGGAGGAAGATTCCGGCCCGCCCATCACGCAGATTCTGCCGCCAGCTTACGACAAGGTTTACTGGACCCTGGGCCTAGCGGGGGCGATTCTGGCGCTGGGCTTTGTGATGCTTTACAGGCGCGGCGCGCCGCACGAGACTCCTCAAAAAGGTAAGAACAAGTAACATGGGCGCCGTCAGTGTGGAGGGCGTCTGGAAGTTTTACGGGGACTTCCCCGCCCTGCGCGACATCAGCTTTGAGATCGCCCCGGGCGAGTGCCTGGCGCTGCTCGGCCGCAACGGCGCGGGCAAAACCACGCTGCTGCGTATCCTGGCGGGCCTGGCGCGGGCTTCCCGGGGCCGCGTGACGATATTCGGGGAAGAGCCGCGCAGCGAGCGGGCGCGGGCACGCATCGGCGTGTTGGGGCACGGGATCGCCGTATACGACGAACTTTCGGCTTTCGAGAACCTGAAGCTTTTCGCGCGGCTTTACGCGCTCGACAACCCTGCGCGCACGGCCATGGAGTGGCTGGAGCGTACGGACCTGGCGCGCGTGAAGGATTCACGCGTGCGCGAGTTTTCCCGCGGCATGCGGCAGCGGCTGGCCGTGGCGCGGGCCTTCCTGCATTCGCCGTCGCTGCTCATTCTGGACGAACCGTTCACCGCTCTGGACGACCGCGCCATCGCCGTGCTGCAGGAACTCCTGCGCGCGGCGCTGGCCGAGGGCCGTACCATCGTCATGTCCACGCACCAGCTCCGCGAAGCGCTCGAACTGGCCAGCGGCGTCGCGCTGATCGTGCGCGGGCGCCTGGCGCATCGCGGGCCTCGCACCGAGGAGATGCTGGCCGATCCCGGCTGGCTCTACCGGACTTACGGGGAGGCGTGATGAGGCTGCTCAGACAAGCGGCGACCGTGGCGGCCAAGGACCTGCGCAGCGAGATCCGCACTAAGGAAGCGATCAACGCCTCGCTCGCTTTTGCCCTGGTCATCCTGCTGCTGTTCAGCTTCGCTTTCGACCCGACATCCGACCAGACACGCGAAATGTCCGGAGGGCTGCTCTGGCTGGTGTTCGCCTTCGCCGGCGCGCTGATCCTGAACCGCAGCTTCGCGCGCGAACTCGAGAACGACTGTCTCGACGCATTACTGGCAGCGCCTATCTCCGGCGCGGCGCTGTTCCTGGGCAAGGCGTGGGCCAACCTCGTGCTGCTGCTCGCCGTCGAACTGCTTTCCTTGCCGGTATTCGGAGTTTTCTACAACGTGCGCTGGACGCCGCAGTGGCCCGCGCTGCTCTTGGTGCTTGTGCTCGGAACCTGGGCGCTTACCGTCATCGGCACCATGTTCAGCGCACTGACCGTCAACCTGCGGCTGCGCGAAATCATGCTGCCGATGCTGGTTTATCCTTTCATGATTCCCGCGCTGATGGCGGCCATACAGATCTCGACCGGACTCATCAACGGCCAGCCGCTCGCAGGCGCTATGATCGACTGGTTGAAGCTGCTGGCGGGCTTCGATCTCATCTACACCGCGCTGGCGCTGGCGCTGGCCGACACCGTGCTCGTGGGGTGAAACATGCGTGAACGAATTCTGGTGATACTTATTGGCATCGCGGCGGTCCTGCTGGTGCGAAATCTGTTCGTGATTCTGCTGCGCCTGCCGGACGAGGCGATGCAGGGCGCAATCTACCGGATCATCTTTTACCACGTGCCCGCGGCGTGGACGGCCTTCATCGGCTTCTTTGTAGCCATGGTGATGAGCGTCACGCACTTAACCACCAAGAAGCTGAAGTATGACGCGGTGGCGGTGGCGGCGACCGAAGTTTCGCTGGCGTTCGCCGCGGTGAACCTGGTCACGGGCATGTTTTGGGGCCGCATCATCTGGGGGATCTGGTGGACCTGGGACCCTCGGCTCACCTCGATGCTGGTTTGCGTGCTGCTCTACGCCGGCTACCTGATGCTGCGGCAGGCCATTGAAGATCCGACCGCGCGCGCGCGTGCGTCGGCCGTTCTTTCGATCTTCGCCTTTGTCGATGTGCCCATCGTGTTCTTCTCCATCAAGTGGTGGCGCACGCAGCACCCGGCGCCGGTGGTGTACGCCGGGGGCTCGATGGATCCGGAGATGTGGCGCATGCTGTTCCTGAACTGGGTGCCGATCCTGCTGTTGTGGGTGGTGCTGCTGTCACTGCGCATGCGCCAGGAAGAAACACGCCGCGAACTGGACGCCCTCCGCCGCCACGCCCACGCGCTGTAACAGTGACGGCTGGAAAGCCCATGGCACGTGTGGCAACCTGTCTGTATGATTCTTTGCCTGTTGCTGATGCTGCCCGCGTTCGCTTTTCGCGAGACGAGCCATCAATCGCTGCTGCTTGAGGACCACGGCAAGCCGGTCTATGAATACAACTACGGGATGGTGCTCAAGCCCGGGTTCCCGGCGGAGATGAGCCGTTCCGGCTACCTGCATCCGGTGTATGCGCCCGACGGCACCCTGCTCACTGACGACTTCAACCCGGATCACGCGCATCATCGCGGAATCTCCTGGATGTGGCAAGTGGTGAAAGTGAACGGCCAGAGCTACGACCTGTGGACCGTGAGGGGCATCAAATCGAAGTTCGTCAAATGGATCGTGCGCGAGGCCAAATCGAAGACCGCCCGGCTGGCGGTAGAAAACGGCTGGTTCGTGGGCGACCGCAAGGTGGTGGTCGAGAAGGCAAACATTGTGGCGCATGCGGTTGAGGGCGACCGGCGGCGCCTCGATTTCGAACTGACCTTCGAAGCCGTCTCCTCGCCCGTAGAGATTGCGGGCACGCCCGATGGCAAGAAAGGATTCGGCGGATTCTGCATGAGGTTTGCACCGCGCGACGGCGGCAAGGCGGCGACAGAGATCACGACGGAAAAAGGGAAGGCGGAAAAAGACGGCGTCAACGAGCCGCACCGCTGGGCCGCCGTATCAGGCACTTTCCAGGGCAAGCCTGCCGGGGCGCGCATCGACGATTCGCCGTCGAATCCGGGCTATCCCAACAACGGCTGGCTGCTGCGTCATGGATTCGGATTCCTGAATCCTTATTTCCCCGGTTTGAATTCTTACACGATCCAGCCCGGTAAGCCGCTCAAGCTGCGCTACACGGTGACGCTCTTCACGGGCACTGAAGTACCTAAGTAGCGGGGATCTCCACCGAGACAAGCGCTTCGGCGTCCTCGCCGTAGGGCCCCATGGCGAGCAACCTTCCGCCGGGGCCCATAGCGATCGAGCAGCCGATGCACTTGCGTCCTTTCCACGGCCCGCCGGTGAGCCAGCCGACGTTGCTTACGCCCACCACGGTCACGGGGTATTCCTGCGTTATCGACCGGTAGGCACCCAGCCACAGTTCGCCGTACGGCGTGGCCGCATTGTCGTGATCGGCGTCCACTGCCCAGGCACAGGGCGACAGCAACAGTTGCGCGCCCATGCGGCCCAGAGCGCGTCCTAAACAGAGCGATTCGGGAAAATTGTCCGCGCAGATCGCAAGGCCCACCACGCCCACATCCGTTCGGGCCACGACGAGACTTTCGCCAGTCGCATAGAGATCGCGCGCGATATCGAGTTCGTTGATCTTGCGGTGACGGATCAGAATCTCGCCGGCGGGCGAGATGAGGACCGCCGCGTTGTACACACGCTCGCCGGCGCGCTCGGTGACGCCTGCTACCACGTAAATGGATTCGCGCCGCGCCGCGGCGGCCAGGCAGCCGGTTACCGGGCCGGGAACCGGCAACGCATCGGCGCGGGCCCCGGGCCAGGTCCACCCGAGATCGAGGCACTCCGGCAGCACGACAATGCGGGCGCCTTGCGCGGCGGCGCGTTCGATCATCCGCACAGCGCGACTGAGATTCGCTTCGCGCTCGCCGCAGACGACCAGCATCTGCGCCATGGCGATGCGAAGGTTTGAAGACCGGTCCGGCGTGGCCGTCGATTCTAGCCCACCTTGCGGCACAGGTATTCCCTCAAGAAGAGCCCATCCTGCCGTTGGTCGAGGATCTCGAGGCCGGCGCGCGTGAGTAATCCTTCCATGATCCAGGCGAGCGTGCTGTACTCCTGGCGAATGTGCCGCAGCAATGCGTGACGCGAAGTTTCGGGCATGTCCGGGCCAGCGATGCGGTCGAAGTAGACGCCCGGCTGATCGCCGGTCCAGTCAAACACCACGTCACGCAGCGAGAGCCGGCCCCCGGGCTTAAGCCAGGTGTAAATCCTCTCGAGCGCCACCGCCTTCCAAACGTCCGGCAGATGGTGCAGCGCAAGACCGGAAACCACCGCATCGTAGGTTGCCGCGTCAGCCTGGTGCGTCAGGAAGCCGCCCGTTTGAAACGTGATGTTCACGATGCCGCATTCCCGGGCGCGCTGCGCGGCGTATTCCAGCATGACGGGCGAAATATCGATGGCGGTCACCTGGGCGCAAAGCGGAGAGGCGTCGCGGGCAAAAGCGCCCGTTCCGGTGCCGATTTCCAGCACATGCGCGCCCGGCTGCAATTGCAGGATCTCGATAATGCGGCGGTTCTCGGCACCCACGTCGCGCACCTCGCGCATCCTGCTGTCGTAAGCTTCAACCTCGGCCACGTTTTCGTAGTCGGTGCCGATCTGCTGCGCCTCGTCCCACTGCCACACCGGTATCATAGGATCTTCCTGTAGCTTGCCTCTTCTATGCAATCGAGCGACCCGCCGTCAACTCCTTTGGTCGTTCGACTCTCCATTGTCCATCGGAGTGCCGCGGCTGTGGTAGCCTCGCGCGTATGAAATCCCGTGAACCGTTCCGTCGCAACATCCTGCGAAGCGCACTAGCGGCGCCGCTCGCCCTTTCGTCCGCTTCCGCCGCGACTGGCGCCGGCGCACACCCTGTGGACATCCCGGGTGGGTTGAGCCATCTCTATTTGAAGCGTAAGGCGCGGCGGCGCCGTGCATCGAGCGCCGACCCGACCGGCGGCAATCGCGACGGCTTTCCGCTGGAAGCCGGAGCAAGCGTAGACTTAGCACGCATGGAAGGCGCCGGATGCATACGCCACATCTGGGTCACCCTGCACAGCCTGGAAGAGCACTACCTGCGCCGGTGCGTCCTGCGCGCCTGGTGGGACGGAGAGCCGCAGCCCAGCATCGAAGTTCCGGTGGCGGACTTCTTTTGCGTGGGCCATGCGGCGATCGCCAACTACTGGTCGTTGCCCATGAATGCGAATACTGGCGGCGATTCGATCGAGCGCCATCGTATGGGCATGAACTGCTTCTTCCCCATGCCCTTCTCGAAAGGCGCTCGCCTTGCCATCGAGAACCAGGGCGGCAGGTCTCTTCGCGGGCTGTATTGGTACATCGACTACGAACAGTACGAGTCCCTGCCCGGCGATGCGTTGCGCTTCCACGCCTTCTGGAAGCGCGAGAATCCTTTCGCTGCCGCTTACGACATCGCGCATCTACCAGCGGGGCCTTTGGTAAACAAGGACGGCAGGCGCAATTACGTGATCCTCGACGCGCGCGGCGAAGGCCACTACGTGGGATGCAACCTGAGCGTGGACAACCTGAACCCCCATCATGGTTTCAGTTGGTTCGGAGAAGGTGACGACATGATCTTCATCGACGGCGAACCGCTGCCTTCGCTGGCTGGCACCGGCACCGAGGATTACTTCTGCTATGCCTGGGGCTATCCGGGCGGACTGAGTTCCACTCCCTACCACGGCGTCACCGTCGTGGGCGAATTGAAAGGCAAGGCGATTTACTCGGGCAAGTGGACGATGTTCCGCTTCCACGTCGATGATCCCGTTCAGTTCGAGAAATCAATCAAGGTCACTATCGAGGCGGGCCACGCCAACGTGCACGCCAACGACATCGCGTCCACTGCTTACTGGTACCAGCGCGAACCGCACGCGCCCTTCCCTCGCTTGCCACCGGCGGAAAAGCGTTTGCCAATCCCCGAGTGGGACAGCCTACGCAGTTTCTGGAAGACGTTGTAGACGCTGTACAGCGGCGAGTTTCCGACTAAGGCAAATCAGGGAGTCACCTTACTGGGAAAGTCGGATTCCCATCTGATGGCTTCGGTAGTGTACTAGACTTGCGGCCACTCTCTGGCTGACGAGGTTGAGGACTGTCATGAGGAAGAACCTGCTGCCTTTGCTCGGCATTGCGCTCGCCGTTGCAATCCTGGCGACAGTGGTATTTTACGGGCTGTTCTTATCGAAGTTCCAACTTGGTTCGGGCACCGCATCGGGACCGCCCGTGGTCGTGGCTGCAAGGGACCTGGACCGTGGCGCGGTGCTGAAATCCGAGGACGTGAAAGTTGTGAACTGGAACAGGTCAGCGCCCCTCAAGGGCGCGCTCACTCGGCCAGAGCAGGTGGCCGGCCTGAACCTGATCACCGCGGTCGGAGAAAACGAGCCAATCACCGAAGCGCGCGTGGCCTCGCGGCAGGGCGGAGGCGGCCTGGGGATTGCGGCCGGGATGCGCGCCGTGTCCGTCCACGTCGTCGATTCGAGCGGCGTAGTGGCCATGCTGCGTCCCGGGCACAGAGTGGATGTTCAGGTGGTAGCCTCGCCCAACCGGGACAACCAGCAGGACGTGCGGCTACAGACCGTGCTGCAACACATGGAGGTGCTCGCTGTCAGCCCGCAGGCTGAGAACTCCGCAGGACGATCCGCTGGCCAGGTAATCACGTTACTGGCAACGCCGACGGAAGCCGATATGCTCGGGCTGGCCGATTCAGTTGCCCGCATTCGGCTGACGCTGCGGAACCCGATGGACGAGCAGCGCGGCCGGCCCTCCGCGATGACTCTCCCGGTCCTGTTCGGCCAGGGGAAGGTCGCGCCCGTGGCACCGCCGCTTCTGCGCGCTGCCAAACCAGTTGCGCCGCGCGCTTTGCCGGTGAGTGCTTCCGCGCAGGTACGCTCGACGAGCGCCCGCGCGCTACGTCCTCTCGCAAGCGGTGCCGAAACCTGCCCGCCCACACCACCGTCATGCCGCTGATCGTTGCCATCGTCTTCTTCGGGTGCGTTTTCGGCGCGGTCGCCACGGCGCTGGTGCTGGTGGTTTCCGCCAAACCGGGCCGCAAGAGTACCCGAGGCGCGGAAGGCGGCGAAACCAGCGAAACAGACCCATTCAGTGAGGATTCGCCACTACTGCTCAAGAGGGACGACGAACTGAGCACGATCTCGATTTGGGCCAACATCCTGGCGCGCTTCGACTTTGTGGAAGGCATGCGGGCACAGACCGCGCAGGCGGGTTTGAACTGGTCGGTGGGCCGCGTAACCTCACTCATGCTGTTGAGCGGCGCCGTAACCTGGGCCTTGTTTCGCAACCTTCCCGGCGCGCCCGGCTGGGCGATAGCGCTGGTGGCGGCAGGCGCGGCATTTCTCCCTTACGGATATGTTCTGCGCCGGCGCGCGAAGCGCCTCGTGCGCATCGAAGAGCAATTCCCGGACGCCCTCGATTCGCTCTCCCGCGCGCTGCGGGCCGGCCACCCTTTCTCGGCTGGTCTCCAAATGTTGGCGGAAGAGGCGGAAGAACCACTGGCGGGAGAATTGCGAAAGACGGCCGCCGAAGTGCGCCTGGGGCGCAGTTGGGATATTGCGCTGGACAATCTGGCGGGCCGGTTGCCGCTGCCCGAAATAAGTTTGTTCGCCGCCGCCATCGGACTACACGGACGCACCGGCGGCAAATTGGGCGAAGTTTTGGGCAACCTCTCCGAGACCATGCGTGAGAACGTTTCGCTGCGCGGCGAAGTTCGCGCGCTGGGGGCGCACGGGCGCTTAAGCGGAGGCGTGCTGACCGTGCTGCCGTTTGTCATCGCCGTCATGCTCACCTTCGTTAACCCGTCGTACCTCGGCGCGTTATTCGCCCATCCCATGGGGAAGCACCTGGTGGCCGGGGCCATCGGCTGCATGATCCTGGCGCACTTCATCATCCGTAAGATCGTGGACATCAAGCTATGACGGCGGAATTCATTGTGCTCGCAGGGTTCTTCGGCTTCGTGGCGCTGGCCGTGCTCGTCGCAGGTTACTTCTTCCTGGTGCACGCCAAGCCGGAGGTGGCAGCCGCCAGCTCGATTCTCGCCGGACCGGGTCTCGAACAGGAACCCTCGCTGCAGAATTCGTTCGTCCACATCATGCGGCGTGTGGGCCAGGCCTTCCCCACCGCCACAACATCGAGCGCCGCAGCGCGCCGGCAGTTGGAGGCGGCAGGCTTCCGTTGGGAGGCCGCGCCACAGGTTCTGTTCGGAATCAAGTACGCGGGAGCGCTGTTCCTGGCCGGGCTCGGAGGCTCGACCGCGGCGCAAGCCGGCCAGGGGCTCGGCGGCGTTCTGGTGGGCGCCCTGTGCCTGGGGGGTTTTGGATTCCTGGTTCCCGACCGGGTCCTGGAAGTGATGGTCCGGCGCCGTTCGGAGCGGCTGCGGCGAGCGCTGCCCGCCGCTTTAGACCTGCTGGTGCTGGGCCTCGAAGCCGGACAGTCCGTGGACCAGGTGATGCTGGAAACCAGCCGTTCGCTGCGTAAGATGCATCCCGACCTCGGCGCCGAATTGTATCGCGTACACCTGGAGGCGCGCGCCAGCAAAAGCCGCCTGGAGGCTTACCGTCATTTGGCCAAGCGCAACCGCCAGCCGGAACTCACCAAGCTGGTGAACCTGATGATCGACAGCGATCGATTCGGCACCAGCATCGCCCCGGCGCTGCGCACCCACGCGCGCTACTTGCGCACACGGTTCCGCCAGCGCGCCCAGGAGGCCGCGCGCAAGGTCAGCGTGAAACTGGTCTTCCCCGTGTTCTTTCTGATCCTGCCTTCGGTGCTGCTGGTGACACTCGGCCCGGCGGTGCTGCAGATGAAGCAACAACTCGAAAACTTCATGCGCTGAGGCTATCCCATCGCCTGAGACCAACACCGGCGAATGGAGCTGCTCAACGGTTACCCGCGTGGTAGATTTTGGTATTGCCGTTGCGGCGATTAGTTACGCGGAAGCTCCCGTCCTTCCACGCGGCCACGTCGATGCCGTACCCTTCGCACTTCTCACTCATGTTGGCAATCAAGGGCTCGCTACCATTGGCGTCGCCAGCGGCAATGGAATAATGAAGTTGCCACAGGTCCTCCAGGCCGGCCAGTGAGCGGTAGCGCTCGAAAGTCGCCCGGTCGCCGCCCTTGCGCGCGCCGTTGTTCATCACGGCCACGCGCGGCCGCAGCGCCGCAAGCAGGGCCGGAGAATTCGAAATGCTCGCGCCGTGATGCGAAACCAGAAAGAGGTCCGTGCTGCCCACCTTGTTGTCAGGGCACACCATACCAAGCTCGATGTTCCAGGTCATGTCGGCCAGGTCCACGAAACGGAACTTGCCGAACTTCAGAAGGAATCCCACACTGCGTGCGTTCTCGCTCGAATCGTCCTCCATCGGCTTGACAGCCGCGCAAGCCGCGTTGGGCGCGCCGGCGCCTTTTAGCGGCGTGGCGACGCTGGCGGCGCGGGCCGCCACCACAACCACCTCCGCGCCCTTGAGCGGAATCCGGTCGCCGGGCTTAACCACCAGATGCTTGCCCTTGTGCAATTGGCTCTTGTAGAGCGCCTCGCACTCGATGCCCTGCTTCGTATTCTCGGTATTCGGACCGTGATCTATGAAAGTGCCGACCGGGATCTGCGAAAGCAACTCGGGCGTGCCCGCGGCATGGTCCCGATGGTAGTGCGTCATCAGGAAATAGTCGATGCGCGAAACACCGGCTTGCCTGGCCGCTGCGGCGATGCGCTTGGCGTCGCGGGCGTCCTGGCCGGGCCAACCCGCATCCACCAGCATCGATTCGCCGGCCGGCGTCACAATCAGTGTGGCCTGCCCGCCCTCTACGTCGAGGAAGTAAATCTGAAGTTCGGTCCGTGCCGGGGCGCCGAACACCGCCAGGCACACCAGGAATAAGCTTGCCGCGACTCGCATGGTTCGCATCCTACCACCCCACGCCGCCTCGGAGCTAGCCGAGTGGCAGGCGATGGTATACCGTGCTATCTTGCGTATTCGAACTTGAACTCGCGTTCGAGCCAGCCGGAGCCATCCTGAGCGCGGATCTTGAGCACGTGCGCGCCAAACGTCATCGCGGTGTCGGAAGCACGATCTTCGCTTGTCAGAACGTATGGCCCGTGGCCGTAAGAATTCACCAGCCGTCCGTCCAGCCACAACTCAACCTTGCCCGGCTGGAAACCTTCCGTCCAGATGCGTATCCTCTCCCAGGAATGATACTGCGGGCCGCTCTCCGGACGGCTGATGTAGATATGCTTGCTGTAGCGTCCTTGTTCGGCGAACTCGCGTGCCTTCCAACGGCGCAAGGAATCGGCGGACGCCGCCAGCGACAGGTAGCGGCGCGGTTCAGGGCCTTCCAGCACGGGAGCGTCACTCTGGTAAATGTAGATGCCTGGAACCCCCATCTCGTAAGCTTCGAGGACTCGGCTCAGGAACATTCCCGGTTTGGGAAGCCCCCAGCCAAGGGCATCGACGCAGGGCAGCAGTTTGGCCCGCGTCCCCTTCACGCCCTCGATGTATTCGCCGATGTCGAAAGTCAGGTGGCGGCCCTGTATGTTCGACGGCGCAAGATAATCGACCAGGCCCTCGCGCGCCCACGTCGCGTAGTCCATGTACTGCCAGCCGGTCACGCCGCGCGCGGGAAAGCGCGTGAGAATGTCGACTCGCTTGCCACGCTTCTGTCCATAGCGGTCCGCTAATGCGCGCAACTCGCGGAAGAAGCCCGTCACGGTTTCTTTGCTTGTGACCGAATTCGGATAGCGGCACCAGTCCAGGGAGATCGATTCCGCTCCGATTTCGAGCGCTTCTTCGAACATGCTCAGAACGTAAGCACGCACTTCGGGCACTTCGTATCGCAGGCTGCTGCCCTTGCGCCATTCCGGATGCAGGCGCGAGAAGTCGCTTTCGAGCGGCGTGCCCGGGTAGCAGTTCGTGGCGCCTATGTTGGCCCTTACTTTGAGGCCGAGCATCTTCGCATAGCGCAGTTCCGTGGCCAGCGTATTGGTGTACTGCTGCATGCGCCCGACATTCGAGGTGCGCGGCACCACGCCGCGCACTGGATCTCCAAATGTATCGGTCAGTAGTTGGCTCCCCTTGCGCCCTTCAAAAACCATCCGCGATCCGCCGCGCCCGATCTGTATGTCGAGATAGTCGAGCCGCGCATCGTGAAACGCATAAAGCGGTTCCCAGTGCTGCTGGTTCGTTTCAATCTTCTGATAAAAGGCCCAACTGTACGGCTCGTAATAGCCGATCAGGAGCCGCCGGTCGCCGTCCACGCCCCACTGCTTGTCGAGCGATCCCACCTGCGCGGCGGTGAGCGGCACCAGCCGCACGGTGTCCAGATGCGCGCGGTAGTTGTCCTCGTACTCGTACACCGTGCTGTAAGGCTGGCGGATCACCAGGTGCTGCCGGGTCATGTCCGTCCAGCGCCAGAACACTTCGCGCTCCGGTTGCTGGATCGAGAAGCTCTCCGGCCGCTCGTCTCCGGTCAGCCGCAGTTCGATGGCGCCCAGCTTCGCCGGAGTCGAAACATACACCGCGTACCAGCCGTGCAGGTCCAGCGGATAGGTCAAGGCGGGCAGTTCGACGCCCTTCTCTTTCACCTCGAGCGTGGTGCCAGACGCGCCTCTCCGCAGCCACCAGGTGTGCGCGCCCGGCGCAGGGTTTTCGGAAACGGCGCTCTGCTGCACGACCTTCGACCAGTCGTTGAGCAGGACCACGTCGGAGTTGTCGACATTGATGCGCGCCTCCGCTACCAAGAGCTTCCTTCCCTGGTCCGACACCGTAATCCGAAACTCCACCCACAACTTCCGGGCGCCCAGCTTCGCCGGGTTCCAGATGAGCGTCCGCCGCAGGCCTGCCGCGCGCCGCTCGGTGAGGCGCCCTTCGCGGATCCCCGCGTTCCAGTCTTCGGGCCGCATCAGCTCGATGGCTGTATCGCTCACGTGTGACCAAACGCCCGCCGGCCGCCAGTCGCCAGTCCCGTCCGTGCGGTATTCGGCGAGGACTTCCACTTGATCCGGGGCAGACGCGGGGACGCTGTAAGTCACATGGACGTAACGTGTGACCTGGTCAATGGAGTATTCAATTCCAGCCGCGTACAGCACGGAGGAACTCAGGAGCAGAACAAGCGTGCGCATAGCGTACTTACTCTATCAATTCGATTGGACGGCTTCACGCCTTTCGGCGGGCTGGCTTCCGATCACGAAACCTTCGATGCTCGAAGCCGGCGGCGCGGGCCCTAACAAGCTGGCCGCATACCCCGTGGCGAACGTCACGACCACTCCGATCGGCCCATACCAGAAGAAGCTCCATTCCGTCGTCATAGCGACGTAGGCGACGACAACAGAACCGGCCGCAGCCCCCATAAGGACCCCCGCCGAATTCGAGCGCCGCGTGAGCGTGGCCAGCAGAAAGATACCGAGCAGCGGACCCGACAGATAGCTGCTCACCTTGTTATAGGCCAGCGCGAGTGCTCCCAGCCGTCCGGCATGGAGCGCCAGCAGAGTGGCGGCCGTACCCCAGAGCGCCGTACCCACACGCCCGGCCATCGCATAATGTTCCGGGGACCGCCCCGGCCGCAGCATGCGCTGGTAGAAATCCACGATGGTCGCCGTGGTCAGGGAATTGATGCCGGCGGACATCACCGCCATCGACGCCGCGAAGATCGCTGCGATGATCAGGCCCGAGATCCCCACCGGCAACTCTCGCACCGCGAACAGCGGCATCACCGCATCCGGGTTGGAGAGACCTTCGATGCGCGAAGGATTCAGTTTGTAGAAAGAGTACAGCGCCACACCGGCCAGGTAGAGTAGCGTGCCGATCGGGATGATGAGCAGGCATTGCAGGATGATGGAGCGGCGGCAATCCTGCTCCGATTTCGTCGTGAACAGACGCTGCAGGATCGCCTGGTCCGTAGTGAGGGGCGACATGCAAAGAACCATTCCACCGATCAGGCACGCCCACAGCGACGTCAGTTCCTTCGGATCGGTGGAGAGGTTGAAGAACTCCAGCCGTCCGCCTTCCAGCGCCGTTCGATACGCCACCGGCAGGCCGCCGTCCACGCTGCCTACTGCCGTCACGAAGATCAGCGTGATGCCGAGCGACACCGTGCAGAACTGGATTACGTCGGTCCAGATCACCGCCCTCATGCCGCCGAGCGTGGTGTAAAAGGTCGTGAACGCGCCCATCAGCAAGACGCACTGCCACACCGGCATCCCGGTCACCAGGTTGATGACTAGCGACGGGGCGTAAATCACGAGCGCAACGTGGGCTACGCGCAGCAACTGGAATAGCAGGCTGGTGATCGCCCGAACCGAGACGTTGAAGCGCTTCTCCAGGTACTCGTACGCGGTGTAAAGATTCAGCCTCGCATAGAACGGCACGAACACCTTGATAACCACCGGAGCCATCAGCGGGTAGCCCACGCTCAGCCACAGCAGCATCATGTTGTTCCTGAAGCTCCACGCCGGGCTGCCCATCACGCTGATGGCGCTCAGGTCCGCCGCGATCAGCGAGATGCCTACGGGCAGCCACCACATGGATCGCCCGCCAAGGAAATACTCCTTCGCGGTCGTTTTGCGGCGGTAGAAGGAACTGCCGATCGCGGCAATCACGAGCAGGTACCCGATCACCACCCCGTAGTCGACTGCCGAAAAGGTCTTCATCCTCATCTCACCATCAGGCGATGCGCACGGATCTTGCCCTGGCCATCTTCCACGCTCCAGTGCGCGGCCAGATATTCGCCTCCGCCAAGGTTAACCAGCGACGGTTGGCCGAACTTGAGTGACGTGAACATGGCGGCCATGTTCTGTCCCGCGCGCGTCTGCGGTCCCACGCCGGCGCCCCAGACGGCCTTCTCCTCGACCACGCGCCATCGGTCGCCGGTAAAATCAACTACCCGGACCCGAATCGCTGGATCATCGCCCCGGTGCGCATGGATGGTAAGCAGGAGATCGTCCTCCAACGGAACCAGATTCGAGGCCTGAGCCATCACCTCGGTGTCGATGGGCGTTGACCAGGTGCTGCCGCCGTCGTGCGAGATCACAACCATGTTTGGATGGTGCTCGTTGCGGCTGGTGTCGTAAGCCCAGACCAGGGCCACCAGCCGCCCATCCGGCATCTCCGCCAGGCGCGACTCGTACGGAGTCAGGTTGCCTCCCGGCGCACAAAAGTAAACGGTGCGGTCATCCCAGGTGCGCCCTCCGTCGTGGCTGCGCAGAAAGACGCCCTGCTGCCCGGAGGGCGTGCCGCCGTCGGCCATTTTGAGCAGCGCTCCGGCGGCCGCAAGATCACCCGATCGGAGTTCCACACAGGGTCCCGAGATCTCAATCAGCTCCGGGCGGCTGCGCGGGATCACCTCCGGCACGCTCCACGTCTTCCCGCCATCTTCCGAAAAGCAGACGATGTCATCGCCGGGAAGCAGGCCGCCCGTTTCTTCTACCCCAATTCCCTGCTCCGGATCGTACCGGTCGTAACGGTAGCCTATAGCGATCAGCCGTCCGTCTCTCAGCAGCGTGGGCTTCATCACATCGGTCGTCTCGTGTCCCACGACCCGCTTGTCGTAAACCGGCCCTTCGAGCTGCCAGGTCCTGCCGCCGTCGGCCGAGCGCGTCACATACGTCGTGCCGTTGGGCGCCTCGAACGCTTCGGCGAGCATGAACATCGCCAGAATTTCACCCGAACCCAACACCGCCAGGCCTGGAAAATACCCGTGCCGGCTGTGCACGTGGGGTTTCGGGTTTTCGTAGATGATGTGACTCTCGACGTAGTCGATCATGACGTGCGCTCAAAGTGATACGCAAACAGTTCCGCTCCCTGGAGGTGGAAGCGCAGGATCACCGGCTTGCCTGCCATCGCGCCTACTGCGGCGCCTTCCGCCCAGCGCACCATCTGCGAGAGGGAATCGCCGTAGACCGGAGCCGACGGTTTCCAGTTCCCGATCGCGCGCCCGGCCGGATCGAGCATCTCCACCCTCAGGCTGCCACCTTTGCAGACGCGTGCGTTGAGTTTCAGCGTGTCGCCGGAGAAAACTACCGGCACGGTGGTGAGCGTAGCGTTCGCAGTGAAGCCGTCCGCGGAGACAAAGCGGTCCCGCTTCCACTTCGCCAGTCCGATGCTGCTGGTGAATTTGGTCTTGCGATCCGGATGATTAGGCTTATAGAGCACAGGGGTGCCGTGGGTGTAGTTCGCGCCGCAATAGTAGAGCCACACCTCGCCGCCGACCTCGATAGTGCGCGCCGCCGTCAGTTGCAGCCCGCAGTCCCACTCACCGGCTTTGCCTCGTGGAACGCAGGGAATGCGGAAGGGACGCTCCCAGTGTTTCAGGTCCCGCGAAACGGCCAACTGTAACTCAAACGGCCCTTCCTGATTGCCATAACGTGCGCGGTTGTTGATGGTGAACACCCAGGGGAACGCCAGCGCAACGGAAGGCGTCGGGTGGAAACCCGTGCCATAGAATTCCGTCCGCATCTCGTCCTCGCTGTCCGGCACATCCAGGATCTGCCGCACTTCCTCAATGCGCGCCAGCGACCCTGCGTCGTCTTCCAGGTCCGGGTAGATGGCCAGTTCCGGCTTCGCCCACGTTTCAAAATCGCGGCTGGTGGTGCAATAGAAGACGCGCCGGTTGTGGCCGCGGATATTGGTGCCGATTTTCGCGAGCGCGACCCAGCAGCCGCGATATTCGTCGAAGTAACCCGTCACCACGTCGGCGCCGGGACAGAAAGGCGCCCGGCTCAACTGCGTCCAATGGATTCCGTCCCCGGACACCATGGTCTGGTATCCGCGCGACTCCTTAGGGTGGTGGATGTAACAGATCATCTTGTAACGGCGCGCTGGATCGCGCTCGTTCAGGTCCTTGGTCACGCTCGGCAGGTGCGTCGCATAAAGGATGGCGTTGTGCCGGGAGCCATCATGCGCCGCGAGCGTGCCGATGAGCGGCTTCTCCCAATGAATTCCGTCGGTGCTGGTCGCGTAACAAGTCGAGTTGTCCGACGATGGGCCGCGCTCGGCGGGTCCGAACAGGCCCAGCGGCTCGGCGACGTACCACATTTTGAAGAGCTTCTCTTCGGCGTCGTAGATGACGCTGCCGAACAATTCCAGCCGCCAGCCCTCCCACGGCTTGTCCGCCACCAGGAACGGATTCGCCGGATGTTTCTCGGCTGGATGCAGTGTAAAGGCAACCTCGCGGCTCTCACGCACCAGAACACGGTCGACGAACAGTTGCGGCTTTGTGCCGATATCGAACGGACTCGGCGAACGGTAGCGTTCGCCGGTGGACGCCGTCTGGCTCCCGTGCGCAAGCGGCCCGGGGCAGGCAGCCGCACCCATCAAGGTCACGAACGATCGGCGTTTTATCATCGCTCCAGCATATACGAAGCGCCGCCGGCCGGTGGCGGAATGTTACGATGGAATTCTCCCGGGATGGTTGAAGAGCTGCCGGACATTTTGTCTCGAATTGTCGCCCGCAAGAGGGTCGAACTGGCCGATGTCCGCGCACGCTTGTCTGAACTGGAGCGCCGCGCGGAAGAAATGCTGCCGCGGCATCGCGATTTTCGAGGCTCGCTCGAACGCAACGGCCCGGCCATCATCGCCGAGATCAAGAAGGCCTCTCCCAGTAAAGGACTGCTGGCTGCCGATTTCGACCCGGTTCGCTCGGCGCAAGCCTACGCGCGCGGAGGCGCGGCGGCGCTCTCTATCCTCACCGACGAACAGTTCTTCCAGGGATCGCTCGCCTATCTCGAAGCCGCCCGGGCCGCGGTGGAGCTTCCCGTTCTGCGCAAAGACTTCACCATCGACCCGGCCCAGATCGTCGAGGCTGCCGCGCACGGCGCCGACGCCATCCTGCTGATTGCGGCCATCCTGACAGTCGATGAGCTGCGGCGCTATCGGGATCTTGCAGGCAAGCTCGGCATGGCCGCGCTGGTCGAAGTGCATGACCGCAGCGAACTCGATGCCGCGATCGACAGCGGCGCCGTCATCATAGGCGTGAACAACCGCAACCTGCGAACATTCGAAGTTACCCTGGACACGTCGCTCGAGCTGGCGCGGCACATTCCCGCGAACGTTGTGAGAGTAGCCGAGAGCGGCATACAGACACGCGACGCTATCGCGAGGCTCAGCCAAGCGGGTTTCCAGGCTTTCCTGATCGGCGAGCGGCTCATGCTGGCTCCCGATCCGGCCGCCGCCATCAAGGAGCTGATCGCATGATGGTAAAGGTGTGCGGGATTACCAATCCGGAGGACGCCACCGCCGCCGTCGAAGCCGGCGCATCGGCGCTCGGTTTCAATTTCTATCCCAAGAGCCCGCGCTTCATCGAGCCTGAGCGCGCCGCCGAAATCATAGCTGGCCTCCCACCCGGCATTCTCAAGGTCGGCGTATTCGTGAACGAGCCGACTGGACAAGTAGAAAGCATCGCACACACGGCCGGCCTCGGCGTCGTGCAACTACACGGCGCCGCGTTCGCGCCCGGCGATATGCGCTCGTGGCGCGCCGTGCCTATGACAACGAATTTCGATTTCGCATCGCTCGATGCGCTGGACGCCGAAGCATTTCTGATTGACGCTTTCGCGGACGGCGCCTGGGGCGGCACGGGCCGTACCTGGGATTGGACGCGGGCGGCGGGCGCCAAACAGCGCATCATTCTGGCCGGCGGGCTCGACGCAACCAACGTGCGGGATGCCATCCGGAAGGCCAGGCCCTGGGGGGTGGACGCCTGTTCGCGCATCGAGAGTTCCCCCGGAAAGAAAGACTATGCAAAGATGAGAGCATTCATTCAAGCCGCGTTCGCGGAGGAGAGATGAGCACGCCGTTACCTGACGCCGGCGGGCATTTCGGCCCCTATGGCGGCCGCTATGTGCCCGAGGTGCTGATGGCGCCGCTCGAAGAACTGGAGCGGGCCTACCAGGAGGTTCGCCGCGATCCCGCTTTTCACGCTGAACTCGATCAGTTGCTGGCCGACTACGCGGGCCGCCCCACGCCCCTCTATTACGCGCGGCGCTTGTCGGAAAACGCGGGCGGCGCGCAGATCTACCTGAAGCGCGAAGACCTGCTGCACACGGGCGCGCACAAGATTAACAACTGCCTGGGGCAGATCCTGCTCGCCCGTCGCATGGGCAAGCGGCGAATCATCGCCGAAACCGGCGCGGGCCAGCACGGCGTGGCCACCGCCACCGTTTGCGCGCTGTTCGGCCTGGAATGCGTTGTCTACATGGGCGAGGAAGACATGCGCCGGCAGCGGCTGAATGTCTTCCGCATGCGGTTGCTGGGCGCCAAGGTGGCGGCTGTCACTTCGGGCAGCCGCACGTTGAAGGACGCCATCAACGAGGCCATGCGCGATTGGGTCACCAACGTCGCCGGCACTTACTACCTGCTCGGCTCCGCTCTCGGCGCGCACCCGTACCCTATGATGGTCCGCGATTTCCAGAGCGTTATCGGCAAGGAGGCGCGCGCCCAGATGCTCGAACGTCTGGGCCGTCTTCCCGACGCCGTGTTCGCGTGCGTCGGCGGCGGCTCGAACTCCATCGGGATCTTCCACCCCTTCCTGGACGATTCCAGTGTCCGGCTGATCGGCGCCGAGGCCGGCGGCCGCGGCGAAAGTCTCGGCGAGCACGCGGCGCGTTTTCGCGGTGGATTGCCGGGCGTCCTGCAGGGCACTTACAGTTACGTCCTACAGGATTCCGATGGGCAGATCGCGCCCACGCATTCGGTTTCCGCCGGCCTCGACTACGCCTCCATCGGACCCGAGCACGCCTGGCTGCATGACCAGGGCCGTGCCGAATATGTCTGCGTGTCGGACGCCGAGGCGCTCGATGCCGCGCGCACGCTGTCGCGCGTCGAAGGCATCATCCCGGCGCTCGAAAGTTCGCACGCCGTGGCGGAAGCCCTCAAACGCGCCCCAGGAGCGAAAGGACAAATCTTCCTAGTGAACGTAAGCGGCCGCGGAGACAAAGACATCGACATCTACCGCGAGAACATGCGCGATCTGGAGGCCGAATGAGCCAGACACGCATCGCACGCCTTTTCGAGCGTACGCGCGCCGAGCGCCGCGCCGCTTTCATTCCTTACTTGACAGCGGGAGACCCCGCACCGGGCCGCACGCCGGCGCTGGTTGAGGCCATGGAGCGCGGGGGCGCGGACCTGATCGAGCTGGGAGTTCCCTTCTCCGATCCTCTCGCCGACGGGCCTGTCATCCAGCGCGCCGCCATGCGGGCGCTCGATGCCGGCACGACGCTCGCCGGCGTCCTCGATATCGCCCGGCAAATCCGCACGCGCTCCGAAATTCCCCTTCTGTTATTCACGTACCTGAATCCCGTGCTGCGCTACGGCGTCGAGAAACTGGCCGCCGACGCCAAGAGCGCCGGCATCGACGGCTGCCTGCTGACGGATCTGAGCGTGGAAGAGGCCGAACGAATCGTGTCCGTCATGCACGCCAGCGGGCTTGATACCGTTTTCCTGGCCGCGCCCACCAGCACGGCGCGCCGGTTGGAGTTGGTCGCCCGGTATTCATCGGGTTTTGTTTACCTGGTATCCCGCACCGGCGTAACGGGCGAGCGCGACTCGTTGTCCTCTTCCGCGGCGCCGCTGGTGGACTCCATGCGTAAGGCGACGAAATTGCCACTGGCGGTTGGATTCGGCATCTCGACGCCTGCCCAAGTGGAGGCAGTGTCGCGGCTGGCCGACGGTGTGGTGGTCGGCAGCGCCCTTGTCCGAGTAATTGAACAGAGCGCCGGCTCCGCGTCGCTCGAAGCGAATCTCGAATCCGCAACGCGAGAGCTACGGAGCGCCATACGAGCCAAATGAGCATGAACCGTGAAGAAGCCCTGCAAGCTCTCGGCGAGTGCCGCACGAAGATTGACGATGTGGATCTGCGCCTTCTGGCCTTGCTGAATGAGCGGACCCGCATCGTCGAGCGGATCGGACGCATCAAGCGCGAACTCGCCTGGCCCATTTACGAACCCAAGCGTGAGGACGAAGTGTTTCGCAACGTGACCGAGCACAACTCGGGGCCGTTGCCGCCGGACGCCGTCAAGCGCGTCTTCGAGCGCATCATCGACGAAATGCGCAATGTACAGAAGTTACGCATGGTTGAAAAAGAACCGGATCAGGAGAAGAAGCAGGAAGAGGACTGAGCGATGTTTGTCGTTATGCAAGCGGGCGCCACTGAGGCGCAGATACAGGGTGTCATCGACCGGCTGGTAGAGTTGGGCTTCACCGTGCACCGGTCCACCGGCGTAGTGCACACCGTGCTGGGCGGCATAGGTCCAGTCGAGAACATCGAACTGGCCGATTTCGAAGTGATGGATGGCGTGAAGGAATGCCATCGCATCATGTCGCCGTACAAGCTGGCCAGCCGGCAACTCCGCCCCGGAGGCACAGTAATCAGAATTCGGGATGTGGAGATAGGCACGCCCAAGGTCGTCGTGATGGCCGGACCTTGCAGCATTGAAAACCCCGCGCAGGTTGAAGCCGCGGCGGCCGCCGTGGCCCGCTCGGGCGCGCGCATCTTCCGGGGTGGAGCCTTCAAGCCGCGCAGTTCGCCGTACAGCTTTCAGGGACTCGGCGAGGACGGCCTCAAAATGATGCGCGAGGCCGCGGTCCACCACGACCTGCTTACGGTGAGCGAAGTCATGGATCAGGCGCAGATTGAAACCATGCTCCCTTACATCGACATCCTGCAGGTCGGCGCGCGCAATATGCAGAATTACACGCTGCTGAAAGAACTCGGACATGTCGACAGGCCCGTTCTCCTCAAGCGCGGCATCTCCGCCACCATCGAAGAATTGCTGCTTTCGGCCGAGTACATTCTGTCCGGCGGCAACGAGAAGGTGATTCTGTGCGAGCGCGGCATCCGGACGTTTGAAAGTGCTACGCGGAACACCATGGATCTCTCGGCCATCCCCGTGGTAAAGCAACTCTCTCACTTGCCTATGTTCGCCGACCCTTCGCACGGCACCGGTCGCCGCGATAAAGTCATCCCCATGGCCCGCGCGGCGGTGGCAGCGGGGGCCGATGGGTTGATCATAGAAGTACATCCCGATCCGGATCACGCACTCAGCGATGGCGCGCAATCGCTCCGGCCGAGTCAATTCGACGAACTCATGCGCCAGTTGCGGATGATCGCGCAGGCCGTGGGCCGCGAAATGTAGCCATGCAAACGATAGCCATCGTCGGCACAGGCTTGATCGGAGCGTCGTTCGGGCTGGCGCTCCGCAAGGCCGGCTTCCGCGGACGCATCCTGGGCGTCAGCAGCCCGGGCGCCGTGCGTGCGGCGCTCGACGCCGGCGCCATCGACGAAGGGCTCTCATTGAGCGAGGCCGTCTCTCAGGCCGATGTGGTCTATCTTTCGCAGACCATCCAGCGCATCATTGAAACCATCGGCTCGCTCGACCAAGTTCTAAAGCCCGGTGCCTTGGTCACCGACGCGGGCAGCACCAAGGCCAGCATTGTGGCGTGCGCGCGTACCGCTATTCGCCGCGGGCAGTTTCTCGGCGGCCACCCGCTCGCCGGCAAGGAGACGCGCGGCGCGGCTTCAGCAGATCCCGATCTGTTTCGCGGCCACACTTACGTGCTCACGCCGGCCGAAGACGCGGAGTTGGAGACGCCCGCCGCGCGCGAGTTCATCGAATGTTTGCGCGCGATCGGCGCCCGTCCTCTGACGCTTGCGCCGGAAGAGCACGACCGCATCGTCAGCTTCACTTCGCACCTGCCGCAACTTGTCTCGACCGCACTCGCCGCGCTGCTCGCCGCAAAGCTCGCCTCGGACCGGGACACGATGGTCTCCGGCCCCGGACTTGCCGACATGACTCGCCTGGCCGGCAGCTCCTATGATGTGTGGCGCGACATTCTGACGACAAACGCGCGCGAGATCGACCAGTCGCTCGCCGCTTACATCGCCGAACTGGAAGCGCTCCGATCCGCGCTCGGCTCCGAGCGCACTCGCGAGTCATTCGAAACCGGCGCCGCGTTTAGCCGGCGGCTGCGAGGATCTTCGACACCAGACCCGTCCGCGTGAACTCGCCGATAGACTGCCGCTCGAGCGCCATTGGCAAAGTCCAGATGGCCAGGTTCGAGTAATAGTCGTCGCCCCACTGCGGCAGGCCGGTCTGTCCGTTGATCAGGCAGCGTTGATTCCAGGGTGCGCGCGTCTTGATGGCCAGCGCCTCCCACAACCGCCGTGCCACATCGAGTCCAATATCCTGGCGGCCGTGATACAGGAACGTGCCGGCCGCGCAGAGATTCTCGCCGATGAAGATGTGCATGGCATGGTCGCCCGACGGGTTCAGCTTGGTGTCGTAAGGCGCGCCATCCGGCGCCACTCCGTTGATCAGCCCGTACGAAGTGGCGGCGAAGTTGAGGCGCGCAACAGTATCGAGCGCGGAATCCACGTGCGCTGCTGGAAGGACGCTCTCCAGCCCCAGCACCTTGACGCACCACTCGGCCATGAGCTGGTTTGCCAGGACAACCTCGCTGGTCGTTCCGGCCTGCGCATTGTTCCACAGCCTGTAGTACTTACCGTTCCACAGACGTTCTTCAAAGGTGCGCTGCGCTTTACCGAGGCGCGCGGCGCATTCACCCGCAAAAGCGCTGTCACCCGCCGCCTCAGCCAGCGCCTTGCCCGCGGCCAGCGTTGCCATCCATGTGCCGGCCACATAACAGGACACGCCTTCCCACGGCCAGACGTCGTAAAACTGGTTGGCGGGCCAGGCTTCCCCAGGCGAGACGTGAGCCTGGTCGTGCACCAGGCCGGTGCCGTCGTCGTCAAGCGAATACTGATAGCGCACCGCGCGCTTCACCGAATCGAAGAACCGCGCCAGTTGCCGCTTGTCGCCCGTGCGCAAGTACTGGCGCAGGATCATCTGCACGTACTGGCCGGAGTTCAGAGGATGCTGGCAATGGAAGCGCGGATCGCGCATGCTCGTGGGTGCGCCGAATGAGAAGGGGATCTCCCCATCCGAAATTTGAAAATGCCGGAAGGCGGTGAGGGTGGTCTCTTCGAGTTCCGGGTACAGGAACAGCAACGGGAAGTGCCCGTGCATCCGGCAGACCATCGTTTCCACGATGGGGCAACCTGTGTGGCTCTCGCTGTGCGTGAACCAGCCGTCTTCGCCCCACCACTCGTCCTTGCGCGCCCGCGCGATCCAGACCGAGTTCTTGGTCAGGCTGTAAAGGCTTTGCACCAGCCAGTCGCGCAGCCAGTTGGGCAGGCTGGATTCGTAAATCACCGCCTGCCAAGCCAGCACGCGCCGCAGCCAAGCGTCGAAATTCTGCAGCCCCGCCGCGGCGGCCTCCGCGGCGCTGCCAAACCGCTGCGAGTAACGGTTGCGATGAGGCTCGCTCGAACTGTCTCTCCAGACGGGCGCATACCACGCCACCGCGAAGCGCTTGCGCACGGCGCCGCCCGCCGGAACGTCGACGGTGAGGCGCGCCTCGTTCGGCTGTACATCGTTCGCCACTACGCCTTCGCCTCTCACGGCAATTGTGCCCTTCGGCGTCGGAGGGGGAAACCGTAAATGCAGCGTCAGTTTGAGCGCGGCGCTGGATGTGTTCCGCAGCTCCAGTTCGAACAGCGCTACGGGTGTGTTCGATGCCGCGCGATCGCCCGGTATCAGCGGCGAGAACGCGCGCAGTCCGAGGCCGAGAGGCAGTTCGCCGAAATCCGCCGTGAGGTCGGCCACGGGGTGGTGTCCCCAGTAGGCGATGCGCGCCGCCGACAGCGGCACGTGACGCGTTCCCACCTCTACGGTCAGCCAGTCAGCGAAGTGCTTCTTTGGCGGAACCAGGTCGTTGTAGATCGACTGGTGCCCCAGCTTCCCCGTGCCCTCGATGGTCATGTAGCCGGTGCCGAGGCCGCCCAGCGGCACGCCCGCCTGCAGCCAGTCGCCGTCGAACACGCAACCATAGACACGCTCTCGAAATCCGCCGGCTTTGATTTCCGTCCAACGGTTCCGCTCCACAACCTTATCGAACGGCCATGGCGGAGCGGCACCCGCCTGCACCGGCGGAATAGCGGCGGAAGCGCCCGCGGCGCCCAGCAACGAAATGACATCGCGTCTGTGCATATTGATCACATGATAGAGTAGTCGTTTTGTGTTTGCTTGGAGATGATAAAGCCGCAGAATGAATCCGAACTCGCCGCCGCGTTGCGCGAAGCGGCGGAGGCCGCCAACGTCATTCAACTGGGCGGAGATTTCTCAAAAACGCGCCTGGGCGGGCCTATCGCCGAGGCGCCGGTCGTCATATCCACTTCCGCGCTCAACCGCGTGCTGAAGTTCGAACCGCGGGATCTAACCATCAGCGTGGAGGCCGGCGTGCGTTTTGCCGAATTGCGCTCGCTGCTCGCCGGCAACCGGGTACAACTCCCGCTCGATCCGCCGTTCGCCTCCGATGCAACCGTCGGCGGCGTTGTTGCCGCCAACTCAAGCGGGCCGCGCCGGCGCGCATACGGCACCGCGCGCGACATGGTCATCGGCATGAAGTTCGCCACGCTCGAAGGCAAGCTGGTGCAGTCCGGCGGCATGGTAGTAAAGAATGTCGCGGGCCTGGACATGGCCAAGCTCATGATCGGCTCGTTCGGCACGCTGGCTGCCATCGCAGTCGTGAACTTCAAGCTGGCTCCAGTGCAGCCCTGCGCCGCGACTTTCGTGTTTCAGTTTGCATCTCTCGCCGATGCCATCGCCGAGCGCGACCGGATCCTCGCCAGCCCGCTCCAGCCGGTGGCTTTGGACGTAGCGGACGGGCGCGCTGCGCGGCGCCTGGGATTCGACGGAGCGATTCTCGTGCTGCGCGCGGAAGGCTGTTCGGCGGTGGTGGCGCGCTACCGCAAGGAACTGCCTGGAGCGAGAGTTTTCGAAGGCGACGAGGAAGCGTCGCTGTGGCGGAGAATCGAGGAGTTTGTGCCCGGCGTCCTTGCCGAAAAAGAGGAGGCCACCGTCGTCCGCATTTCGACGAAGATCCCCCGCCTCGGCGAGGTGTTCGGCTCGCTCAACGTCCCTGCGCTTGCCCGTGCGGGCAACGGCATTGTCTACGCCTGCTTCGACGCGCCCGGCGACGCCGCAACCTGGCTCGCCGAGGCGCAGGCACGCGGCTGGAAGGCCGTGGTTGAGGCCGCTTCCGCCAAGCACAAGGCATCGCTCCCGCTCTGGCCCCAGCCGGGCGGCGACTTTGAGTTGATGCGCGGGGTGAAGAAACTCTTCGACCCGCAAAACCTGCTCAACCCGGGGAGGCTTTATGGCCGCATCTAGCTCCTCGAGCGTACACGCCCCGGCAGGCGCCGATCTGGATCGCTGCATCCACTGCGGCCTTTGCCTTTACGCCTGCCCCACTTTCCGCGAACTCGGCCTGGAGATGGACTCCCCGCGCGGACGCATTTACCAGATGGTCCAGGTGGCCAGCGGTTCTGCGTCACTCGGCCCATCCTACGTCAAGCACATCGGGCTCTGCCTTGCCTGCCGGGCCTGCGAAAGCGCCTGTCCGAGTGGCGTAGCCTATGGACGCCTGATCGAGGCTGCGCGTGCGCAAATCGAGACACAATGCCACCGCGCCCTACCTGTGCGTCTGCTGCGCGGCTTCCTGTTCAACCACTTGGTGCTTTCCCCGGCGCTGCTCTCGATTGCCGGTGTGCTGATTTACATCTATCAAGTGACGGGAATGCAGCGGCTCGCGCGAGCCACGGGCATATTGAAGCTGTTCGGCAAGCTGGGGAAGATCGAGCGCCTCACACCACACGCCGAGTGGCCGTTCTTCTTCCGCCACATCGGCAAGACGTTCCCGCCCGAGGGGCAGCGCCGCTACAGGGTCGGATTCATTGCGGGTTGCATTGCCAACGTGTGTTTCGCACGTCTGAATGAGGCCACTGTGCGCGTGCTTCAGAAGAACGGCTGCGAAGTTGCCGTTCCCGACGGCCAGGGCTGCTGCGGCGCGCTACACGCCCATGTCGGCCTCCTCGAAAAGGCCAGGCAGCTTGCACGGCGCAACATAGACGTTTTCCTAGCTGGCGGCTACGACGTGATCCTCAACAACGCCGGCGGTTGCGGCTCCACGCTCAAGGAGTATCCGGAATTGCTCGCGGACGATCCGGCCTACGCCGAAAAGGCCCGTCAGTTCCGCGCCCGCCTGATGGACGTCAACGAATTCCTCGCCGGCATCGAGTTGAATCCCGCGATGGGACGCATCGAGGAGACGGTAACTTACCAGGATTCCTGCCACTTGGCCCATGGCCAAGGGATCCGCTCGGCTCCGCGCAAGCTACTCGGTGAGGTGCCGGGGCTCAAGTTGCGCGAGATGAAGCTTTCGGATCAGTGCTGCGGCAGCGCCGGTGTTTACAACATCGTGCAGCATGAGATGGCCATGGCGGTTCTGGAGAGCAAGATGCAGAACGTCAACGCAACCGGCGCCACTCTCATCGCCGCGTCCAATACCGGCTGTATGCTGCAGCTCGAGGCCGGCGTGCGCCTGCATGGCCACGGCCAGCGCGTTCTGCACGTGGTCCAGATCCTGGACGAAGCCTATCGCAAAGCCAGGTAGCCGCTGCCGACCCGTGGCAATTGACTTCAGCGGATCTCGATCCGCACGCGCGCTTCGCCCGTGGTAAGGGGCATGTCTACGACGATGCGTCCCTGAGCAGGCTCGGCTCTACCATCCTTCTTATAGGGATCGTGGGGCAACACCGGCCAGGTTACCATCGAGCCTCTCGGGATCCGCACGCGAACTCCGGCCAGTTCGATCCAGTCACCCGCCTCGGCCTTGGTCCAGTGGAGCGGCGCGGCATCCAGCGTCTGGCGCTTGCCTGTTGCGGCAAGCAGATCTTTACCCATGCGCGGCAGCACCTGCAGATGAGCGGTCATCGCCTTATCGCCCGAATAGACGATCTCCATACTCCGGCTGTCTATGGGTTTCAACTCCACCGTGCCGCGCTTACCCGCGTAGTCCAGTTCCACACCCAAACGCTTGCCTTCGATCAGCCGCGCCGAGTCCGGAATGTGCAGCAGCCCGGCGCCGGGCGCGAAGTCCGGGTCCTCGTCCCCTGCCTTGTGCCTCAACAGGTTCACGTCGCCGACGGTGAAGGTGCTCCAGCGTGGCTGCAGCTTGGTGTTGCCGCCTCCGAGGATCAATCCGGCTTGGTCATGATACACGCTGAAGAAGTTCTGCCGGTCCTGAATCCAGCGGGACTTGGCGAGCGGAGCAGCCAGCGCTGAGACGGCCAGAAACCACGGCCCGTTGCGGCGCACAACGGCGTCGCCTTTTCCCAGTACGAAATTGAAATCCGAATCAAGCGGGTCTCGCGCAAGCCCCGGTCCTTCCTTGCCGTACAGCAGGAGGAGGGCGGCAGTGTCCGCTGGCAGCGGTTTTTTGTGCAGCCTGAGCAGGCGCGCCGTATAAGTGCGGCCTTCGTCCGTCATTGTCAGGCCTGCGTTCGGCAGCCAGACCTCCTCGTGGTGCGGGTTGCGCTCGTCGATGGTTTCCACCAGCGTCCCATCTGGATAAGTAAAGTGTGCGTGAAACGTGGCCGCCTTGCGGAGCGCGTCGAGCACCGCCTGATCGCCTGACGCCGTATAGTAAACTCCCAACGCGTCGCAATACACGGTGTTGTACAGGACTACCGGCCCTACATGTTCCGACCAGTAACCATCCGGCTGCTGTTCGGCCGCGATGCGGTGCAGGAACTCCGCGGCCTGCTTCTTCCACTCGGGCTCGTTCAGGAACAGGCCGGCAAAGTACAGCCCCATGGCGTGGTGGGCGGGTATGTTCACCAGTCTTGCGCCACGGAGCTGGCGCGATATGCCGGAGTAGCCCAAACGCAGGGCTTTCTCCCAGCGCGCACGGCGCTCGGGGGGCATGGCATCTCGCACGATGCCGTAGGTGCGGATCCAGCGCGAGTAAATCCACGGCATGTAGATCTTGCCCCAGGTGGAGCCATCCTTCTTGCGGAACACCCACTGCCCTGTCACATCTGCATCCGCAATCAGCGCGTCGCCCGCGGCCATGATCGAATCGAGCACCTTGGCATCGTGGTAGTACGGGTTGCCGGTCGCCTTCGTCGACCACGCCGCCGCCAGCGCCAGCATGACGTTCTGGTCGGTGACGATCCAGATGCCCGTGCCGAAGCGGCCCGTCCGGACATCCTGCGAAGCGAGAACACCGGGCATCTGGGCGATCAGATCGTCCAGACAACGCTTCTTGAAATTCACATCACCGGCGCTTAGACAAGTGGCGCCTCCGAGCAGAAACAAGGCCATCCATCTGGTTTTCATCAGGATTCAATGATATCTTCCCAGTGGCTCGTCGCGGAATGCGCGGGGTCGAACCAGCGGGATTTATAATTGCCCTCATGCGCAGAACCTGCCCCTCCGTGCTCACGTTCATCCTGCTCGCTCTTCCGGTGTGCGCCGCCCAGCAGGCGGCCGGTTCCGCCGGGTTCGCCGCCCGCGCATGGCGTACCTTGCCGGTCGAGGAGCCGTATGCTTTTGTGAAAGCGCTCTCGGAAGGTCCCGAACCTTTGCGGCGCGATCCGGTTACCCGCCCTTCCGCTGCCGAGGTCGCCTTGCCGGCGCAAGGCTGGACTCTTGTCATTCTCAAGAACGCCGGGATGGTGCTGCGCCAGGCCGCCGGCAACTTCCGCGCCTACCTCGATTCCGCAATGCAGACGAAGCTGGAGCTGCGGACGGTGGATTCGCTGGACAATTGGACCAGCCTGCAACGCACCGTCGTCGCCGGCGTCCGCGGCCAGATGCCCGGCTGCGGCGCTGCACTGAAAAGCCCGAAAGACTACCAGATCGTGGTCGCGGCGGACCGCGTGGCGGTCTGCGGCTTCGACGAACGCGGCGCCATGTATGGCCTCTACAACCTGGAGGCCCGCATGAACCTTCGTGAAGCCCCCATCCTGCCTCGCAACCTTAATGCAGTTCGCCACAGCCTCTTCCGCGCGCGGATGACGTTGTCCGGCTTGGGCTGGATGGAGTGGCCGGATAAGTATCTGGCAACCATCGCCCGGTACGGCTTCGATTCCATCTTCTGCTCGGTTTACCGCAACCCGAACAACGCCCCGGGCGTGCCACCGTATTGGGACAAGATGAGATCGCATCCTCCCGGAAAGATGAAGGACCTGATTCGCCGCGCGGCGCGCCAGGGGCTCGACGTGTATACCCCCATCATCTATCGCTTCGACAGCACCCCGGAGAACCAGGAGGGCCTGCGAAAGCTCGTGCGCAACATCGTCCGCGAGTTCCCCGAAATCCGCGGCTACGTTCTGCTCACCGAGGGCTTCTTTTATGACAACTGGTTCGGCGCGGGCGGCCACGGCAAACAGGACTTGCATGATTGGGCGCGGCAGTGGGCGCGTGGGGTCGAAATCGTGGTCGATGAGTGCCGCAAGCTGAATCCGGCGATCGAGGTGCTCCCTTGGGAGTACAACATCGACTTCCGCCCCGAACAGGTGGAATTGAAACGTTACTTCGTGAACCAGCTACCCCGAGACGCGATCCCGCTTCTCACCTTCGAGAACGGAAAGGGATTCGAGTTGGACGGGGAGCGCGGTTGGCTGAAGGATTATGCCATCAACCAAGCAGGTCCAGCCGAGGTGACCGCAGCGCAGATCGCCGCCGCACGTGAGCGTGGCATGCGGGCGGTTTATTCCAAAGCGGACACTTTCGCCAGTTGGCAGTTCGGGACCATGCCCTACCTGCCATTCCCGTATCAGTGGTATGCGCGCTATCAGGCGCTCCGCGAGTACGGAGTCGACGGGACCATGGAGAGTTGGAGCTACGGCTTCAAGCCGAACTTCGTGGCCGAAATCCGGGCCTGGGATAGTTGGAGCGAGGCGCCGCCCATAGACGAACTCCTGCGGAGCGTGGCGCGGCGCGATTTTGGTCCCGGATCGGAAGCGAAGGTGCTGGCAGCGTGGGAATCCTTCAGCGAAGCCAGCCGCCTGGTACCGGACACCGGCCCGAACTGGGGTACCTGCAACGCCGTGGCCGCACCCTTCTTCTTCCAGAAACCCAAACCCAGGGCGATGACGCTGGAGCACTCCTGGAACGATCAGGGGCTGTGGAGTCGCGAATCGCAGTTGAACCCCTATTGGCCTTATGTTCCCGCGCGGCTCTTCCTGTGGCCGGACTTCAGCAACCGCATCAATGTTGCCGAGCGGTACGTGAAACCGTTCAGCCTTCCTGTGTTCCAGAAGTACCTGTTGCTGGCCGCAGACAAAATGGAGGAAGGGCTCAAGAGCTATCGCGAAGCGGCGCTGCGGGCCCCCTCCCGCAAGCAGGCGGGTGCCTTCCGAGAAGTCCTTCTGGCTGAACAACTTCAACGGATGATGCGCAGTGAGCATGCCTTGCTCGAATTCGAAGACCTTCGCTATCGGCTGGGTAACTCGCGGGATTCCGCCGGGGCTTTGGACCTCCTCGACCGCATGGAAGCCATCCTCAAAGCGGAGCTCATTCGCACCGGCGCATCCTGGGAGACCGCGCGACGCGACTCGCGCCTGGGCTACGAGTGGGAACAGGACTACATCTACACCCCCGAAACTATCAACGAGAAGCGGAAGTTGCTGCGGCTCGTCCTGAATGAACAATTCCCTGCCCGCCGATGGGAATTGAGACAAAAGAATCCTTCCCGGAGCGATCAAACCTTCTGATAACAGAACTAAGTATGCGTATAGACGAGCATATCATTGTTTACTTATTTTAAACTTGGAACTATATGCTTGACTTGCGTAGCGAGTTGTTTTAAACTTCCGCTCGTGGGAGAGGAATGTGCTTCAAGTCTTTCGGTGAAGCTGTATCCAGACGCAGGCAGCTCCTCTACCACTCGAAGAAAAAAAGGAGGTTAGTCTTGTCAGTCAAGAACAGCAACAAGATTCTCTTAATTCTGCTGGCCGTTCTGCTAACAGTGCCCGTTCTTCTCGCGCAGAACATCAGCAGCACCATCATCGGCCTCATCACCGATGCTTCGGGAGCATCTGTTCCTGAAGCCCAGGTCACGGTGACCAACGAGGGTACTGGAATCAGCTTCACGACAAAAGCGGATTCTTCCGGCGCTTATTCAGTCCCCAACCTACAGGTAGGAACCTATTCGGTAAAGGTTTCTAAACAGGGATTCCAGACCTCGAACACCACCGGAGTCAAAGTGTTGTCCACGCAGACGGTGCGCGTCAACGCGCAACTGACGGTCGGAGAGGTTCAGCAGAGCGTCAGCGTTACCGGTGAAGCGCCGCTGGTGAAAACGGAAAGTCCGACCATCGGCGGAACCATTGACGTCCAGAAGATGACCAACCTGCCGTTGGCCCAGCAGTCCATCGACATGCTGATGGCTTTGGTGCCTGGCGCGCAGCTGTCCGGATCGAGCCCACAAACCGGCGGTGCCACCCACTGGGGGTCGTTCAACTTCACCATCAACGGCGTGGCCGCAAATGATTTCGGCAACGGCGCCGGCGCTTACAGCTACGGCCTCGGCATGATCAGCCTCCCGCCTGTGCAGTCCATGGCGGAATTCAAGGTTGAGTCTTACAACACCAACGCCGAATACCGTAACCTGGGCACCATTACCATGGTGACCAAGGCCGGCACCAATGGCTTCCATGGCGACCTGTACGAGTACCTTCAGAACACCAAGCTGAACGCAAACAGCTTCACGAATAACGCATTCGGGCGCAAGCGCTCGCCCACGGTCCGGAACCAGTTCGGCGTTAATGTCGGCGGTCCCATCGTGAAGAACAAGGCGTTCTTCTTCTTCGATTACGCCGGCATGCGCAACCGTATGTATTCGCTGCCGCAGTTGACCTACCCGTCCGCGGCTATGCGCAACGGCGATTTCTCGGCCCTCTGCTCCAGCTTCAGCGCCAGCGGCATCTGCGCCGACCCGAAGGGCACCCAGTTATACAATCCCTTCACCGGCAATCCGTTCCCCAACAACCAGATTCCCAGCAGCATGATCACGTCTCAGGCTAAGACCCTGATCAATTACCTGCCCCTGCCGAATGGAGGCAGCAACCTTGCCGGTCTGCCCAGCGGCGGAGTCAACTATTACGGCATGGTCTCCACGGCTCAGGATATGAACGCCATGGACCTTCGCATCGACTACCAGATTTCGGAAAAGGATCAGGTTTACGGCGTCTACACGCGCAATATCGGCGATCCGTGGCAGTGGTACCTGGGCTATCCATCGACTTACGGCAACGCCAGCAATTACGGATACAAGACGTTCGGTTATAGCCTCGTCGAAACGCACACCTTCAGCCCTCGCGCGCTGAACGACTTCCGTTTCTCCTGGTTTGACCACCCGAATATCCGCAGCGGTGTCAATCTGGACTTCAATCCGCGCAGCCTGTTCCCGCAGTTGACCGAGAGCCCCAACCGAGGTCTACCGGCGATGAGCATGACGGGCTACACCGGCATCACCGATAGCGGCAAGGGAACCTACAGCCACGCTTTCAATTGGGAGTTCACCGACAACTTCACGTACGTTCGGGGCCGGCACACTTACAAATTCGGTGCCACGGCCGCGACATTCAAGAGCTACGGCGCGAACCCCAACGCCCCGCTCGGCAGCTTCTCTTTCAGCGGCCAGTGGACCGGCGGCAAGGGCTTTCCCGGCCAAGCGCAGTCGATTGGCAACGCGTTTGCCGACTTCCTGCTGGGCACGGCCAACAGCTCAACCACCGGCTATGCCGGCGTCTTCTCGGGTGTTTACTGGAGCTGGAACACCGAATTCTACGCCCAGGACACCTGGCAGGCCAGTCCCCGCCTAACCCTCTACTATGGCGTGCGTTACTCATACCAGACGCCGTGGAACTGGCAGAACGGATACTCGACGTACTGGGATCCGGCAACCAACCGTCTGGCGTTGCCGCAGGATTCCGACACGGCCGTTTTCCCGGCGATCGGCGCTTCCCGTGCCATGTTCGACGCTTACAATTTCACTACCACGAAGGCATTGGGCATTCCCTCCCGGTACATGATCGGCGACAAGAACAATTGGGGTCCGCGCGTAGGTTTCGCGTTCCGTCCCACCTCGGATAACCGCACGGTCATCCGGGCGGGCTACGGGGTGTACTACAACTTCAACCCCACGTACGTCGGCGGCCGCGACGACGTTTTGAGTCCGCCTTGGGTCGGCGGTCTGGGTGGCTTCTCCGGCGCCAACTACCTGACGCAGCTTTCCGGGAGCATCACGAGTCCGTACCTGCCCGACATCACTTTCTCGGATCCGTTCCCGGCCAAATTGCAGTCGATCAGCGGCGCATCCAAGAACCCGACCATCTACGCGATGCAGCGTGACTTCAAGAGCGCTGTCGTGCAGCAGTGGAACCTGACCCTGGAACGCCAGGTCACTGAAGACTGGGCTTTCCGCGCCACTTACGCCGGCAGCCAGACGCACCATTTGCAGTGGTTCTTCAGCGATATCAACGTCCCCACGAAGCAGACTCCCAATGTCACGCTTCAGAACCAGCGCCCGTACCAACCGTGGGCAAGCATCTATACCACACGTAGCGGCGCATGGCAGAACTTCAACCAGATGCAGCTTGAGGCCACCAAGCGTTTCTCGCAGGGCCTCCTGTTCCAGCTTGAGTATCAGTGGACCCGCAGCTTGGATAACGCTGATTACACCTATGGCCCGATGATCCCGGAAAAGCCGCAGCTCGACTACGGCAATAGCTCCGGCATCCGCCGCCACATCATGACCTTCCACTACGTCTACGAACTGCCTATCGGCCGGGGCAAGCAGTTGCTCGGCGGCATGAACAAGTTCGCCGACGCGGTGATCGGCGGGTGGCAACTCTCCGGCATCACGGACTACCGCACCGGCGCACCGTTCTCGGTGGGCTTCCAGGTTCCGTCCAGCTATACCGGCTGGTGGAGTACCAACAACCGCTCCGATGTGGTTGCCGGCAGTGATTTCTACGCCGGCCAGGGCAGCGGTCACGACATCATCAACGGCATACAGTGGTTCAATGTCAACGCGTTCGCTCCCGCCCAACCCTGGACGTGGGGTAATTCGGCTCGCAACCTCCTGTTCGGGCCTGGCAGTTGGAACTGGGATATGTCGCTGGCGAAGAATTTCGGCATCCGGGAAGGCATCAAGCTGCAACTGAAAGCCGACTTCCTGAACGCCTTCAACCACTTCAATCTCAGCAATCCCAGCACCACGATCGCCAACACGCGCGATGGTGGCTCACCGATTCCCAACGCAGGCAAGATCACGGGCGGCAGTGGTAGCCGCGTCGTACAGGTCGGAGCCAGACTTAGCTTTTAGTTGAAAGTTCCCGGAGGCCGCGGGTGGCGCGAAAGCCTGCCGCAGCCTCCGGGTTCAGAAGGAATCCCGGCGGCTTCAGGGCCGGGATTTCGTAAAGCCGGTCCAGGACCAGCAGCCCCGCCCCCAATACCCCCGCCTCTTCGCCCAGTTCTCCAAATCGCACCTCAAGATTCTTTGTGGCCTGACTCAGCGCCTGCATCCGCACGATGCGGGTCAACTGATCGAGCAGCGAAGGCCCTGCCAGCTTCAGCCGCCGGTCCAAAACGATCAGGCGGGGATTAAACAGATTCACCAAGTTGGCCAAGCCCAGTCCCAGATAGCGCCCCATCTCCTCCACGATTGCAGTACAGATCTTGTCGCCCGCGCTGGCCGCCTCCAGGACCATCCACCCGGTCACTCGATCCAGTTGCCCGTCGACCTGCCGGGCCGCGATGGAATTGCCGCCCTCCTGCACCAACTTGCGGAGACGCCCCGCCAGGGCAGCCGAGCCCGCCATCGCCTCCAGGCAGCCGAAGCTCCCGCACTGGCACGGCGGACCGCCATCCACAACGTGCGTGTGACCAAACTCCGCCGCACTGCCGCCGTCGCCAAGCAGGAGCCGCCCCTGCGAGATCACGGCGCCGCCGATGCCCGCTCCGTACTCGACGTAAACCATGTCGTCGGCCATCGCCCCGGCTCCCAGGACTCGCTCGGCAACACCCTTGGCACGCGTCGCGCTCTCCACCAATGCCTCGATACCGAACTCCTCGCGGAACAGCCGGGACAGAGGCACATCCTTCCAAAAAGGGATCAGTGAGGACATGGTCGAAAGACCGCTGTGTGGATCCACTAACCCGGGGTCCGCCACGGCGATGCCCATCAAAGGGGCATCTCCGATGTGGCCCGCCGCGATTGCTTCTCTGACGCAGGCAAAAAGCTGCCTAGTGAGCCCCTCGATCCCGGCGTCCAGTTGTGGAGCCCGCCGGACGATGCTCAGGATCCGTGGGTGCAAGTCCATGGCAACGGCCACCACCTGCTCCGAATCGAATTCCACGCCGACAAGGAAGCCCCGGCTCTCGTTGAGGCGCAGCAGCACCTGTTTGCGGCCCTTCGGATTGTCGCTTGGCCCGGCTTCCACAATCTCGGACTCGGAAAGCAATTCCCGGGTGAGCGTGGACACCGTATTGGGACGAATTTGTGCAAGCCGCCCGATTTCCACCCTGGAGATAGGTCCGAAACGCCTCAGGGCGGCAAGGATAACCGCCTTGTCGTGCTCCGGCTTGGAGCGCGCGTGCTTGATAGGACGCACGAGCCAATTGTAGGCCAA
>ENA-UOYA01000496-UOYA01000496.1-activated-sludge-metagenome-genome-assembly--contig:-NODE-496-length-50628-cov-10.402626_pt1 | contig 50628 bp, 49 predicted proteins | sample MGYA00238163_ERZ764804 | MGnify/ENA primary metagenome ERZ764804 (study PRJEB28919, sample SAMN05720223) | activated sludge metagenome | isolation source: Anaerobic digester | place: Hong Kong...
GTGTTGTCGATTTTAACAAATTGCTAGTTTGAAAACGGATGCTGCGTGAAGGATTGAAGCGGAAAGCCCACAGGGCCAATTCCTATTGGCACGAGGACTTGCAGCGAAAAGCCTGTTCTCGCTGCTTAGCGAGACACGCCCAACTTGTATTAATGCTGTTGAAGGGGTGTATTAGTACATCGATTAAGGGGATATAGAATATCGCTTTTGTTTTTCTACCTTTATGGAAATTCCTTTTATGAAAAAAATGTTGTTGTTGCTATTCAGTTTTGTGACTTTGGTTTCGTTTGCGCAAACTAACATTGTCGATTCTTTTCTTGTAGATGGCGTTTATCGCAATTATATTTTGCACGTACCTACGGGCTATTCGGCTGCAACGCAACATCCGCTAGTTTTAAATCTTCACGGCTACACCTCAAACGCTTCGCAAGAACAGCTTTACACGCAAATGGATGTAACGGCTGATGCGAATAACTTTCTTGTCGTTTACCCCAATGGCATTAGCAACTATTGGAACTCGTTTGGTGCCGGTGCCGATGACGTTAAATTTTTGGACTCACTCATAGAACGCATCAAACACAGCTACACTATCGACACTACTAGTATTTACAGTTGTGGCATGAGCAACGGTGGATTCATGAGTTATACCTTAGCTTGTTTACTCAGCCATAAAATTGCTGCTGTAGCTTCTGTAACCGGAACGATGAGTAATTACAACCTTTCGCATTGCACGTTAAAACATAAAATGCCTGTGCTTGATATTCATGGCACTGCCGACCCTACCGTAAACTATGCAACCGGTGTTACCAATGCCGTGGGGGTTGAGGCTACGCTTGCTTTCTGGCTAGATACAAACAACTGCGCATTGATTTCAGATACTACCGATATTCCCAACACCAACCTCACCGATGGTTGCACCGCTCAACTTATCCGTTACCAAACCTGCGAGCAAAATGCGGAAGTGTATTTTTACAAAATTGCGGGAGGCGGACATACCTGGCCAGGTGGTTCAGTAACGGTAGGCGTTACGAACCGCGATTTTAATGCAAGTACCGAAATTTGGAATTTTTTCAAACGTCATAAACTCAATACTTCGGTGGGTATTAACGACAGCAAAACGGAGACAATAAACGCTTATCCCAATCCGTTCGACAATGTGATTTCGCTTCACCTTACTTCCCCGCAAGATGTGTTGCTTTACAATGCCCTAGGGGAAGTGGTTTTCGAGGCGAAACACCAACAGCAAAAGATTTCAATCAACACCGCTTCCTTGGCACCGGGGCTTTATTTTTTAGTAACTGATGATCATCAATCGCTGAAGTCGGTAAAAAGGATGATTAAATAAGCATTATTGCTCTACCCCAAAACGAACCACTACAGGATAGTGATCTGAACAGTTTTCGCGAATGGTATTGTAGTTGTAAATGGGTAATGAGGGCGAAAAAAGTAGATAATCGATTCGAAAAAAACTGAGTTTGTTTACAAAAGTAGCACCAATACCATTTCCCTTTTCTACAAAGGCATCCACCAATCCATTACTCAATTTATGATAGGAATACGAAATGGGTTGGTCGTTAAAATCGCCACATACAACTACTGGAACTGATGACGATTGCGTAGCTTCATTGATTTGTGCTACTTGTACAGCTCGCTTGGCATAAGCACTTTTAAGCTTTCGTAAAATGTTTTTCACCTTCAACCAACTGGCTGTTTTTTCTTCCTCAATTTTTTCAATAGTGTTGTAATCATCATAGCCTAAATGAATCGATTGTAAATGGGTATTGAATACGCGTATTTTTTGTCCTCGTATGTCTACATCTGCCCATTGACAATTGTTAGATAATGCATTTGAAAAATCAACTGTTCCTGTATCGCGGATAGGAAACTTCGAAAAAATAGCTAAACCCCAATGTAAATCAATCAAACCGTGCTTCCTAGAGTTGTAATGCCGGGTAAATGTTTTGTTGAAATAGGAATAGGCATAACCCAAACTATCGCGTAAAAACAGTTCGTTTTTTTGTTCTATGGTATCTTGCGAATAGAATTCCTGAAAACAAATAATATCAGGATTTTCGCGCTGAATAAGCGATAAGATTTTATGACGGGTTTCGCTATTGTGTGACCAATTATACAAATCAAAATTTTTGACATTATACGTCATAATCGAAACGGCATCTTTCGGAATTGTTGTTGTTTTAGAGAAGGATATAAACGTTCGAATTTGCGTCCAGCAAAAGAATAAAGCAAGTAACGATACAATGAAATAAGGCTTTCTGTTTAACAACCAAAATAAAACAAAGCAGAGGTTAAGGATTAAAAAAGCCGGAAACAACATACCCACAAAGGCAAGCCACCAAATGGTTTCAGGACTAATAAGGCCGGAATATTTTGATGCCAACAGCGAAATGGCAACAACCCCATTCACACTCAGCATCGTGTTTCTTAGTAACGCGCGTATCATTCGTTATTACCGTATTGAAACAAAAAGTCTTTTTCTTCCTTACTCAAACTATCGTAGCCCGATTGTCCAATTTTATCGAGAATAGCATCTAAACGTTCTTGTGTTTTATCTGTTGGTGCGTGTGGTTCTTCCCTTTTCCTCTCCTGCATATTAACACGTACTACTTTCATTTTCGGTTTGCGTTGAAACAATTTTTTGAATGGAGCTGAAAAAGCCAACAAGTCTCGCCCTTCTTGAATTTGACGCATGTAGAAATAACCAAATGCAGCCCCCCCAAGATGGGCAATTACCCCTGCAGAATTTCCTCCGGCAATGCCTAAATAGTTCAGCAACAACGAAAACAAAGCAATATATTTCAACTTTACACGACCGATCAACAGTAAATTGATTTCATGCTCTGGATTGATGGCGGTTACCGCAAACACAATGGCTTCAACACCTCCGGAGGCACCTACTAAATTCGACAAATCGGCTCCCGCTTTTAAAAAAGGAACAACTTGATACGCAAGTAATGCCAACAATCCGCCAAATACACCACCACCAATAAAAATTTTCCAGCCGTATTTATTGTTCAAATACAACTGATAAATCTGCCCAAACCAAAACAACATTAACAGATTTGAAAAAATATGACCCAACCCGCGATGAAAAAATATGTTCGTGAAAGCCGTCCATGGCTTATGTATAAAGCCCGTTAACGAAAGTGGCAAAGCAAAAAAAGGTGTGGCAATATCGGTTAATGTAGCATTGTCGATACTCAAGCCTATTAGGCTTATGGTGTGTTGAAGCACGAACACAACTCCACATACTACAATGATAGACCACACGAAATCGCCTTCTCTAAACTTGTCTTTTATATCTTCTACAAACGTACCCACCATCAATATAAAGTCGTTCTGTTTTTGTTCCAGATTTTAACCAAAATATAACCGAAAAGTGCACCGCCCAAATGCGCAAAATGGGCTACATTATCTCCGTTCGACATGCTAATTCCGCGGTAGATTTCCCAAACTACATACATCGAAACAAAGTATTTAGCTTTGATTGGTACCGGGAAAAACATCAACATGAGTTCTGTGTTTGGGAATAACATTCCAAAGGCCACCAGAATGCCGAAAACAGCTCCAGACGCACCTACTGTATTAGAAAAATATGTGCTAACAATTTCGGGATGTAGTTCAAGAGCGGATAAAACAGGATCAGCTGTTCCAGTTGCGCTATACACTAAATATACCTGCACTAACATATGCAGCACCACAGCTCCAAACCCTGTGCTGAGATAGAAAATTAGAAACCGTTGTCCACCCCAAAAACGCTCTAAAATAGAACCGAACATAAACAAGGCAAACATATTTGAAAAAATATGACCCAAGTTGCCATGCATAAACATGTGGGTCACCAACTGAAAAGGTTGAAAGGAGGAGTTTGCTGTTGGGTCGACACGTTTAATAAAATCGTGCGTATTAAAAATATAGTGCAAACTCAGCATGTCGTTTAAACTCCCCATCATTTGCGAAGCCAAAAACAGCAACACATTGATGGCTATCAAATTAAAAACGACCGAGCGGGTGTCAATAGACCGATTGTTGGTATTAAACATGCGCTAAAGGTAGCAGACTAAGTATAGTCTGCAAAAAATTTAAAGGAAATTATGGATTGCCTCAGGCAAAGGAGTTACTTACTTCTTCTGTCTGCGCAGAAAAGTAGCACCTTGAGTAGAAAGTTGATTGATATATTCTTTCTCGTCTTTTTTAAACACTAAATAACCAGCTGTATCCGACTGAAAGTAAATATCTCCGGTAATGAATTCTCGTCCGTTTTTTTGCCACATAATAAAACCGGTTTTTTCAAGCTCCTTTTTGGCTGTAACGGACTGTGGAGCAACAAAGGTGGAAAACATAATCACATTTCTTCCTTCTAGCGACATACTCCCTCCTGCACCTGTTGTAAAGACGATATCCATTTGCGTACAAGAATCGCGAAGTACTTTATAAAGCTTAGGCGGAAGTGGTGAAAATGCAGCCGGGGTTGGCTTTGTTTGTGCGTTTATTGCACAAAACGAAATCACGATTAATAGAATTGTAAATAGATTTTTCATTCCCTTTTCAGTTCAAATTCAATGCCAAACGGAGCCTTTTCGCAAAAATAGTTGTTGTAACATGGAAATTATGCATTTCCTTTCGGCTGTTAATATAGGAAAATAGTCATATATGAAAAAAGCCCTCTGCATAAATGCAAAGGGCTTTTCGCTATAATTCTTTATTAAATTTATTTCTGGCTTACACGAACATCAATTCTTCTGTTACGTGCACGTCCTTCTTCTGTATCATTCGAAGCTACAGGATATTGATCTCCGTAACCTTCGCCATTTAATCGTTTTGCATCAACGCCTAATTTCACTAACTCAGCTACTACGTTTTTAGCTCTTTCGTCAGATAATTTCAAGTTCGCTTTTGCATCACCGGTGTTATCCGTATAACCGCCCACTTTCAAACTTACTTTAGGGAAAGCTTTCAAAATTTCTACAATGTTGTTCAATTGATCTTGTGAAGATGGTTTCAAAACTGCTTTACCTGTTTCGAATTCTAATCGATCGAAAGAGAACCAAGTTGTTTTGTCTACCGCTTTTGTTTCATCGCTGATGAAATCAACCAATTTACCTTCTACTGCATTCTCTGAAGTCAAGTTCATGGCATATCCTGTAGATAATTTAAGCGCTTTTTCGTAGCTCGCTACTGTTGCATCCGTTCCTACAGAATCTGTTTTCGTTTCAGTAATAACAGTTTCTGTTTCCATTTGGCAACAAGCTGTTTTTGTGTTATCTACAGCAATAAGTGGAGCAATAGCTAAACCAACCAACGAAGACAATTTAATCAAGATGTTCATTGATGGACCTGAAGTATCTTTAAACGGATCACCTACTGTATCACCTACAACCGCAGCTTTGTGTGGTTCAGATTTTTTGTAGAAGATTTCTTTTTTGCCGTTCACTTCAATTTCAACACCTTTTTCGAACGATTTTTTCGCGTTATCCCAAGCACCACCGGCATTGTTTTGGAAGATAGCCCAAAGCACACCCGATACGGTAACTCCGGCCATGTAAGCACCTAAACACTCAGCACCCATCGCTACTCCAATTAAGATTGGCGTAAGAATAGTGATAGCACCCGGCAACAACATTTCACGCAACGCTGCTTTAGTTGAAATCTCTACACATTTATCGTACTCCGGTTGACCTGTTCCTTCCATAATACCTGGAATTTCACGGAACTGACGTCTAACTTCATTCACCATATCCATAGCCGCACGACCTACAGCGCTCATCGCCAAAGCCGAGAACACCACCGGAATCATTGCTCCAACAAACAAAGCCGACAAAACGTTTGCTTTGAAAATGTTGATTCCATCGATACCTGTGAACGTTACATAGGCTGCAAACAAAGCCAAAGCTGTTAAGGCAGCCGAAGCAATTGCAAATCCTTTTCCAATAGCCGCTGTTGTATTACCAACTGAATCCAACACATCTGTTCGTCCACGTACTTCTTCCGGTAATCCCGCCATCTCTGCAATACCGCCTGCGTTATCGGCAATTGGTCCGAATGCATCAATCGCTAATTGCATAGCGGTTGTAGCCATCATAGCGGCAGCAGCAATAGCTACCCCGTAGAAACCTGCAAAATGATATGAAGAGAAAATCGCAGCAGCAAACAAAATTACCGGTGTGGCTGTACTCATCATACCTGTAGCCAAACCTGCAATAATGTTAGTCGCAGCACCTGTAGCCGATTGTTGAACGATGTTCAAAATTGGCTTAGTACCTAAAGCAGTGTAGTATTCGGTGATAGAAGAAATCGCTGCACCAACTACCATACCTATAATTACGGCAATGAATACGTTTAAGCTTGGAATATCTTTTACGCCTTCGCCAAAGAACGCCATTTTCATGGTTTCCGGTAACATCCATTTAATAACGAAATAAGACGCTACAATGGTTAAACCCATAGACACCCAGTTACCCAAATTCAATGCGCCTTGTACGTTTCCGTTATCATCTTTAATGCTCACGAAGAATGTTCCTATAATAGAGAACACTATACCTAAACCTGCAATCAACATCGGCAATACAATTGGAGCAATTCCTCCGAATGCAAAGGCTTCAGCACCGTTTTCATGAATAATATAGTTTCCTAATACCATCGCAGCTAATACCGTTGCAACATAAGAACCGAACAAATCGGCACCCATTCCGGCAACATCACCTACGTTATCGCCCACGTTATCCGCAATAGTAGCCGGGTTACGCGGATCATCTTCCGGAATACCTGCTTCTACTTTACCAACTAAGTCGGCACCCACATCGGCTGCTTTCGTATAGATACCTCCACCTACACGCGCAAACAACGCAATAGACTCAGCACCCAAAGAGAATCCTGCCAATACTTCCAACGTTTTTGTCATGGTTTCGTAATCGTAAACACCACCTACCACAAACATTTTGAAGAAGATGATGAACAACACCGTTAATCCAAGCACCGCCAAACCGGCAACACCCAATCCCATTACAGTTCCTCCGGCAAACGATACTTTCAATGCTTGTGCTAATGACGTTTTAGCCGCATTCGTAGTTCTTACGTTTGCTTTCGTAGCGATGTTCATACCAATGAAACCCGCTAAAGCAGAGAAAAAGCAACCAATCACAAACGCCACAACAATAAGAATGTGCGAGTGTGCGGCAACTTTAGGCACTTGTGATAGAACGCCTAATGCTGTTCCGGCAATCACTACATAAATAGCTAGAATTCTGTATTCTGCTTTCAAAAACGCCATGGCACCATCGGCAATGTTTTTCGCAATGCCTTGCATTTTGCTGTCTCCGGCATCTTGTTTAGACACCCAGCTCGATAGGATAGCCATGTACACCAAGGCAATAACACCAAAGAGAGGAAGGAAGTAAAGTAAATTCTCCATAATTGATTTTTAGTGAATAAAGTTTTTTGTTTTTTTAGAGGGCGCAAATATAAGATTTTAAGTGAATTTTTGACCGTTTAGTGCCGATATCGCTCAAAATGAACCGATTAAGTTCAAAAACGAGCATTCCCACTGCGAAAAGCCTAGCTTTGTCTCCCTATTTTATGAAGAAAAATCAACTGTTTACACTTTTAGAACAATCCTACGCTCGTTTCAACACACTCAATTTTATTGAAAACGACCCCATCACTATACCCCACCGCTTCTCCAAACAACAAGACATTGAAATTATGGCCTTTTGGGTGGCTATGCTCGCCTGGGGCAACCGAAAAAGCATTATCAATAGTGGCGAAAAACTCATTTCATTAATGGATGGCGCACCGCACCAGTTCATCACCCAACATCTCGACAAAGACCTAAAACGCTTTTCCGATTTCAAACACCGCACCTTTAATTATACTGATACGCTATACTTTATCGAGTTCTTCAAACAGCATTACAGCGCTTCACCTTCGCTCGAAACAGCTTTCAGTCAACACCTTTCGAAAAAAGATAGCACCACAGAAAAGGCACTGATTGGCTTTCATGATTACTTCTTTTCGTTGGAAGACGCCCCTGATCGCACGCGCAAACATATCGCCACCCCTGTTCGAAACTCCACGTGTAAACGCCTCAACATGTACCTGCGCTGGATGGTTCGTCCCAACACCACAGGCGTAGATTTCGGACTTTGGAAAACAATAAAACCCGCACAGTTGCTGATGCCTTTAGATGTTCATGTAGATCGAAAAGCGCGCTTACTGGGTTTACTAAAACGCGAAAAAACCGATTGGCCGGCTGTGCTCGAACTCACCGAAGCCTTGCGCCAATTCGATCCTACCGACCCGGTGAAATATGATTTTGCATTGTTTGGCATGGGTGTGAATCAAGTGAATGATTAGCATTTGTGTGGCGCGTTCCCGCTAAGAAGCGGCAAACAGGCTATCCGCTTCAATCTTTGTCCCGCTATGAAGCGGAACAAAGGATTTCCGCTGCTATCCTTCGCGGGGCATCCGTGTGTTATTCGTTATTTCATCTTAACGATAGCCTCTATAGCTTTATTACACTGAAACATATCGCAGTTTTAAAATATGAAAACCTCCTTTTCACATTTTAAACCCTTCCAATTTTTCGTCTTTTCTTTTCCCAAAACGTATCTTCGGCAATTCAACGTAAACACATGAAAAAAGTATTACTCTTCACCCTTGCGGTTTTTCTTTTATCAGAATCCTATGCCATCAACGATAAAATTCGTTTAGGCTTTGTGGCCTCACCGGGCATGGGCTGGTTCGCGCCTAAAGGCAACGATTTGAAAAAAGGTACTGTGCAATTCGCCATGAACTATGGGGTCGTAGTCGATTATTATTTTAAAGACCAAAACTACGGTATTCAATCGGGGCTGTTTGGCGGTATCGATAAAGGACAACTATCCGACAGAGCTGCATTTACAGCGAATACCGGCTCAGTGGTGAAAGAAACATACAACAACCAATACCTCGCTATTCCTTTGTACTTGAAATTAAAAACCAACAGTATCAAAGGTTTTCACATTTTCGGTCAAGTAGGATTTACGAATGTATTCACCATCAGTTCTCGTGCTACTTTCGATCATTCCTTGAAAGATGCTTCTGGTGCCGATGTGCCGGTAATTAAAGAGAATATCATGAAAAAAGGCAATGCCGTTTATTCTGTTATTAATAACTTCAAAAGCAATGTGTACGATTTCAGAATCAGTGCAGGCGCGGGTTTCGAATATGATGTAACGGAGAAAATTGCCGTTACCTTTGGCGTATTCTATCACAATGGTTTTGTAAATACCTTAGCCGATCAGGATGCCAAAAAAGATCCGGTATTGGTGCGAAATCTTTTGTTTTCGTGTGGGGTGATGTTTTAATACACCCCCGTCTATTTCCTTTCGAATAAAAACAAAGGCAGAACGTTGAATTCGTTCTTGCAGATATAGTTTGAATCCTATCTTCCGCTATAATCTACAACTATGCGTCATTTTGGGTTTGCTCTATGTTTGTTTTGTTCTGCCCTAACTGCATCGCCCGATTCAACGGCTGTGCGCATAACAACCGTAAAAGAGGTGCCAACTTCTTTCCTAAAACTCAGATTGAGCAACGACTCCATTGCCAATAACGATCGGCTCAACGAAGAATTGGTTGATATGGTGCAAGTGGATGAACACGACCGAAAAGTGCCCACACTTTACACCACACACCAAAGTTACGGCTTCGGTTGGTTTACACGCATGATTGGCTTTTACTGGCATCCTGTAGATCGAATGCGCTACAAATTTGTGGGCACCAACCTTAACGGCTTGAACATGCCCGGTGAAAAAGACGAACTCACCGAACACGATATCAACTTTAATTTAATTCCGCATTTAGACCCCTACCTACACTTTGTTTATCGGGGTAGAACCGCACAATCGAAACGGTTTTTGTTTAGAAGAAGAGATAAGCATGCCGATATTACTAAAGCTCCGTATATCCCACCAACATTGGAAACGGCTGATGTGTATGATTTGCATTGCGAACTCACGCCACCTAAAAAAATGCGCGATTCGGTGAATGCCTATTTCTATCCTTGTATGCACGGATGTAATCTCGATCGACATCCGAACTTTTACGACATGAAACCCACTGTTGGACTCTATGGCGTTTTTGTGTTAGATTGTAACCATGCTTGTCATCCTGAAATTCACCCGTATGAATGGTTGTGGTGGATAAAGACAACTGCGGAAGACAGAGCCAACAACAATTTCAACAAGAACTGGATGCTTGGTTTTTTTAAAGAAAGCAGCAATCGTTTTATTCTTTGGTCGCGCCCGACACGTGTGGGTACCATCTCCATTCCGTTTATATTCAAAACATCTGAAAGCGCATCGTTCTTGAAGTTGCACCATATTGTTACCGGTACATTCAAACCGAAAGGTATAGCAAAAATAAAAGATCGTATTCCTGCAAACACGCACGAGTTCAATTTTTCAGACACACTCATAACACTTCAACTTTCTGAAAACAAAAGTTTTCCCTTGCACTTAGCTACAAATAAAATTATAGCAACACCGGCATTACAATGGTGGTTCAGTGATGTACAAACCGATGAACAAAACAACTGGGTGTGGGGCTACTTTAACATTGTGGTGAGCGTGAAAGATGGCTATACGGCAAAGTTGGAGACTGTAGCAAAGTAATTATTCAATAAAATCTGTATAAGGCAATTGGTGTTTTCTCGCTTTAAATTCCTTGTTTTATTATTGCTTTGTGGATTAGTTTTTTTTAGAAAGCAAAGGATTACTTTATTTTTACAAAAAAGAAAGTCCGGTTGTCCATCATTCGAAAAGCATATAATTCCATATTTTCAGACGATAAAGAATTGTCTAAATATGTACGCGCTATCACCGGCATCACGCCTTCAAAAATCAAAATCTATAAACAAGTTTTTCGTCATCGCTCCGCTTATGTGAGTGCCAAAGAAAACAATGAACGTTTAGAGCTTTTGGGCGATTCGGTTTTAGACTTACTTGTAGCTGAATTTTTATTTAAGAAATATCCTTTCCGTGAAGAAAGTTTTATGACTGAAATGCGCGCAAAGATTGTGAATCGTGCATCACTAAACGTTGTTGGGCAGAAACTAGGGCTCACCGAAAAACTGGAAGTAAACCGCAAAGGATTGGGCGATGCTCCAAAAGATTTAGCGGGGAATACCTTTGAGGCGCTCGTTGGCGCTATCTATTTAGATGCCGGTTTGGATGCCGCGCGAAGATTCGTTCACAAGCGTGTACTCCAAAACTTAGTAGACATCGATAATTTGGAAGCCACCGAAACCGATCACAAAAGCAAGGTCTTTCATTATAGCCAACGTAACGGCAAAAAATTGGAGTTTGTTGTAAACTCCGAAGAACAGCGCAACCGCAGATCCTACTTCGTTATCGACCTTACTATTGATGGTCAGGTTATCACCTCCGGTGAAGGGTACAGCAAGAAAAATGCTGAACAAGCAGCAGCTATGAAGGCGCTCGCCCTTCTCAAAAATGAAGACACCCTACTTTGATAGGGTAAATCTTTACGTTTGTTGAGAAATTATTGCATTTTAGCGTCTCATTAAAATATGAAAACCGAAAAATCATGAAACAACTTTTCACGACTTGTCTTTTTTTTATTGCCATTCACTTTGCTTCAGCACAAACCGTTATTCAAAACGGTGGCCTAGAAAACTGGGAAAACTTGGGCTCGGCAACAGAAGAACCACTAAACTGGAACTCCAACAAAACCGGAGATAACAACGCAAGTTCTTCATTCGCTCCACAAACATGCTTCCGCGATGTGAATCCACACAGTGGAACCTATTGCGCAAAAATTGTGACCGGTACAGCTCAAATTGTGGGTACTGTTGTTAACGGTTCACTTACTACCGGACAAATCGATGCGCCTACTACCAATAAACAAGACGGATATATTTTCACAGACTCTACTCGTGCCGGAAAATACATGTATTTCTCCGGTCGTCCGGATAGCTTTATCGGCTGGTATAAATTTAGTCCGCAAGGGGGAGATGCTGCACGTATCAGTGCCTTTTTGCATGATGGCAAATATGCAACTCCGGATAACGGTTATTTAAGTGGCACAGCACAAAACAAAATTGCGGAAGCGGTATTCATCACACCAACTACTGCTGTTGGCACATGGACACGTTTTGCAATTCCGTTTACCTATGCTAACGGAAGAACACCTCGTTTTATTTTGATTGCTGCAACCAGTAGTGCGAACCAATTGGGCGGAACCAAAAACAGTACCTTTTGGCTAGATGATTTAGAAGTCTTTTATCAACCGGCTGTTACCGTTAACGCCATCACACCAACAACTTATTACGTTTCTTCAACTGCTGGTTCTGCTATTAGCGTTCCGTTTACATTACTTGGCAATTTTACTGCCGGCAATACTGTAACGGCACAATTAAGCGATGCTTCAGGATCATTTGCCAGCCCAACAGTAATTGGCTCTACAGCAGCTACAGCTTCGGGAACTATTAGCGCAACTATACCTGCAGGAACATTAGCCGGAACTGGTTATCGTGTTCGTGTAGTAACTTCAACTCCGGCATTGACTTCAGCCGACAACGGTGTAAACTTAACCATTATCAATGTTAGCAATTCCATTGCGCCAACAGCAACTCAAAACATTGCTGCCGGTCAAAATGGAACATTGCTTACTGTTACCGAAACTGCAGGATCTACATCTAGAGCATGGAAATATGCAAGTACAAGTGGAGGACCATACACCGCTGTTAGTCCGGCTCAAACGGGAACAACATACACGCCTAATTTCAGCGTTGGTGGCACATACTACGTAGTTTGTGTAACTACTTACCCTGGAGGTGCAACGGCAACAAGTAACGAAGTGCAAGTGAATGTAATAGGCAATTCGATTGCTCCACCGGCACCTCAAAATCTTTCGGTGAACGTAGCAGGCACAACGCTTACTGTAACAGAAACAGCTCCTGCAACTACACGTGTTTGGAAATATAGTGCGGTATCGGGCGGACCTTATCAATTGTTCTCTCCATCACAAACAGGCACAACGTATACTCCACTTTTCGCAACGAGCGGTACCTTTTTCGTTATTTGCGAAAGTGTAATTAATGGTTCAACAGTGAAAAGTAACGAGGTGGTGATTACAGTAACATCGCCTTTCCTAATCACCGGAAACATTACCGGTTCACCATTCGAATTTAGTGGTACATCGCCAAACGCCAATGTTAATGTGCCTTACAGCACTACCTCAGCAGTGTTTGCTTACAACAACATCTTCTCTGCACAACTTTCAGATGCTACCGGTTCATTCTCTACTCCAACGGTAATTGGTACAAGAGCCGATTCTGTAAGTGGAGTGATTAGCGCCATTATTCCTTCTACAACACCTGCCGGTTCCGCCTATAGAATTCGCGTGGTGGGCAGCAACCAAGCCATTACAGGAAGCAACAACGGAGTAGATTTGATTGTTGATCAGTTTCACAACTCGATCAGCCCAACTGCAGATCAAACAATACTATACAGTACAAACGGAACGCCTCTTGCTGTTTCTGCCTCACAAACATCAACGCATCAATGGAAATACAGCACAACCCCTGGCGGACCATATCAAAGCTTCAGCCCAGCTGTAACCGGAGCGTCTTACACGCCTAATTTTGCAATTCCGGGAACATACTATGTGGTTTCACAGTCAAAAAATCAATATTTAGATGTAGTGACAAGTAACGAAGTTAAAATTATTGTCACCAACGGAAGCATACTAACCACTTCAGTTGTAGCGGGTTCGCCTTATTTGGTTTCCCCTAAAGCGAATGTACAAATTCAAGTGCCATTTACATCGGATGTAGTGTTTGACACTAGCAATATTTTCGAAGCGTATTTGAGTGATGAAACGGGTTCATTTGCCGGTACACCGGTGAAAATCGGACAAGTAAAATCGAATGTGATTCAACCATTCACTGCACAAATTCCAAACAATGCCAATGCGGGAACCCTTTACAAAATTAGAGTAGTATCTACTAATCCGGCTATCGTTGGAACGCCTTGCACGAACGACCTAACCATTATTCCGTTTACGAATTCAATTGCACCTATCGATACACAACGCATCGTTATCAATCAGGCAGGAACTTTGCTCTCTGTAACTGAATCGCACACGGCAAGCAGCGAATGGAAATGGACTACACTTTCCGGATTGGCTTATAAGAGCTTCTTCCCTGCACAAACCGGAAAATCGTTTGCACCAAGCTTCTCAGCCGCAAAAACATACTATGTAATTTGTCAATCGATTAATGCCGTTGACGACACCGTTAAGTCGAACCAAGTGGTAGTCATTGTTTCGTTGGGAACTGCCATTAAAGGCACGGGCGAACAAGTAATCAGCAAAATCTACGAAAGTGCAGGCCAATTGATGGTTGAAACCAACATGCAATTAACTGCGGAAAACAATATATTTGAATTGTATAACATGGTAGGACAAACCGTGATTTCACAACATATCACTGCCGAAAAAACAAGCATTAACATCAACGGATTGCCGGCCGGAACCTACGTATTCCGCTTTGCTGACGCTTCCGGAAAAATAAACCTCCGATAACCAAAACCATACGGAGTATTAAAAGACTATTCTCATGCGGGAATAGTCTTTTTTTATTTGCCTTTTTTGTTGGGATTTTTATTCCTTTGACTTCTGATTTTTATTCATCTGTTGAACTTTTCGATTCAAGCTTAAAGTCGTCAAGGTTAAAACATTCATACTATGCATCAATATTCTGAAACAGTGAGAAAAGCTATTGGCTATTGGCTAATACTAGGTTGTGTTTTAATTTTTTTCCAAGTGGTGATTGGCGGAGTAACACGCCTTACCGGTAGTGGATTATCGATCACCGAATGGAAACCTTTGGTAGGCGCTATTCCACCAACGAATGAAACCGAGTGGCAAAAAACATTTGACGCTTATAAAGAAATCGTTCAGTTCAAACACCTCAATCAGGACATGAATTTGAGCGAGTTTAAACAGATTTTTTTCTGGGAATATTTTCATCGCTTATGGGCAAGATTTATGGGTTTTGCGTTTATTATTCCTTTCGTTTTTTTCATTTATAAAAAATGGATAGATGAAAATTTGAGAAAACGTTTAGGCGTAATTTTATTTTGGGGCGGACTCGTTGGATTGTATGGTTGGATCATGGTGAAAAACGGACTCACAGGGCTTTATGTGCCTCCGGTGTTTCTTAGCATTCATTTGATTTTAGCGCTCAGTTTGTTTGCGTATTTGGTTTGGTTAGCCACGTATATGCTTCGTGGACACACTCCCATGTTTACGCTTCCTTCAACGTTAAAACGTCACGGTATCGCCATTGTGGTGCTGCTTTTTGTGCAATTGATATTAGGCGGGATTGTTTCCGGAATGAAAGCCGGATTAGCCTATCCTACATGGCCATTGATGAATGGCGAATTTTTCCCATCTGCCTTGAACACACTTTCTCCAACCTTAAGCGGAGTGCTTCATTACGACCCATCTGATTTCTGGGGGAGAACGATGATTCAGTTCGTCCATCGTACGGTGGCTTACACACTGTTTGTGATGATATTTTATTTCGCTTTCCGCATGTTGAAAATAAGCACCGATAAGACTTTTCGCGTGGGTGTTCTGCTGATGCCTATAACCGTTTCTATTCAGGCACTCATTGGCGTTATAACTGTTTTAAATTGCGAAGGAAGTATTCCGGTTAGCTTAGGCGTGTTGCACCAGGCAGGCGCTATGTTGCTTTTAGCGAATGTAATGTTTGTGGAATTTCATCTCACACGAAAATAATTCGTTCAGTTTCACCACTTAATGCAAAGGCATACTGCAATGCATTGACATTCCATAGAATTTAGGGTAGCTTTAGTAAAAATCCTACCCATGGATAAGCCTGTTCGAAAAATCGACCATATGATGTGGGACGTTGAAATGCCCACTAGTCTAGTCACCATCACCGGAATGATGACGTTCAAGAAAAAAGTGAATGTCAAAAAATTGCACGAAGTACTTACTGAACGCTTGTTGAAGTACGAACGTTTTCACAAAAAAATTGTGTTGAAAAAAGGGCAACCAATGTGGCAGATGGATGACGCGTTTCATTTGAAAGGACATGTGTTTCATTCAACGCTGAGCGGAAAAGGCGATTATGAAGCCTTGCGCAAAAAAATCAGTGAGTTAATGAGTAATCCTTTGGACTATTCTCGTCCGTTGTGGGATGTTCATATTATCGACAATTACAACGGAGGCTCTGCGGTGGCTTGGCGAATTCATCATGCCATTGCCGATGGTATTGCTTTAATTAAAGTGGTGTTTTCGCTTACGGGTACAACAGCCAAAGAATCGCTGAATCATTCGCTTGGTGCTTATGCTCCTAAAACACCTAAAAAACACGGACTTATTGAAGATATTGGACAACTGTTTCACACCGGAGAAAATCTCTTTCATGAAGCGCAACACTTGTTACAACATCCGGAAACATTAAAGGATGCGCTTGACCATACCTGGAAAGCCGCAAAAGAAATCGGGGCGTTGTTTGGCAGCAAAGAAATTACCGGCAGTTTATATAAAGGCAAATTAAGTTTGAAGAAGAAAACGGCTTGGGCCACTGCTTTCGATTTAGATACGATTAAATTAGCTGGCAAAAAGCATCGGGCTACTATAAACGATGTATTGCTAGCCCTTTTAAGTGGTGCCATTCGAAAACACCTGATGCTACACAAGCAAGATGTTAGCGAAGGGTTGCGAGTGGTGGTACCGGTGAATGTGCGCGGACATCATGACGATATTATACTGCATAACGAAATCGGGATGTTGTCTTTAGACCTGCCGGTGCATTTGAAAACATACAAGCAGCGACTGCTCTACATAAAAGCGAAAACAGCTCTACTAAAAAATTCCATAGAACCCATGCTGGTGAATAAAGTGATGGAAGTGGTAGCCGATTATATGCCTAAACTAGCAAAGCAAAAATTCACAGAAATCTTGGGAGCGAAGATTGCGGGAGTCGTTACGAATGTTCCCGGTCCCCGCCATCCTGTATATTTAGCAGGTAGCAAGGTGGAAGATTTAGTGTGTTGGATTCCGCATACAGCACCTTTGGGCATTGGCATTAGTCTATTGAGCTACAACTCGAAAGTATCGCTGGGTGTAGTTATCGATCAACACAAAGTGAAAGATCCTGATGCGATTACCGATGGATTTAGAAAAGAATTCTTGCAATTGAAAAAACAGTTGAATGCCAAAGCTTTGGAGGGCTAGCTTTCATTAATGCAGTACACGAGTTTCTTAAGTATCGGCTTAACTACTGCTTCCACAGCGGGTTTGAGCACAAATGATGGCATCAGCTTTAGCACTTCGGTGTTGATTTTCAATTCCACTTCTCCACGACACGATTCATCATTAACATCAGTAAGTGTTATGCCCATGCAAGGATAGAAAGGCCCGTCATTACAAGCGGTTACAATCAAATGCCCTTTTTTAAAATCAACAATTTCATATTCGAGATGCATATCGAATCCTAAAAAGTGTGTGGTTTCTTTGAAGCGCAAACCCTTTAGATTGTCACCTTTCACGTTATGCGTGATTTTGGTTTCATCAATAATGGTCATAAACGCTTTTCTATTGCTCACTTCTTTGAGATAAGCAAAAGCGTCTTTTCGCGATCGGTTAAAATCGAGCGTATAATTAAGATGAAGTTCTTTGCTCATAATGCTCGAAGTTACAGCATTCACAACAAAAAAAACAGCTTAGAACTATGGCTATAGAGAATACAAAAATCAAATGTTACTTTGTTGCATGATTATTAGGCCAATACAAGCAAAAGATAATATTGCCATCGCAAAAATTATTCGCGATACATTGATGGAATTTGGTGCGGCTAAGCCAGGAACGGTCTATTTCGATGCTACCACAGACCATCTATTTGAATTATTTCAGCAACCTAAAGCCGCTTACTTTGTGGTGGAAAACGAAGGTGTTGTTTTGGGCGGAGGTGGCATTTTCCATACAGCCGGATTGCCTCCTGATACTTGTGAGCTGGTTAAAATGTATCTTCATCCTTCGGTACGTGGACGTGGCTTTGGGAAACGACTTATCGAACATTGCATCCTTACTGCAAAATTGAATGGCTTCAAGGCTGTCTACTTAGAAACTATGCCGGAATTGAAGCAAGCGCTTAATGCGTATGAAAAATTCGGCTTTAAATATCTTTCTGAACCCCTCGGCAATACTGGACATTTCGGTTGTGGTTTATGGATGTTGAAAGAACTTTAATTCATTTTAATCCTTACTTTTCGTTTCGAAACTGCATCTATGAAAGCCGCAACACTCAACGAGTTGAAACACGAACTAAGTCATCTTCCCGCAGAAGAACTCCTCGATCTATGCACTCGTTTGGCGCGCTTCAAAAAAGAAAACAAAGAGCTGCTTACCTTTCTGTTGTTTGAAGCACATGACGAGCGCACTTATATTGTCAATGTAAAAGAATCGATTGCCTTGGAAATGGGCGAAATTCCTAAAGACAACAATTTGTATCTCATCAAAAAAAGTTTGCGAAAAGTGTTGCGCAATGCAACAAAATACATTCGTTATTCCGGTTCAAAAGTTGTTGAAGTAGAGGTGTTGCTCTTCTTTTGCGAACAGCTCAAACACTCGGGCATAGCCATTCACAAAAGCCAAGCCATTATCAATTTGTATGAAATGCAGTTGAAAAAGATCAATAAAACTATCGCCCAGTTACATGAAGATTTGCAATACGATTACCATCGACAAATGGAAGACTTTGTGTAAAAACTGACTAGATATGTTTTTTTCGTCTTGTTCTTTATATTCATGCTATGAACCCAACCAACCAATATTCAAAAACAGTTTTCACTACAGCCGTTATCGTTGCCGCATTAGGCTATTTCGTTGACATCTACGACTTACTCTTATTCAGTATCGTGCGAAAAGCCAGCTTAGAATCAATTGGTTATTCCGGTGCCGATTTAGAAAAATACGGTTTGATGCTCATCAACATTCAAATGGCCGGAATGTTGATTGGGGGCATACTTTGGGGCATGTGGGCCGATAAACGAGGAAGACTTTCTGTTCTTTTTGGATCGATAGTGTTGTATTCTTTAGCGAATATTTTGAATGGATTTGCAAGCGATATTACCTTTTATGCAATTCTTCGTTTCGTAGCTGGTATTGGCTTAGCGGGCGAATTAGGTGCAGGTATAACCCTTGTAGCGGAATCGTTACCGAAAGAAAAACGAGGTTACGGTACTATGATTGTGGCCACTATAGGCGTTTCCGGAGCTGTTTTTGCGGGCATTATCAGTCGCTATTTCGATTGGCGTACCTGTTACTTTATTGGTGGTGCACTTGGCATTGCGTTATTGATTTTGCGTATCAGCGTTTACGAATCGGGATTGTTTCAAAAAATAACAGAACAAGAAGTGAAACGCGGAAACTTTTTCCAATTGTTTTCGAGTCGAAAAACATTTCTTAAATACCTCAACTGTATTGTGATTGGTATGCCCACATGGTTTACCATTGGCATTCTGGTTACCTTCTCTCCTGAATTTTCTAAAATGCTCAACGTAAATGGCGTTATCAAAGGTGGTGATGCCATTATGTTTACCTATTGTGGCATTACGGTGGGCGACTTTGCTTGTGGCTTTTTGAGTCAAGTATTGAAGAGCAGAAAAAAAGCAGTGCTTGCTTTCCTACTACTGACATGCTTGGGCCTTCTGCTTTACTTCACAGCCTATAATAGTTCTGCTGCCTACTTCTACTTCACCATGTTTGTGATTGGGACCGGCACCGGTTTTTGGGCAGTAATTGTAACGAATGCAGCAGAACAATTTGGAACGAATATTAGAGGCACAGTAGCTACAACTGTTCCTAACTTTATTCGTGGATCTTTGCCTATAATTACGCTTGGCTATACATTACTTCAACTTGGATTTTCAAAACTGGTAAGCGCTGAAGTTTTGGCGGTAATCATCATGGGCATTTCCTTGTGGGCGCTGCATCATACGGCTGAGACCTACGGAAAAGACTTGGATTTTGTGGAGGAATAATCAATCGAACAACAAAGATACATTCACCGGTTGCGAATCGATATACACATTAAATTGTACGTTCCTTTCTTGCAAAATATTGATGTAGAGAATCTCTGTGTCTTTCTTGGTAATAAAAAATTTATCGGGAGAAATATAAGCGAGTTTGTTATTTGCCAATTCGCTTTTCAATACGCGAAGACTAACCATTTGCCTAGCTGTTGAATCTAAAACAATGGCAACTTCTTTTTCCTTATCTACTTTATTGGCAAACACCAACGTCACAGGACCCTTTTCTTTACTGCCTTTGGGCGCATGGAATACAATGTTCTTTTGTTTGGATTTGGCATCTTCCACAACATTAAAACTGACAATTGGACTGCCACCGGAATACAATTGCAAATCAGGTGCGAATGTTTTTACGCTTCCGCGAATCATTAACTCAATGTCTTTCTCACCAGTATTCGTTACTACATATATCGATTTGCTGATACCGCCCAAATGCGCCACACTGCTGTATTTGGCGCGAATAGTATCTGTTCCTCCGGGTACAGTAGAATCTTTCTCCCAACTGGGGCTATAGCAGCCGCAAGAACTTTTAACTTGTATAACGCGAAGAGGTTGATTGCCTATATTTTTATAAACGTATTTCACTTCAGGCATTTCGCCTTCATAAATTTCCCCCACATTTACTTCCGTATTAATAAACTGAATTTTGGGTTGCGCATAAACAATTACAGCGTTCATCATAAGAACGAACGCTGTAATAATTTTAAAATGTTTGCTTATATGCTGCATCCTATCTGTTGCCTCTAATATAGTTGCTTAACTCTTCTTTGCTGCTTGAAAAGCCAAACACATTATTAACCTTGAAATAGTTAGAACGATCGATGGTGTGATTGTATGCATATTTAGCAAAATCTAACTTAGAATCTTCGAAGCCAAATAGTTTGCAAATTTGCGCCACTTGATCGGCATATAAACAATTAGATGAAATAATTTCTTTGGCAGTAGACAATTTTGTTTCATCGAAAGATGTGTTTTTGATTGTTTCTTTCGCCTCCTCAAAATCTTTTGGATTCATGCTGTATGAATAACTGCAATCGCCATAAAGATTAGGCCGTGGCTCTGGTTGACCAGGACGAGCAGGGTTTGTAGTGGTGGTATGAGAAGAAGATGAAGTAGTCGTTGTTGTGGTAGTAGTTGACCCCTGAATAACAGGATCGTTAATGTTGATGTTCACACCTACGCCCAAGCCTCCCATATTCACATTCACGTTTGCACCCGGAGTACCCGTTGTGGTGGTGGTAGTGGTGGTTTGTTGAACTACCGGAGCAGGTGTTGGTTGTCCCCAATGATATACCATAACATTTGATGGTGCTATATAATCAGGACGAACTGGTTCTTGCGAGAAAAATTTCAGCGTTTTTTTGCCGTTATTTTTATCGGTTTTGATTTTGTAAGTAACATCCATTGGTAATCCATCTGCATCTCTAACCATTAATACACTTTTGCTGATTTCGCCTAATGCTTTGTCTTCGAAAATAACTTTGCAACTGTAATAGGGTTGCACCAATTCCTCAACACGAATATTGGTTTGCGCTACATTGTTCTGGCGTTCTCCGTTCAGAATTAAGAAAAACTTGTTCCCATCTTCTGAAAATATAGTGAGGTTAGCGGTTGGGGCGGGTTGTGCAAAAAGAATCGCTGCATTTACAATCGCAACAAAGAGAAGTACAGTCTTTTTCATAATTCAATTTTTTGTGTGTTTAATAATTTCTCAACATCTTTTTCATCCAGAAGTTCAATCCAAAACGAAAACTGTCGATTTATAATTTCTTGCTTTAAAAGCATGCCAAAGAAAAGCATTTAAGACTTATTAAGAAATATAAATATCTATAACATCAACAATTTTGTGCGGCAATCCAAGCTGTTGTCCAAGCTGCTTGAAAGTTAAACCCGCCAGTAATGGCATCAATATCGAGCACTTCTCCACCAAAGAACAAACCTTCGTGTAGCTTGCTCTGCATGGTTTTGAAGTCGATTTGGTTTAACACCACACCTCCACAGGTTACAAACTCGTCTTTGTTGGTACTCTTCCCATTCACCCTAAAAAGACCTTCCGTAAGTTCCATGGCCAATGCATCTATTTTTTGATTCGAGAGATCGGCCCACTTATCGTTTTCGGTGATGCCTGAAGCTATACCCAAGCTTTTCCATAAACGCATCGGAACTTGAAACAGATTATTCGATAATACCGTTTTCTTCGGTGATGTTATTTTGATGTCACGCAACTCAGTTTTCATGGATGCTAAATCGAATTCACCCGTCCAATTCACCAACAATTCAAATTGATGATTTTTTGCTTTTAATAATCGTGCACCCCAAGCCGACAAACGCAACACAGCCGGACCACTCATTCCCCAATGCGTTATAAGTAACGGACCATGGGCTTGTAACTTTTCGCCTTTCACCGTTACAATTGCATTCGGCACAGAGAGGCCTAACAATCCGGTTATTCTTGGATCTTTTATGTTGAAGGTAAACAACGATGGCACTGCAGGCTGCAATTTGTAATTCAATCCACCTAAAATATCCCACATTTTGGATGCGCTACCGGTGGCGATAAATACGACATCGGCAGAATAAGTTTTATCTCTATTCGTAACCACTTGCCACTGTTTATGTTCGTCTTGTTTTAAGTCCTCTACACCTACAAGATTTTCCACACGTACATTCCAGCGTTTCACTTCATTCAAAAAACACTGAATAATGGTTTCCGAATTATCGGTTGTTGGAAACATCCGTCCGTCTTCTTCCGCTTTTATTTTCACGCCTCGCTCTTCAAACCAAGCAATGGTGTGTTGCGGCATGAATTGATGAAAGGGGCCCAACAATTCTTTTTCTCCACGCGGATAAAAACGAGTAAGCGGTTTAGGTTCGAAACATTGATGCGTTACATTACATCGTCCACCGCCCGAAATGCGCACTTTCTCTAGTACTTTGGGCGATTTCTCCAAAATGGTAATCTGATAATCGGGATGCTGTTGCGCACAATTTATGGCAAAGAAAAACCCTGCTGCTCCACCGCCAATAACTATTACCTGCTTTGCTTTTTGCATGGCGATGTTTGCTTTCGATTTAAATGATAAAGGCTCCGTCTTTGTAAATCAACTCGCCATCGGCCCAAATCTCGCCTCCATTGCGCATATCGGTAATCATATCCCAATGCACGGTAGATTCATTCTTGCCGCCACATTGCTTGTAGGCTTGTCCTACAGCCATGTGAATACTGCCGCCAATTTTTTCATCGAACAAAATATTACGCGTAATACGTTGAATGTTCATGTTGGTACCAATGGCTACTTCGCCCCATTTGCGGGCACCTTCAATAGCAAACACTTTATCGAGCACTTCTTTGCCTTTCTCGGCATTCCATGAAACAATGAGTCCGTCTTTCACTTCCAGCGAAACACCTTCCACATCTTTGCCCATGTAAATGCATGGATATGAAAAATACACTTTACCATTCACGCTGTCTTCTACAGGTGCACTGAAAACCTCGCCACTCGGCATGTTGGAGCGTCCGTCTGAATTAATCCAAATTCTGTCTTTCACCGAAAAACGAATATCAATATTTGGACCTTTGTAATGTACTTGATCGGCTTTGTTCAATCGATCGACATACGCTTGTTGCTTGGCGCGTACATTCAACCATTGTTCTACCGGATTTTCGTCAAACAAATAACACGATTGAAAAACAAATTGCGTGTATTCTTCTAATGTCATGCCCGCATCATCGGCTCCGGCTTGTGTAGGGTACTGACATAAACATCTGCGCATACTGCCATTGCCAATGCGTTCGAAATACAATTTATTCAACTCGTGTTGCCCTTGTTGAAACAGTTTGAATTTCTCAGGATGAGCCGGTTCTACATCGCCATCGCCACGGTGGAAAGGCGCACGAATATTCAAATACGCATCGAAGGTTTCGAAGGCCAATTTTTTCATGGGGTTCACCCACAATAGCTGATGTTCTTCGCCTACTTCAAGCAACGAATCGTTCACGCCATTCAATTCGATATTGAATATTGGATGCCCTCCGGCTAAATAAATTTCGCGGGCTACTTCGCGCAACAAAGGCTCGGCCAAGTACGATGAGTTGATGTAAATTTTGTCGTCTTTCTTCACTGCCAAACAATAATTCACCAGCAGCTTTGCATATTTTTTTACGATTTCTTGCATCCTGTTTTTTTGAGAAATCGAATATAGAAATTATGGGATTCTTGGTAAGAAATTCTTCTACCCTATATCGGCTTAAACTGCTCAAACCCTTGTTTGCATGCGAAACAAAAGCGTATGGCTCTGCACAAGGTAGAACCAAAAGCCGAGCGCAATGTAGTGTCGGTGCTGTGGCAATGCGGACAACGAACACGATCTAATGCCTCTTGTGTGAGCTCACTATCATCGATAGTTACAGGCGGAGCAATGCCAAATTTTTCGAGTTTTGCTTTGGCTTCAGTGCTCATTTTATCGCTCGACCATGTGGTGTCCATATCCACTACTACTTCGGTGGTAATGCCCAATAATTCCACTTCGGTTTTGATGTCGCGTTTCATCATATCCAGTGCCGGACAGCCCACAAATGTTGGTGTAAAGTAAATAACGCATTTATCGTTGGAGAGTTCTACCTTCGAAATCATCGCCATATCCACCAAGCTCAAAACGGGAATTTCAGGGTCTTTCACGCGTTCGAGCGCAACCCAAATGTCTTGTTCCGTGATGGCTTTACTGTCGTCCATTATTTTTTCATTACTTTTTTAAACAGCCAATAGCGAAAGAAATAAACGAGGATACTCGTTAAGCCTACACCACCCGCGGCTATTTCATCTAACCAACCAATGCCGGGAATTAAATCGCTGGGTTCGGGAATAAAAATATAGACAAGGCATACGGCTGCAATAATCAATAGCAATTTACCGGGCGTTTTTGTGCTTTGTTTTTTATCGTCAGGATTAAGTATTGTTACTTCGTTGTTCATGGTTTGATATTTACTTTTCTATCTATCCATACATTTCCGTGCCAATTACCATTCGGCATCGGGGTCGGTATTTACCACCTCGCACATTTCGGAAAGCAACGATTGCAGATATTCTGAATGAAAGCCTTTTCTACCGCCATTCACTGCCTTGCTTGGATCAACGGCAGGAACAGTAAGTCCCGCACCTTGAAGTATCGCTGAAATTTTTTCCAGCCAACGCCTTTGGAGTTCTGCTTCGCCTAAAAATACATTGCTGTCGATTAACTCTTTTTCTGAATCCAACGTTTCGAAAATCCCAAGCGCATACGGAAAGGCGAAGTTTAAAGCCGATTGCATACGGGCCTTGCTTTCTTCGGTGCCGTTGCACAATTGTTTAATCCACGTATCAGCATGCATTACGTGATATTTGATTTCGCCTTTTACTTTTTTCGCTAATTGCGCTAATGGTTGAAAGCTAGAATTAGCGAGCATTTCATAACGCAAACTCTCAGCATGGTCAAACAAGAAATGGCGCATCAAACTAAAGTCGTATTCACCAATCGGTAATTCCACTAACTGGCAACATTTGAATTCTTTTTCTGTGCGTTTGAACGCCAATGTGTCCGGTTCTGCCTCGCCAAACGATTCATGCAAAATGGTATACAAGGCAAAGGCATGTCCAATTTTATCTTGTGCCATCGATGAAAAAGCCAAGTCTTCTTCCAGCACCGGGCCAATGCCTGTCCACTCCGAATTTCGGTGACCAATAATCAAGGCATCGTCTGCCATCTTAAAAAGCAAATCTTTTATTCCGCTCATAATGTGTTTGTTATATCAAATCTAATGATTAAACACCAATTGCGTAAATGCAATAGCGTTTTTGAAAGGCGTGTTTCTCTTTTTTCCAATCCTCAATTTTTTTCGTGGCCGTGAATTCGGTGGCGAGGGTTAAGTCGCAACTCACATGAAAGAGTGTACCGGGTTGCAATGCAATAAAAACATCGCGCAACATCGATTCGTTTCGGAAAGGTGTTTCCATGAACAACTGCGTGAAACCGGTTCGTTTTGCTAGTTCTTCTAACTGACGTAATTTCTTGATTCGGTCGGCTGATTGAATGGGCAAATATCCATGAAAAGAAAATTGTTGTCCGCTAAACCCACTTGCCATTAATGCTAGCAAAATCGAGTTCGCACCAACCATAGGCACCACTTGAATGTTTTTGCGATGCGCTTCCTTCACAATCAAATTTCCGGGATCTGCAATGCAAGGTGTACCGCATTCGCTCATCAATCCTACATCGAAACCTTGCTCACATTTTTCCAACCAACTGTGTATTGGATTTCCTTTGTGTTTATCCCACTCGAAAAACGTTACTTCTTCATCGAAATTTTTCTTGTAACCCATAGCCCGTAAATGTCTTCGGGCGGTTTTTACATCTTCTACAATAAAGCAAGTAAGCGAGTTTACAACGGTTTTGTTCCCTTCTAGAATGGTGTTGCTATCGGCATCACTCAGAAACGTTGGAACGATATATAATTTTCCTTTCACAGTTTTGTTTTATTCTTTAGGTAACTTCCACACCGCAGTATCAGTGGCATTCACAATATTGCTACAATCAAAATTTGGTGCATAGGTACTGTCGCTCGGCATAGGGAATCCCGCATTCGGATTTAAATGCAGTTGATTATTGTTATAACTCTTACGCAGAAACTCACCAACAATGGGCAATGCAGCGGCTCCTCCTTGTCCAGTGGCAGTAGATGCAAAATGCACACTCGGTTGATCGAAACCTACCCAACAGCCGGTCACTAAATCGGGTGTAACTCCTATAAACCAAGCATCGGCATTGCTTTGCGTGGTTCCGGTTTTGCCCGAAATGGCCATGGTTTTGAGGTTGTAGCGCGAACGCAATTTAGCGCCCGTTCCTTTGTCAATAACACCTTTCATCATTTCGTTGGTAGTGTACGCCACATTCTCGGCCAATGCCTCTTGTTGATTGGTGCCGAAAGTAGCGAGCACATTGCCTTTCTTATCTGTTATCTTTTTGATGAACACAGGTTGTGAATAGGTGCCCAAATTCGCAAAGGCCGTGTAAGCGCCTACCATTTCAGTTAACGAAATATCAGAAACACCCAAACACAATGCAGGAACAGGTTCTAACGCACTTTCAATTTTGAGCTTGCGCGCCATTTCCACCAAAGCTTCCGGACCGAAATCGCACATTACATTTGCAGTCATGCGGTTATCGGAATACCACAATCCTTCTTGCATAGGCACCGATTCGCCTTCTTTCCAGCGGTTGGTACCTGCAGGATTCCAACCTCCGTTACCACAAGCCGGAGCGCTGTAGGTGAATGGGTGACAAGGCTCGTAACCGCGCTCAATCGCCACAGCGTATTGCAATGGTTTCATAGTTGAGCCTACTTGCCGTTTCGTTGATTTTTTAGCATGATCGAGTTGGAAATACTTCATGTGTGTGCCGCCAATCCATGCTTTGATTTCTCCGGTTCGCGCGTCTACAGCCAAAAAGCCGCATTGTACCATTTGCAAATAATACGCCAACGAATCCATAGAACTCATCACTGTGTCTTTGTTATAGTCGCCATTCTCACCATTATAATCGTAGATGGTCATCTCATGTTTTTCGTTAAACGCTTTTTGAATATCCGCCTCACTCTTTCCGGCAGCCTTCAACTGTTCATACAGCGGAGTTTCGCGCATAGCTTTGTTCAACAAATCGGGCTTGGCGCGCTCGCCAAATTTCCAAGGTTGTTTGCCTCGCCATTCGGCAAAAAAAGTTTTCTGCAAGTACTTCATTTGTTGGCGCATCGCCTCTTCTGCATAAGCCTGCATACGCGAATCGATGGTAGTGTATACATTTAAACCATCTTTGTAGATATCGTATTTAGAGCCATCTGCTTTCTTATGCTTATCGCACCAGCTCTTCAATTCTTCACGCACAATCATGCGAAAATAAGTAGCTATACCTTCTCTAAAATCGGGGTTGTGAAAGTTGAGTTTAATGGGTTTTTGCGAAACAGAATCAAACTGCTTTTGCGAAATAAAATTCAGCTCCACCATGCGCTGCATAACCAAATTTCTGCGCTCTCTAGTTTTGGGTTCGCGAATTCTAGGGTTGAACAACGATGGTCCGTTCAACATGGCAACTAAAGTAGCCGATTCTTGCAAATTTAAATCCTTTGGTTTTTTGTAGAAGTAGGTAAATGCTGCCGTTTTAATACCATAAGAGTTGTATCCAAAAGCAATGGTGTTGAAATACAAATTAATGATCTCATCCTTCGTGAAATTGCGCTCAATTTTTGCCGCCAAAATCCATTCTTTCAACTTCTGTTTTAACCGACTTAATTTGCCTGTCTTTCCAAAGTCTTGATGAAATAAATTTTTCGCTAATTGTTGTGTTAATGTACTTCCGCCCCCGGCATCTTGTCCCATCAAGCCGGTACGGATAAACACGCGGAACAAGCCTTTTAAATCGATACCGGAGTGATCGTAAAAACGTTTGTCTTCTGTAGCCACCAATGCTTTTACTAAATAAGGCGATAGTTCATTGTAAGAAACCTCAATTCGGTTTTCGTTGTAAAAGGTACCGAGCACTTCCCCATCCACCGACCAAACGGTTGTAGATACAGCAGTGTGAGGGTTCTGAATGGCTTCCAAATCAGGCATTTCACCCAATAACCCTTCGTTGATGCCAATAAAAAAAAGAATAACGAGCAAAATAAAGGCCCACAAATAAATCTGCACCAAACGAAACGTTTGCCAGAAATTATTGAAATTGGTTTTGGATTTTGCCATGCGCGAAAACGCTAATGTATTGAATTTGAGAGAATAACCTTATCTCTTTTTTTGCTGATCGTAGGCCTCGAGCACGTTGTAAAATTCTTCTCCGTATTTGCGAATGATGGGCTCTTTAAGAAATCGATAAACGGGTACTTTCAGCTTGTTTCCGTTTTTGCAGGCAGCCTTGCAAATACTCCAACGCTCGTAGTTCACCGCATCAAAATCTTTCTTCTTCGAAATGCGAATCGGATACAGATGACAAGAAATCGGTTTTTTGAATTTTACCTTTCCATCATAGAACGCTTTTTCTATACCGCAAACAGCGATACCGTTATCGTAATTGATATAAGCACAAGGGCCGTTCTTAATCAAAGGCGTTTTATAGCTCTGATCTTCCTCTTCCCACATATATTTCTCTTTCTCTAACACTGCAATTCCTTCCGGTGTAAGATACGGTTTCACTTGTTCGTATATATCCGTGAGTATATCTAATTCTTTTTCTTCGAGTGGAGCTCCCGTATCGCCTTCCACACAACAAGCGCCTTTGCAGGCATTCAAATCGCATACAAAATGCTCTTCGAGCACATCATCGCTCACTATTTTATCATCAATTACTATCATTGCATATAATTCAACGTTCCAAAGATGCAAAACTCGCGAATATTCTTTTTTGTTTTTGTACTATTTTATCAAGTAGCCGGGTATTCGCAATCGCTATGCTGGAAAATCAGTATGGCCGGAGCGAAAAATGAATCCTATGTCTTTGGCACAATGCACAGCACCGATGCGCGCGTTTTCAAACTCAGTAAGGGCGTGGAAATGGCCATGGAAAACACGGCCGTTTTTGTTAACGAAATGGACATGGAAAACCTAGACATGATGTCGATTATGCAAGATCTAATTAATCCCAAAAACTCGCTCAAAAAAGCGCTTAATAAAGAGGATTATGCTTTGCTGGATTCGATGGCCCAAGAGAAATTACATTTACCATTATCGTTGTTAGATAACATTCAGCCGATTTTAATCAGCTCATTGCTGGAAACTTCTTCTGGCGAAACAAAAGATACAGGAAGTGTTTTCTTGGACCTATATCTAGCGCAAAAAAGTCGAGAAAATCATAAAACAGTGAAAGGATTGGAAACTGCAGCCGAACAGCTAAAAGCATTAAATGCATTGAGTTATGAAGATCAAATTGACTTGTTGGTGAAAACACTGCACGAAGAACAAAAGCCTGAAAATGACTTCGAGCGCATGATTGACTTTTATGTAAAAGGCAAAATAGATAGTCTTTTAGCCATGAGCGAAGAAGCCAAAATGCCACCTCGAATGATGGAAGAGTTGGTCATCAAACGCAATAAAAGAATGGCCGATAGAATGGAGAAAATGTTTGCTGAAACATCGCACTTTTTTACGGTTGGTGCACTACATTTACCGGGCGAAAAAGGGGTGTTGAATCTGTTGCGCAAAAAAGGGTTTATCGTTACTCCGGTATTGTAATCTACTTTCCGTTTTTCCCGATATTACCGGCCATCACATAGCCGGAGTCCACATATAGTCTAGGGTGTATCGTATCGTGCATCACAAAGCAAGCATTCGATTTTAAGGCATCATCGTAGCGAATAGACCAAGCTTGTTCGCGGTAAATATTGTGGGTTCCTGACATAAAACTAGGAAACACCAGTAGTGTATCGGTAATTGAATCAATTACACCCTGATATAAGTATGTTGGATAAAGTACATTCGGACGTAAACCATCGGCCTCAATTCGAACCGTTGTTGTAGATGAATCGAGCGTTTCTACTAACGTCAATTTTCCAAAAACGCCAGAGTTTCTATAGGTTGTTAAGGGGTATATTTTGGTGCGCAAGTCTTTTTTACAAGCGGCAAGGGAAAGGACAATAAGTAATATGGGGGTTATCTTTTTCATGATTTATAATCAGTGCGGATGATTCGTTTTTTTTCGAAAACGTATGTTTAATACCTCCACTATCAACGAAAATAACACCGAAACATATACAATCCGTTTATCTACATGAAATTCCAAGCCTTCCATAATCAACGTCATTCCAATCATTATCAGAAACGAGAGCGCTAAAATTTGTAAGGTAGGATACTTTGTAACCAATTTCCCAACGGGCTCAGTGAACTGCATCATCACAAACATAGAAATAACAACAGCAACAATCATTACAATAACTTCCTTCGCTAAACCCACAGCAGTAAGGATCGAATCGAACGAAAAAACGATATCTAATAGCGCAATTTGTATCAGCACAGCAAAAAAAGCTTTGCCTTTACCTGTCTTCATTTCAGCCTCTTCATCGTGTGTTACTTTGTGATGGATTTCTGTGGTGGATTTGTAAATCAAAAAGAGTCCGCCAAAAAATAGAATAAGAGCTCTACCGGTGATTTCTTTTCCAAACACACTAAACAAAGGTTCTGTTAAACCCAAAATCCAACCAATAAAACACAAAAGGGTAATTCTTAGCCCTAGCGCCATTAGCATACCTAGCTTCTGAGCCTTTTTTCGTTCTCCTTCAGGAAGCCTACTGGTAACTAATGAAATAAAAATGATGTTATCTACGCCTAGAACAATTTCTAAAAAAGTTAGCGTCAATAAACTTACCCATGCTCCGGGTTGTGCAAATACGTTTAAGTTAAACTCCATAGATGCAAATATAGAAAAGCGAGTGGTTTTCAAAACGTCTTGTAATAATTCCGTTTATTTGTAAAACAATTTTTCACATGATTGCTTTTACTTCATTTGGCGATGCCAGTTTAAACTACGGTGATGTTGACCAACAATTGGTAGTAACCATACTTACCAAGTTTGCAATTTTTATTGGGATTCTCTTATTTGCCGGTTTAGCTTTTCTAATTGCTTTGGTTACAACTTTATTTATTTCTACCAACAAAGCATTGCGCAACAATTCGATAGAGTCGGGTTTAAGTGTTTTCTTAAAAGGACTCTTTTTTATTCTTGTGTTCTTCATCACACTCTTGTTGAGCTTGATTGCGCTGTTCTTCGTTAAGTCGATGGCCTGGTGGATGGTTTTAGGCATCGGCTTATCGGCTGCTCTGATATTGGCTTTCATTACTATATCAGCCCTTCGCTTTGTGCTTACCAAACTAATTGCAAGAGCAATTGTGGTAAAACAAGTCTCCAGTTTCCTGCACAGACTTTCACTGCTCATAGGCCATTACATCAATAAATAAAAGGAAGTTTTCTTACTTCATTTTTCGCATTAACACAGCTGCATTATGTCCGCCAAACCCAAACGTGTTCGACAGGGCCGTATTAATCTCGCGATGCTGAGCAACATTTAGCGTTAGATTCAAACGCGGGTCAATTTCCGGATCAGGTGTAACATGATTAATGGTTGGCGGAATAAAACTGTGCTCTATCGCTAACAAACAAGCAATGGCTTCAACAGCACCGGCCGCGCCTAACAAATGCCCGGTCATGGATTTGGTAGAACTAATATTCATCGCATAAGCATGATCTCCGAAAATATCTATGATGGCTTTCAACTCTGAGTTATCGCCAAGCGGAGTAGAGGTTCCGTGTGTATTGATATAGTCGACATCCGTTGCTTTTAAACCCGATTCGCGCAATACCTCTCGCATTACAATCTTTGCGCCTAATCCATCCGGGTGCGGTGCCGTTAAATGATATGCATCGGCACTCAATCCTGTTCCAATAATTTCGCCATGAATAGTAGCTCCTCGGGCCATTGCATGCTCATATTCCTCGACCACCAATGCGCCCGCACCTTCGCCCATCACAAAACCATCGCGGTCTTTGTCGTACGGACGAGAAGCCGTTTCCGGACTATCATTCCGCTCGCTCAATGCTTTCATAGAATTGAAACCGCCAATCGCTCCTTCAGTAATCGTAGCTTCTGCTCCTCCGGCAATAATCACATCGGCTTTACCCAACTGAATCAATTGAACTGCCTCAATAATGGCTATTGTAGAAGATGCACAAGCTGCTACCGGTGAAAAATTTGGACCGCGATAACCATATTTCATGGAAATTTGTCCGGCTGCGATGTCAGAAATAATCTTAGGAATAAAAAACGGACTGAAACGAGGTGTTCCATCGCCTTTGTAATATTGCGAATATTCCTCCTCAATCATTCGCAAACCACCAATACCGCTGGAAAAGATAACACCAACGCGATCTTTATTCAACGACTCGTTGAAATTGGCATTGCGAATGGCTTCATCAGCCGCTACCATAGCATATTGCGCAAATACATCAAAACGTTTCGCTTCCTTCCTATCGTAAAACTCGGATATATCAAAACCTTTTATTTCGCAAGCGATTTTGGTTTTGAACTTCGTGGTATCAAAATGGGTAATTAACCCTGCACCACTTTGGCCGGTTTGTAAGGCGGATAAAAACGCAGATAAATTATTTCCGATTGGCGTTAAAACGCCCATGCCGGTAACTACAACCCTGCGGAGCTGCATATATAAAGTTTAAGCTAGAGTCTTTTCGAGGTATTCTACAGCTTGACCAACTGTAGTAATCGTTTCAGCTTGTTCATCTGGAATAGAAATATTGAATTCTTTTTCAAACTCCATAATCAACTCTACTGTATCCAATGAATCCGCACCAAGATCGGTAGTGAAGCTAGCCTCTGAAGTCACTTGACTTTCCTCAACACCCAATTTATCAACGATAATTTTCTTTACTCTTTCTGCAATTGTTGCCATTGTTATTTTTTTAATACGAAGCGCAAATTTACAAATTCAAATTACATCACCAAGTAGTTAACAAATCCTCAAAAATCGGTTCAGGCTATTTTACTAGATTTGCACAAACAATTAAACAAGGTGGCTGTTAAGAAAATAGATGACGATGAAATTGCTTGGGGAGAGTTCCAACTCATCGGCATAAACACGTCTTTTAAAGGCTACACGCTTTGCTTTCATTTGAATCAACTACTTGAAGCTGAGTTTATTAAGTTGAATGACCATAGGGTTTTGTTAAAAGGAAAAAAGAGTGATACTCTATTCCAAATTTACGGCTGGAACGATGAGGCCCACAAGCTCCAGTTGCTTTTATTTGAGAACAAAAGCGGAAATGATTGGCTATTGCCTGAAGCTGCAGGGGTAGATTTTATTCTTCGGGTAGATGGCATTAAAGAAACTTCAGGATTGCTCGATGACCTCAAAAAGCTACCGGAAATTTCGGCTGCCATACGTTTGCCATCGTTTAAAATCAAATCCATTAAAAACCTAGACTACAGCGAATATTAACAACTCTGTGAGGGTTTTGCCCGTATAAAACAGACCAATACCAACTAAAAAATGAAAATACACCATAATAAAACGAAGATAATTGCCACTTGGGGGCCATCGTGCGAGGATAAAAAAGTAATGACAGAGATGATTAAATCGGGATTGGACCTATTCCGATTTAACTTTTCGCACGGTACACACGAAAAACACCTCGAAGGTTTTAAAAAAGTACGACAAATCACTACAGAGCTTGAAGCGTCCATTGGAATTTTGGCCGATTTACAAGGACCAAAAATTAGAGTAGGAAAGGTGCTCGATAATAACCAGCCACTAAAAGCAGGTCATACCATTACTATCACTACCGAAGAATGCGTATCCACCTCCGAGCGCGTGTTCATCAGCTACGAAAATTTAGCAAAAGAAGTGGAAGTTGGGGATGCTATTTTGATTGATGACGGACGAATGGAATTACGCGTTACGTCCACCGACCGCGACCGTACGCTGGAAGCCAAAGTAATTACCGGTGGAAAACTAAGCAACAACAAAGGCGTTAACCTTCCCGATACCAAAACCAAGGTGCCTGCGCTCACCGAAAAAGATAAAGAAGATTTAAAATTTGCCATCGAACATGGTGCGAATTGGATTGCCCTTTCGTTTGTGCGAACCGCCAAAGATGTATTGGATTTGAAAAAAATCATTGGCGAAAAAAACAGCTACATGAAGGTAATGGCGAAGATCGAAAAGCCGGAAGCCCTCACCGAACTCGATGAGATTATTGATGCGGCAGACGGAATTATGATTGCCCGTGGCGATTTAGCAGTGGAAGTACCACAAGAAAAAATGCCGCTTATTCAAAAGGATATTATTAAACGCTGTATCTTAAAAGCTAAGCCAGTGATTGTGGCTACGCAAATGATGGATTCGATGATTGAGTCGCCAAATCCAACGCGTGCTGAAATTACAGACGTAGCTAATGCGGTGTTAGATGGTGCCGATGCAGTAATGTTGAGTGGAGAAACCTCTACCGGTAAACATCCGGTGCGTGTTATTCAAATTATGGAAAAGATTTTGCTGAATGTGGAATCGAACGGCATGATTTACGACAAGGATTTAAAACCGAATAAATTTTCGCAAACCTTTATTTCCGATGCTATTTGCTACAATGCGGCTCGTTTAAGCAGTGAACTGGGCGCAAAAGCCATTGTGGGCATGACCTTCTCGGGCTACACCGGCTTTATGCTGTCGAGCTATCGCCCTAAAGCCAACATCTATATTTTCACTGAAAACCGCGAGCTGCTTAACTCTCTCAGTTTATGTTGGGGGGTAGAAGCCTTCTACTACGATAAATTTGTGGGTACCGATTCTACCATCAAAGATGTTATTCGCATCCTCAAAGAAAAAGGGCTTATTGAAAAGCACGAACTCATCGTGAACATCGGTTCCATGCCACTTGCCTCGAAAGGGAGAGCCAATATGGTAAAGGTAACCGAGGTAGAATAATGCTTTTGATTTAAGATTTGCGCTTAAGCCATACTGCCTATAACTCAAATTCTTCTTTCTATTTGGCAACTACCATGTTCCCAAATAACTATCAAACACCAATTGACGCTCGGTTTTTATCATTTTTTGATTTTGATAGCTTGTTCGTAAAATAGCATAAACGGCATCAATAACGGAAGAACCTTCAATGGCTGTATTTTCAACCTTATGATAGCCTTCAAGGGCCTTCAAATAGGTTTCTTCACCAATCAATAGTTGTGTGTCCTTTATCTGCGCAGCTAGGTGACTAAGAGTAAGCAACAACTCTTCCAATTGTGTATAGATCTTCATTGCATTTTGCGCTTCGTCTACTTTGAAATCTTCAGGTAAAAGCGTTGGGTTGTTTATTAAAACATGAATCGTGTTTTCCGTAAAAATCTTTTTCTCGATATTGATGGGTTGTAACGCGCTGCGTTCTTCTGCATTAAGTTCAACCAAAAAAGGTAAATTTTTTTGAATCGTTGCGAGCGCAGTTTTCAGGGCTGCAATTTGTGCTACAGTCATTGTCATACTGTGGCTGATGTTGGGGTTGTTTGCCATAGAATATGGTTTTCGTGCCTACTCTTTGATTCCCTTTTCGGCATCCGGGGTGTAAAGTTTTGTAATAGGGTGAAGGTAAACAGGGCGCCTACCAACGTTAGGTAAAGGTAAATATCGTTTTTGAAAAAGACAAGTTAGTGCTGATTTAGAAAGATGATTTTTGTTGCTTTTTTCACCTCCTTGGCAATTGCGACAAAGTGAATAAGTCGATTTAACACAACCTAAACAAGCCATTCCGAATTATACCCTTTTTGCTATGTTTGTTTTCAAAATAAAACTGCATGTCCATCAACGTAAATCTCCTAAAAGCCTGTTGCGAAGTACCGGGCATATCGGGTTTCGAACAAAAAGTAAGAGAACTCATTACAAAAGAATTGAGCGGTTGCGACCTCTCGCTCTACACCGATCATATGGGCAATTTAGTGGCCCTCAAAAAAGGTAAAAGTTCAACCAAAAAAGTGATGGCCGCGGCTCACATGGATGAAATTGGTTTTATCGTAAAGCAAATTGACGATAACGGCTTTTTAAAGATACATACCGTTGGCGGTTTCGACCCGAAAACGTTAACGGCTCAACGTGTGGTAGTACATGGTAGTAAAGATTTGATTGGTGTGATGGGCTCTAAGCCGATTCATATTATGAGTCCGGAAGAGCGTACCAAACCTGCACAAATCCACGATTATTTTGTGGATCTTGGTTTGCCAAAATCGGAAGTTGAAAAGGTCGTAGAAATTGGAACTCCAATTACCCGCCTCAGCGAATTGCTCGAATTGGGCGAATGTGTAAACTGCAAATCAATCGATAATCGAGTGGCTGTTTTTGTGCTGATCGAAACCTTGAAAGAGTTGAACAATAAAGAAATTCCGTTTGATTTTTACGGTGTATTCACGGTGCAAGAAGAAGTAGGAACAAGAGGTGCACATACGGCTGCACATCACATTAGCCCTGATTTTAGTTTTTGTATTGATACCACTATTGCTTTCGATACGCCCGGTGCAAAGCCGGAAGAAATGGTCACCAAATTAGGTGCTGGTGTGGGCATTAAAATTATGGACGGAGGCAGTATTTGCGACTACCGTATGGTGCGCTTTATGAAAGATTTGGCGAACCAACACAATGTGAAATGGCAAGCCGAAATATTACCGGCCGGAGGTACGGATACAGCCGGAATGCAACGTATGGCGACTAACGGAACCATTGCGGGAGCGGTATCTATACCAACGCGTCATATTCATTCGCATATTGAAATGGCAAACAAAGCCGATATTCGCGCCAATATCGATTTGCTGAAATTGTGCTTGGAAAATTTGGAAAACTACGATTGGAGTTTTAAATAAGAACATGAGCAACGCAGCCCATTGGACAGAAGCAAACAATGCCCTTTCGAAAACATTCGTGTTTGCGGATTTCGCTGAAGCCTTTGCCTTCATGACTCGTGTAGCCCTTATTGCCGAACAACTCGATCATCATCCGGAATGGAGCAATGTGTGGAATCGGGTAAGCATCACCTTACGCACACACAGTGCCGAAAATACAGTAACAGAAAAAGATCGCGAATTTGCACAACGCATAGATGCAATCATTCAATAAAAACAATTTTGTAAGGTGTATAGTTCAGAACAACAAATAGCGCTTCAACAACTCACGAGTACGCTCCTATCAACATTTCTTCCGCCAACAGCAGAGGAATTGCGAAGTGTGTTGCGCTATCACGATTGGCGTTATTATGTATTAAGCGAACCCATCATCACCGATACCGATTACGACTTTTTGTTCAAAGCCTTAAAAACGCTAGAGGAAAAAAATCCGGATTTGATTACACCTGATTCGCCTACACAGCGCGTGGCGAAAGGCCTAACAGAAGATTTTCAACCGGTAGACCATTTGGTGTCGATGCTTTCGCTCGAAAACACCTACAACATTGAAGAGGTTACCACCTTCGAAAATCGCGTGAAGGAACTAGTGATGAATGGTGATGTTGAATATTGTATCGAACCTAAATTTGACGGGGCGAGTATTGCCTTAGTGTATGAAAACGATTTATTGATTCGTGCCGCTACACGTGGCGATGGCACAACCGGTGAAGAAATCACAAACAACGCGAAAGCCATTGCTTCAGTGCCGCTTTCTGCGCCATTTTCAAAATACGGTATTTATAAAATTGAGTTGCGTGGTGAGGTGGTAATTCAAAAAGATGTTTTCGAACAAAAAAACAAAGAGCGTGTGGCGCGAGGCGAAAAAGCTTTTCAAAATCCGCGTAATACCGCTTCCGGTTCCTTGCGTATGAAAGATCCGAAAGAAGTGGCACAGCGAGGCTTGCAAGCCATCATATACCATATCAGTTATGCTGTAGATAAGGCAGGTCAAAACTTAATCGGCACCACGTTGCTGCATCACTTCGACAACATAAAAATGATTGCGGAGTGCGGATTTAAGAGTCCGATACAAGAAGTGTCTGTATGTAAAACTACCGAAGCAACAGAAGCCTTTTTAGCGAAATGGATTGAATTGCGCTATACCTTTCCAATTGAAACAGATGGCATGGTAATTAAGGTGAACAGCCTGAAACAGCAGCAACAATGCGGTTCTACAGCGCATCACCCGAAATGGGCAGTGGCATATAAGTTTCCAGCAAAACAAGCACATTCGAAATTGCTGAGTGTAGATTTTCAAGTGGGAAGAACAGGTGCCATTACTCCGGTGGCGAAAATTGAACCGGTGCATTTAAGTGGTGTAACTATTTCTTCTATTTCGCTGCACAACGAAGATATGATTCGCGAGAAGGGGATTATGTTGGGCGATACATTAATAGTAGAAAGAGCCGGAGAAGTGATTCCTTACATTGTTGGTGTTGTACCTGGTTTACGTAACGGAAGTGAGCAACCGCTAGTGTTTCCGAGCAATTGTCCATCATGCGAATCACCATTGATTCGTCCGAATGAAGAAGTAGTTTGGCGCTGCGAGAATGCCGATTGTCCGGCTCAATTGGAGGAACGTATTATTCACTTTGTATCGAAAGAGGCCATGGATATTGACGGACTTGGTCGACAAATTGTAATCGATTTTATTGCCAACGGCTTGCTTAAAAACATTGAGGGTATTTATGCGCTCGATTTTGAAACCATTCGCACATTGGAAGGTTGGGGCGAAAAGTCAATAGAGAATTTGAAGAATGGTATCGAGCAATCGAAAAAACGACCGCTGTGGAGATTGTTAGTAGCCTTAGGCATCCGACATGTTGGAACCGGCACAGCTAAAGACATTGCGGGGCACATCTTATCCATCCATGAACTATCGAGAAAAACGGTAGAAGACTTAGTGGCGATTGAAGGTATTGGTCCGAAGGTGGCGAACAGTATTCACGATTTTTTCACAAACGAAGCCAACATTCATTTGATTCATGACCTTGAGCAACTTGGGCTGAACACAATAAATAATCCGGCAGAAAACACACCGGCATCGAACAAGCTAAACGGACAAACCTTTTTGTTTACGGGGACTTTAACCCAATTCGGGCGCGACAGAGCAAAGCAATTGGTAGAAGAGAATGGCGGAAAATTGCTGAGTGCGGTTTCAGCTAATTTGAACTATTTGGTGGCAGGTGAAAGTGCAGGAAGTAAGCTCACAAAAGCAAAGGCCATTCCTTCCATAAAAGTTATTACTGAAGAAGAATTCTTGTCGTTAATCGCCTAAGTCGAAATGTAGGGCGAAATTTTGCAAGACAAATAGCCGAAGCTGCTTTATACGTTGGGTTTGTTGATTCACCAAATTGTTTGCTTCTGTGGAATCGCTTTTCAATTCGTATAGGTCTTCCCGTTTAAAATCTTTTGAGAAAATGTATTTGTAAATCACAGAATCTTCATTGTCGATGATGGCATATTGTTGTTGCTTGGTTTCGAGTCCAATCTTTCCGGTTTCATGAAATGAGTATTGAACCCTTGTAGAATCGAGCAACGAAACACCTTGCCAACAAGAAGGAAGCGCAAAATGCAGTGCTTGGGCAATGGTTGGAGCGATATCAATTTGTCGACTGAATTTTTCAGTTGGATACTTGTTTTGATAATCGATAATCAGCAACGGAACACGCGTTTGGGGTTGATAAAGCCAATCGACATGGCCGTCAACGCCATGTTCTCCAAGACCTTCCCCATGGTCGGCTGTAATGATTACCAATGCGTCTTTCAAGATGCCTTTCCGTTCTAGTGCTTCAAATATTTTTTTGATGGTAAAATCGGCTTGAAGAATTTTGTTGTCGTAGAGATTCGCCAAGCGCAATAGTCTTTCACTAGGGGCTACTGTAGCTTTTTCGTAAGGTTTCCAAACTGCAAATTTATTTTGCAACAGCGCAGTTTCGTGTGGCGATTGTAAGTGCAGATAAAAGAAATTGTTGTCCTTCTTAAACTGCCCGTTTTCTATGCCTTCTAACACTACCCTGTCATCTTTGAAATAATGCTTTTGCGCATTCATTCCATCGAAATAATAATCGCAATCGCGCGCATAGGTTCCGGCAATATTATACCAAGCTTTATGTGCTCCGGCAATAATGGCAGAGGTTTGATAGCCTTGCTTTTTGAACAACTTAAATAATGTGAAGCCATCGTAAGTGCAGCTTTTCCATTCTTTGCTTTGCATAAGGCTTGGAATACCACAAATGGTAGAGGCCGATGTTGAAATACAGTTTTCGATTTTCTGTATTTCACCTTTTGAATAAAGTTGATTCAAAAAAGGTGTTGTGTTACGAGCATAGCCATATATCGATAAATGATCGGCACGAAGCGCATCACATACAATCAAGATTACGTTTCGTTTAGTGTTGTGTTCAGCCATATAATGTTCAGCTACGAAACGATCGTTGGCGGCCACTTTGGTGCGATAGGGATTAAAGAAAGGATTATCGGCCGCACCCCACATTTTGTCGAAGGCAAAGACTAGAAACGGTTCGCTGCGAAAATGAAAAAATCGCTTTATCGGCAAACTCAACAGCAACAATAGAAAGAACAATATAATGGAGTAGCGAGAAATTTTACTGTGTGCGTTGGGCTCTATTCGCTTACACACAAACCAAACTAACAAAAAGGTGACGAGGAGAAATACTCCTAAAATAAGATAAACGGAATAAGGCGAAATGGCCACCGAAGCACAAAAATCGGGCAAATGGAGCAGGTATGGTTTGAGAATATTTAACGTCAGAATATCTCCCCAGTAAATGAGTCCAATACAAATTAAAAAATAAACAGATATAATGGCTGCCTGATAGCAATAAAGCATCGCAACACGAATTGCAAGCGAGCGTATTGTATTCCAAACAACAGAAAAAAAATAATGAAAAACTGCTATAAAAGCTATATGATAGGCTACTGAATAATACGAAAGACCAAGATAAAGAAAGATTGATGCACATAGTAAGGACTGTAGTATCAATAAAAAAAACAGTGGGTGCTTTTTCATATCTTATCCTTCCTTTGTTGGTTGTTAAAAACTTGTATCAAAACAGTTTTGGTTAATTCATATTTATAAGCCTGGGCACAAAGCCATTTGTTGTCGGAAAAAAGATTGGGAAATAAAAAAAAATAAATACTTTTGAATCATAATTCGAAAGAATCGAAATTTATTACAACTCTTTTCAGGGGTGAAAAACGGTGAGGCTTCCTTCGGGAGGCTTTGCTGTTTTTAGTCCCTATGTTATTTCAAACTACATGCTGCGTCCCGTTCAAGTTTCTTTTTAAGTCCTTTATTATAGAGCCATTGAAAGAATAGAAACAACACGATAAAATATCCAAAATAATAAAGTGTAGTTTGAATGGACCATTCGAATACATCGAACAAAAGAGGCAGTGCAACACCAATGGAGACTAATGATGTGACAATAAGAATAATCGCTACATTTCTGTCGCTAATACCCAAATAGGCCAAATGGTGTGTGATGTGATCTTTCCCTCCAACAAAAGGAGATTGTTTTCTAAGTAAGCGTCTAATCGTAACCGTTGAAGTGTCAATGATTGGAACGATGAAAAACAACATTGGAATAACAAACTGTTGTATTTGGAAATGCTCGGATGTTGGTTGTTTAAATTTCCAAAAATAGACAATACCTCCTGCTGCCAAGAACACGCCTAAGAACTGACTTCCGGTATCACCCATGTATATTTTGGCAGGGTTCCAATTAAAATAAAGAAAACCTAAAAGACTTCCGAAAACGCCTATCATCATTACCAAATAGAAGTTTTGATTAATAGAGCCATCTGAAAAGATGATGACAATAAACCCAATAATAATTGTAGCTGAAGTTGAAGCGGTAATACCGTCCATGTTATCCAACATATTTACAGAATTCATAATTCCAATAACCCAGAAAGCTGTAAACGCAAAATCGAGTGCAGGAACCTCAGTAATGTGAATATAAATGTCACAAACAATTAGGATAAAGGCGCAACTGAGTTGACCAATAAATTTTACCAATGGATTTGTGTTATAGGTATCGTCTGCCAAACCAATGAGGAATCCAAGTGTTGAAGCTATGGTAATACCGATGATATGTTTGTCGAACAACCATTCCGTTTGGCGAGGCATAGCCCCAATAAATGCAATGGAAATCAAAAAAACAATGAAAAAAGAAAACCCTCCAACGGATGGCTTTATGTTAGAAGCCCAACGAACTTGTTCTACTGCTTTTTCATTTCTAACACCTAAATTGAAAGAAAATCTTAAAAAAAGCCAGTTAATCAGAAAGGAGATAAAAACAGCCATTGCAAAAAACAGAGACAGAAAAAACAACCAATATTTTATGTTGAATATCATGCTTTTGTGAAAATTTTAGTAATCGCTTTTTGTATTAGTGATTGTTTCTTTTTCTCTGATCCGCCATAATACCCATACCCTTTTTGGTTACCGTAGTTATAGCTGTAGCCGTAACCATATCCGTAACCATATCCATAACCTGAACCATAATAGTATCCGTAACTAGAAGCGCCTCTACCGAAATCGTTAAGAATTACCGACAGCTTTTCTATCTTATTATCATCGATTAATTTGTTTGCATTGATAATAAAAGTACGGTTTGAATAAGCGGCTCGGAGTACATAAATCGGAAAATCGGCTTTCCGCAAAATCTCAAGAGAGTCGGTAACCAAACCAATTGGAGGAGTATCGATAACAACGTAATCGTATTTTGTTTTTAAGTACTCAACCATTTTATCCATACGTTCAGACAAAATAAGCTCTGAAGGATTAGGTGGCACTGGTCCGGAAGGAATTATATCAATGTTCTTTATTCCTGAGCTATAGATACACTCATCTTCTCCGGATTGATTACTCAAAATAGTACTTACTCCAACAGAGTTATCACAGTCGAATATTTTATTGATACGAGGCTTACGTAAGTCGCAATCGACAATTACAACTTTCTTATCCAACAAACTAATAATAGCAGCCAAATTAAGCCCTGTAAACGTTTTACCTTCTCCGGGAATTGTTGATGTTGTGGCAATCACTTTAGGCCCGGGAGAATTATTCATGAATTGTAAGTTGGAACGAATACCCCTATATGCTTCCGAGATGGTAGACTTGGGATCTTTTGTTACAACAATTTGAGAACGTACTAATTTTTCTTCATAACTTGGAATTACACCCAACAGAGGGGCCTTAGACTTGTATTGAACTTCTTGTATTGAAATAATTGTCTTGTGCAATAAATAACGAATAATAACCAACAACAATCCTAAAAGAATACCCAATAATATCCCGGCTAATCGAATCATTGTTACCTTAGGAGAAATTGGAGACGTTGAAAGGCTAGCATTTTGAAGAACAACATAATCAGACACCACTCCCGCATTGGCAATCATATAATTCGCTCGTTGATCGATTAGATTTAGATAGAACTTATCTTTAGAATCTTTTATTTTATTAAGGCGATTAAAGTCTGATTCTACCTGAGGGAGACCATATATTTTAGCTAACTTTTCAGCGCTTTCAGAGGAAAGTTGTTTTAATCTACCCTCTAGTACAACTAACCCGTTATCCAAATTATTGTTCAATTCTTCTTTGAAATCCTGTATCTGTTTATCCAATAAACGAACTTTTGGGTGGTCTGGTGTTACATCCAATAACACCAAATTTCGCTCATTCTTTAGTACGTTTATTCTAGTAATAAGATTATTAATATCAATGTCTTTTTCTTGCAATGCAATTAGTGGTATAGAAGAAAACTCCGTTTCTTTAAAAATTTTCTTAAACGACTTTATAGAGAGAATATCTTGTGTCAACATTCGAATTATTATGTTCGTTGATGACACCTCTGAAGACATGGTTTGTAGTTCATTTTTGTCCATATATCCAAACTGGACCCTAAGTGCAGAAATGGAATCTTCAAAAGCTGTATTGCCTTCTTCAAACTGACCTATTTGAACGTTCAAAAACGAGATAACATTTTCAAACCCTTCTCGCTTCTTTTCCATATCGTACTCTACAAAAACTCTAACCATCATATTTGTGATGTCACGCGTTTTTACTGCGCTTTTGTCTTTGTAGCTGATTTTGAAACTCTTCGTTTTAAAATCTAATGGCTCAATTGAAACTTTGTTTATTACATCTGCAATTACAAAGGATTTGTCATATTTTCGAACGTAAAATACGCCTCTGAAATCTTGCTTCTGAAATTTGGGAACCTTCTTAATCACCACCCCCTTAAACGAAGGAGAATAAATGTCTTGTCCGAACCTATAAATACGCTCAAACTCTCCGTCTTTATAAATATGGTTTATTGAGAATTTTTCTTCATCAATAATGTTAATATAAATAGGCACACGAAGTATGTCTAAATCTTTAACATCCATCTTTAGTTCAAAAGGACAATTCTTGTATAACTCTTCCGAAATAAACTTTGTTTTCCCTTCTTTAAAATATGACATTTCAAGGGGTAGACTATCAACGATTCGCTCGACTAGTAATCTTGATTTGAAAAGTTGAATCTCTCTGTTAATCGCTGCATTATCTTGTTCTACGGCAATTTTTTCGACTCCCAAAATTTGCGCTTTTTTTTCTGTTGAGAAAAGCAGTGTTGCATTCGACTCGTAAATTTTGGGAGCGTATCGTAAATAGACTAATGAAATAATAATGGTAATAATCGTTAGCACTATTATCCAAAGAATACTCTTATTCAATACATACACAAATAATCCAATGTTGAATTCCTTCAACGGATTACTCAGACGATCCTCATCCTGCTGTAAGTCAAAACTGTTCTGGTTATTTTCCAAGTGTCTTAATTAATAAAATAAAACTAACGAGTGTAGTTACTGCTGAAAAAACAGGGCTTGCCTCTAAGAATGCGTCACGCAATACACGTTTACGGTCTTCCACATAAATAATGTCGTTGGGCTGCAATGTTAACTCTGCTGTTCTAAGTCCCTCTAACGTAGATAAGTCTATTAGTTGCACTTCAGGATTTTTCAAATCCCCTCGAATGATTTTAATTTTATATGCTTTAAGCGTTCGATCTAAGCCGCCAGACGCAGCTAACACTTCGATAAGCGAGGTTGGTGACTCATTAAGCGGTAAAACTGCGCCAGTTACACCTTTAAAAACAAAAACTCTACGGTTTGCCACCTTGATAATAACAAAAGGATCTACAAATAGAGATGCATATTTTTGAGCAAGCTCTTTTTCTAATTGAGCATGTGAATACCCCTTAACATAATAGTCGCCTAGGATAGGAATTTTTGCAAACCCCTCCTTGTCAACTAAATAGGTTGTTTGGCTTGAACTTGCAGACCCCCCGGCACCACCACTTTGAGACGACCCATTTGTTCCCCCCATTGAAGATACTCCGCCTCCCAAAACATCAATGAGTTTAAACCCATCGCGCGAATATACTTGAAGCGATAGCTGATCCCCAGGTTCAATCAGATATTCTTCTATCTGCTTATGAGCAAACTCAAAGTACTGATAGTCTTTTTGCTTAAACATCTGATTGGGGTAAAACAACTTACAAGAGTTCATGCTCAATAAAGCAATTACAACCCACAAAAACCCATTTCTATTCTTCATAAACGTTGCAAACTTATTATTTTATGTAATACAAGTCAAGAATTTACGATGGTTTTGCCGTTGTATCGAATTGATTATCTTTAATTCAAATTATTGAGCAATGGAAACAAGCAAAGTTTATTCCTCATTTTCAGAGTTTTATCCCTATTATTTAACTGAACATGGTCGGCCTATTAATCATTACCTTCATTTTATAGGAACATTTTTTGTAATTGCCAGCTTTATAGGTGGTGTAGTTACTCAAAACGGAAACTTATTATTTGCTGTTCCATTTTTCGGTTATGGATTCGCATGGTTTGGACATTTTGTATTTGAAAAAAACCGTCCGGCTACTTTTGTTTATCCGCTATATAGTTTGGGCTCCGATTTTGTAATGTTTTGGCATATCCTCACTGGTCAAATCAATCAAAAAATGGAGGAAGCGCATAAAATCGTTGGCATTCCCAACAAATGGAAATAAACCTTTAATTTAAAATATGTCATCCAATTCACTTGAAACAAAAACGCACCAAGTTATAGACGCCTATATTCGGTTGCTCGACAAATATTCATTCGACCAACTCGTACAACAGCCGGATGAAAACAGTTGGTCTATCGGCCAAGTGTATATCCATGTTTGGATGGCATCGAAAGGTTTTTTCTTTAAAAATGCAGCGCTTTGCTTGAGTGAAGAAACAGCGGAAAAGGGGAAATCGAAAAAGCTAATTGCCTACCCTATTTTTCTGTTCGAAAAAATGCCAACCGTTAAAATTAAAATGCCCGACAAGGTTGCCGTTCAACCCCGCCAACCCGAATCGAAAGAACAGTTGATTCAAAAACTAACGGAGATAAAAGATTTGGTTAGCGAATTCGTACAAAAAATTCCACAGTCGGATCCCGACTTAAAAACCAAACATCCTTTTCTTGGATATCTAAATTGCGCAGAATGGGTGAAATTGTGCAACATTCACTTCAAACACCACCAAGCGCAAATTGACCGCATCAATAAAGCGCTAGTTTTCTAATTTTTCAGAAATAATGAACTCCCTGTTTCTACTCCGTTTATTTCTCCTACTTTTGTGCCTCAATTTTATTTTGTGAAACACCTTGGATTGTTTTTCGTTTTGCTTTTAACCTCAACGTTTTCCTTTTCCCAAAAGAAATGGACTTTGCCTACTTGCATTGAATATGCAGTGCAAAACAATGTTCAAATTAAACAAGCAGAGTTATACGAAAAAATTGCGGCCAACAACACCCTACAAAGTGGCTTGAATCTATTGCCAACTATCAACAGTGGCGCGAATTACAATTTCTCTTTTGGAAACTCTATCGACCCTACTACCTATTCCTACGTGAACAGCAATTCACAATCGCTAACCACCAACTTAAACGCTAGCTTAACACTCATCAACGGCTTTCAAAAAGTAAACACTATATACAGAAACAAAGCGGAACAAGAAGCTTCGAAATTCGACAAAGAAAACACCGTAAATAATACGGTACTCCAACTCACCAACTATTTTCTGCAAATTTTACTGAATAAGGAATTGCTGAAAACAACCGAAAAGCAGGTTGATATATCTGATGCTCAGTTAACGAGAGCAAAGATGCAAGCAAAGTCTGGAACACTTGCAGAGAGCGGATTATATGAGTTTGAAGCACAACTTGCAAGGGATAAAGCGTCCATGATACAAGCCAAAAACAATGTAGCAATTGCGCTACTGCAATTAAAATTGGCGTTACAACTCAACGATTCTGTTGACTTCGACATTGAATCTCCTTCTGTAGCCGAAAATATGGCTGTTAACTTCGAAACGCTTGATGCTTCCGACATCTATAGAACGGCTGTTTATAATCAGCCTTCTATTAAAAGTGCACAAGCAAAAGTTGCTAGTGCTATTTTTACACGCAAAGTTGCCTTAGGCTCGTTGAGTCCCACTATCAGTGCTAATTTCAGCATGAGCGACAACTATTTTAATAAAGCAACACGTGTTGTTTCTGTGGTACCCTATGTAACAGAGCCCGTTGGTTTTAATGATCAGTTTAAAAACAACTTCAGTAAAGTGGTGGGTTTCAACCTCTCCTTACCAATCCTAGCCGGTTGGTCGCGAATGAACAATATCGCTAACGCAAAAATTCAGCAACAAATACGCACCTTTGAGCTCGACAATCAGAAAAACAGATTAAGACAAGACATTCAACAAGCATATAACAATGCCAAAGCAGCGCAAGAATCGTATGTAGCCAACGATAAAGCTGCGGCTGCCGCTCGAAAATCTTTTGATGTTTATCAAAAACGTTTTGATGTAGGACTTGCAAACACCTTTGAACTACAGCAAGCCAGAACCAACTTGCTGCGTGCTGAATCGCAACTCATTCAGGCGAAATATACCTACGTATTGGATTTAAAAATTTTGGATTTCTATCAAGGAAAACCAATCAGCTTACAATAAAAACAGATTAACTGATGAAAAATAAAACGTTGATAGGTGTTTTGCTCGGCATTGTGGTGCTGTTGCTCATCATCGCTGCGATTGGAAAACAAAAGAATTGGTTTGGTAAAGGCGACCTGCAACAAGTAGCCATTGAAAAGTCCGAAAAGCGCGCTATTGTTGAAACGGTAACAGCCAGCGGAAAAATTAATCCGGAAACAGAAGTGAAATTATCATCTGAAGTTTCAGGCGAAATCATCGGCTTGTATGTGAAAGAGGGCGATAGCGTGAAAAAGGGCGACTTATTGGTAGAAATCAACCCTTCAATTTATGAAGCGCAAGCTAGCCAAGCGTCTGCAAATGTGAGCCAAGTGAAGGCTAATTTGTTGAGCGCTGAAGCCACATTGAAAAACCAACAAACGCAATTCGAACAAGCACAACGCAACTTCGAAAGACAAAAACAACTGTACAACGAAAAAATTATTTCCGATCAGGAATTCGACCAAGCAAAAATGAGCCTTCGTACTGCACAAGCGGCTTTCGAGACTAGCCGTGAGCAATATAACGCCTCTCAATTTTCCGTAAAATCTTCGGAAGCACAACGCAAATTAGCCGGTGATAATTTGGGAAAAACAAGAATTTATGCGCCTATCAGCGGTATCGTTTCTTTGCTAAATGTGAAATTGGGTGAGCGTGTTGTTGGTACCGCTCAAATGGCCGGAACTGAATTGATTCGTATAGCCGATTTGAACAATATGCGTGCTGAAGTAGATGTAAACGAAAACGATGTGTTGCGTGTGAAAATTGGCGACACGGCTGTAGTGGAGGTAGATGCTTATCGTGCAAAAAAGTTTAGAGGGATAGTAACACAAATTGCCTATTCATCGGCTACAAGCACCGGCATTGTAAGCACTTCACAGGCCATTAATTTTTCCGTTAAAGTGAAGTTGCTAAAAGAGTCGTATGCTGAATTGATTCATCCCGAATATGGACAAGCATATCCGTTCCGTCCGGGCATGTCGGCTACCGTTGACATCAAAACACAATCGAAGGGCGATGTGCTTTCTGTGCCTATTCAAGCGGTAACTACCCGTGAAGAAAGCGAATTGAAAAACAAGGAAACGACTTCGTACAAAAAGGATGATAATTTTGATGCTAAAGAACACAAAGACATGAAAGAAGTAGTGTTTGTGGTGGAGAACGGCAAAGCGAACGCTGTTGTTGTAACCACAGGCATTCAAGACGCTTCACACATCGAAATTACAAGCGGACTCACAGCCGGCAAAGATGTGATCAAAGCGCCATTTAAACTCATTTCAAAAACATTGAAAAACGGAGATTTGGTGCAGGTTGTGGAAGAGAAAGAATTGTTCAAGGAAAAGAAAGATAAATAACCGCTGTGGTAACCATTAAAATTGGCGGTGTTCCCGAACATTTCAACTTGCCTTGGCAATTGGCTATTGAACAACAACTGTTTGAAAAGCATAACATTCGAGTAGACTGGAACTACTATGCCGGAGGAACCGGTGAAATGGTTACTGCGCTGAAAAACAACGAACTCGATTTAGCGATTTTACTCACAGAAGGTTTTCTCTCGGCTGTGTCGAAAGGCTTACAGGCGGTGGTAGTGAAAGAATATATTTCTTCTCCTTTGGTGTGGGGGATTTTCACGGGAGCTCGTTCGGGTATAAAATCGGTGTATGACGAGTCGGCTAAAAAGATTGCCATCAGCAGACCGGGCTCCGGTTCGCACCTTATGGCTCTAATTCATGCCGAGCAACGTGGCGAATCCATCACCGATTACGAATTGGTTGAAATCAAAAGTTTGCAAGGCGCAGTTCATTCTTTAGTGAACAACGAATCCGATTTATTCTACTGGGAAAAATATACGACCAAAGCACATGTGGAATCGGGTGAATTGAAGATGATTGGTGAGTTTTC
>ENA-UOYA01000501-UOYA01000501.1-activated-sludge-metagenome-genome-assembly--contig:-NODE-501-length-50285-cov-259.446526_pt1 | contig 50285 bp, 45 predicted proteins | sample MGYA00238163_ERZ764804 | MGnify/ENA primary metagenome ERZ764804 (study PRJEB28919, sample SAMN05720223) | activated sludge metagenome | isolation source: Anaerobic digester | place: Hong Kong...
AATAAAAGGCGGGAAATAAAAAGGCCGCCCTTTTGTAAGGGGTGGCCTCTTTTCAAGAACATAAGTGCGGCGCGATCATTTGCGGGTCTTATGGCGATTCAGTCTTCTTTTCTTTTTTCTCTTGTGCGTCGCTATCTTTTGGAGCTTTCGCTTTCTACCACAGGGCACCTTTTCTCTCCTTGGAAACGATTACTGCAGAATCATTAAAGGTACTGCCGCATATGTGCGCATACTACACAGAGGAAACACGACCGTCAATAGCCTGGCCCCATTTCTGGCCTTTCTGTGGGCGAGCGGTTAGTCTATCTATGACGATATTCACCTCTGCAACTAGAATTCCAGTAAATTTTTCGATGCTGTCGACAATATATTCCTGCAATGCATGTACTTTCGAAGGAAGCCTTGTTCCAAAAGGAACTTCGAGCATAATTGTAATTCGATAACCTTGAGTATCATTGCGAATTGCGAGTCGCATAATGCGGACATTAGGATCGAATTCGCTCACACAGTGAACTACCATCTGCGAAAGCGCTGCTTCTGAAATAGCTACTCTGCCACGTTTTGCATACTCTGGGCGTACGACAGACTTCTCGTATAATTTGGGAAGAGTCGCGCCTACGCCAAAGCTTCGCCTTAGAAAGACTCTTACACTATCATAGAATATTGAAGGATAGCTGCGCTTTACTTCAAGAGCCGGAACTGGAATGACATGCTTACCTTCAACCTTGCGCGACTGCACTGCCTTTTCGATTTCGGCTTTTGTGGCTATTTCCTCTATTTTTATCACCTTGACCGGATGTGGCAACTGCAAGCGCTCACAAATCTTCTGCACCATGCGCTCGCTTGTGCCAATTACTAGGATCTTCCGGAATTTTTCTCGCTGAAGAGCTTTTGCCACCTGATCTCGATGTTCTCGATCGTCGAAAAGCGCAGTTTTAACGGCACCAAGATAAGTAGGATCTTTTTTTGCCGAGCGGCCTGCAAGAATCTGATCACCACGTATTAAAAGGCCATCATCTATTATGAGTTCTATGCCATATTTTTGCGCTACGAGCTTTGCGCGGAAACTCTTGCCTGTCCCCGAAGGACCAACAAGAGCATAAGTTTTTACACCGCGAATAAAAAATAAAAAATGCTTAAAGATACCGAACATTCCAATAATCAATATATCGCCAGAGGCAATCCAGGTAAATAAGCATTTTCCCTGACCTGACAGAAGTTGGCTGTTTTATGACTCTATTGCAACGCTGTCTATCAATGGCATTATCATTATCAGAATCGAGAAAAACAGCTACAATATTGCCAGGAGCAAAACATGCCATTGATTAGCCACCCATTTCTTGGTTTGCCTATTGGGGACCCGGGGAAGATACCTCTCTCTAGAGAAAAGCTCCCCACCTCTAAAGATGTTAGACTAGCTGCTCAAGAACTAATTCTGTCTGCCTCAGGATGGCGAAAGATCTTCGCTAAACCCGAGATTGCCGCGGGGTATGCCTCTTGGGATTATGAGCAGCTACCAGATAACTCTCTTTCGCCACTTCTAGCCCCTGCGGATATAGTAATAGTGGCAGGAATGGCAATAGTCTTTTCTTCATTTATTAAAGAACATTGTAGACCCTACAAGCCTATTGTGCTCCTAGGTATCGACACAAGGCGTACGAGCCCTACTATCGCTGACATTTTTGCTCGAGTGCTTATTGGAGAAGGATGTGAGGTTCGCTATCTGTTTATAGTTCCAATTCCAGAAATCACGGCATATGCTGCTCAAACTACGGCTTTAGATGTGGACCATGAATTCCACTCAGATGGATTTGTATATATCTCGGCTAGCCACAATCCTCCTGGATATAATGGTGTCAAATTTGGCCTTTGTGGAGGTGTGCTGAAAAGCGAACAGATAAAACCACTTATCTCAGAGCTCAAGGTTTTTCTATCAGATCCTGAATCTTCAGAGCTAGCGCTTATAGCACTTGAAAAGGCCGACGCTCGAGCTTTGACAAAATGCTATGAGAATGTTGCCCACTGGAAACGTTATTCGCAATCGGCTTATATGCTCTTTGCACATAGTGTCTTCACCGACGAAGAGACAACCGAGGCTCAAGAAAGAATACTTTTGGAAATCGCAAATGCTTGCGAAAAGCGGCCTTTTGGTATAATTGCGGAGCTCAATGGGTCTGCGCGAACACAGAGCATCGATTTGGATTGGCTCTCTGCTCTCGGAGCCGAATCTAAAGCGCTAAATATGGAACCTGGCATCTTTGCTCATAGAATCGTACCTGAAAACGAATCGCTTGATGATTGCATAAAAGCTTTACAATCTGCCCACGAAAAAAATGCAGCCTATGCTCTTGGCTATGTACCAGATTGCGATGGAGATAGAGGCAATCTTGTGTATTACAACAATAGGCTTAGAGAAGCGATCCCTTTGGAAGCCCAGCAGGTCTTTGCCTTGGCCTGCCTATCCGAGCTAGCTTATCTAAAATGGAAAGGCGAAACAAACCGAATCGCTATCGTCGTCAATGATGCAACAAGTATGCGCATTGAAGCCATAGCAGAAGTCTTCGGCGCAAAAGTATTTAGAACCGAAACAGGCGAAGCCAATGTAGTCTGTCGCGCGGAAAGGCTTAGATTGGAAGGATGGACGGTTCGCATTCTTGGGGAAGGCTCGAATGGAGGCAATATTACTCATCCTTCAAAGGTACGCGATCCATTATCCACTATTGGCTCTATGATTCGATTATTAAGGCTTGGCGACGCTCAGAAAAATGAAACCTGTTTTAATCTTTGGCTTGAGGCAATTGGCAGCCCCGAACGCTACCAGCCTGACTATGATCTCGAAGATGTTATAGAAAGTCTACCACAATGGATTACTACGAGCGCCTTCGAACCTAATGCTGCGCTAAAAATTCGTACCATAGATAAGATCGAACTTAAAAATACCTACCAAAGACTTTTTCTGGAGGACTGGCCAAAAATACAGCCAGAACTAGAGCAAAGGTTCGACATCGTCTCATGGAGGGCCTTCGCCTCTCTTGGATCTGATGAATGGGAAATTGGATCAGACTTTGGCGCTTCCAAGAATGGAGGTCTTAGAATCGTACTTTACAATAAGGCAGGCGAACCTAAAGCATTCCTATGGATGCGAGCTTCAGGGACAGAGCCCGTATTCCGTATTTTGGTAGATATAAGAGGTGGAACATACGCCGACGAAGCTTGGCTGCGCACATGGCACAAAGGATTGGTCGCTAAGGCCGATCTGCTTGCTTCGCCTAGACAAAATAATGTAGGATAGTTCCATATAAAAGGAGTTCTAATGGGTATCCGCGGCGAACTGTTCTCTACAAGATTCATCTGTGAGGGAAGAACTTATTTTTTTAATGTAAAAGAAAATAGAAATGGCGACATTTTTCTGTCCATTGTAGAGAGCAAACCTACTGAGACAGAAACCTTCGATAGGCGATCAATCGTGATATTCCAAGAAAACATGGAAGGCTTCATGCGAGCAATGAGAACCGCAGCTGGCTATATGGAAAAAGCTAGTCAAAGGCCAAAACCAGATAGAACGGCAATACAGTCTTCTCAGCCTAGGCAGGATCCTCGACAAGCGCGCCAGAGATTGCAGGAAAGCTCTTCGCAAGCTCCTCGTCGATTTGTTATTAGAAAGAAACCTCATTCTTCTGGAGATTCCAGAGAGTCAAAAAGTGGTGCATCGGATTGAATCAATAAGTGAAAACCCTTCCGATGGAATCGCGATGGGCCAAAGCGCTCTATGGCAGCGCGATGCTCTTTAGTTGGATATCCCTTATTGTTTTTAAACCCATACTCAGGCATGATGCCATCTAGGCAATCCATCATGCGATCTCTGGCTACTTTTGCGAGTATAGAAGCGGCCATTACTGCGGGAATCAAGCCATCCGCTTTAGCCATGGTCGCTGCTTCGATATTTGTCCCATTCATGCTAAGGGACGGAGCAAATAATCCATCGACCACAACAAGCGCTGGAAGATGCGATAGCCCTCTAAAAGCCCTTTCCATAGCGCGCAAACTCGCCATAAGAATGTTGTACTTTTCGATTTCTTCAACAGTAGCCCATCCCACAGCCCAGTCGAGCGCTTGCTCTACAATCATGCAATAAGCCTCTTCGCGGCGACGAGCACTCATTCTTTTAGAATCATCGAGCATGGTAATGGGAAAGCCTTTTGGTAGAATGACGGCGGCTGCAGTAACAGGACCAGCAAGCGGGCCTCTTCCTGCCTCATCCAGACCGCATACAAGGTCAATCGGGATTCTGAGCACTGAATCGAGCGTACAGAAATTCATCGATTTTTTCATCGATACCTCTCATCTATTCATCGATAAGCCTGCCCTCTCTGCTCATCGATATAGCTGGCAGCTGATCGAGCCGCGATTGCGCCATCGGCTGCTGCGGTGACAATTTGTCTAAATGGAGTTGCTCTCACATCGCCTGCAGCAAATAGACCTGTAATGCTTGTCTGCATATTACAATCGGTTATGATATAGCCTGATTCATCGAATTGTATAGCTATATCTTTAAGAAAGCCCGTTTGAGGTGTAGAGCCGATAAATATGAATATTCCATCGAATGGCTCCTCGGTTAATTCATGCGAAAGGGTGTTTTCCAGGACAACAGAGTGGACCTTTGAGTTTCCTTTGATCTCTTTCGCAACGGTATTGAAGAGCACTTTAATCGAAGGATTGGAGAGAACTCGGCTAGCGAGAGCTTTTTGCGCTCTGAACCGATCTCGACGATGGATCATTAAGATTTTATCCGAAAGATTGGAGAGATAGATCGCTTCGTCGCAGGCAGAATCGCCTCCGCCCACCACAAGAATGCGCTTTCCTTTGAAGAATGGACCATCGCATGTAGCACAATAAGAAACACCCTTGCCTATGTATTCCTGTTCTCCAGGAATACCAAGCTGCTTATGTCTTGCGCCTGTAGCTATAAGAACCGTGAGACTCTCTAGAGGTCCAACGCTTGTCTCGATTATAAAGCGGTCTTCCGCTTTTCTCACCGATAATGCGCTTGCTTCGATAAAAGAGCTGCCGAATTGCTCCGCCTGCTTGCGCATTCGCTCGGCAAGTTCAAATCCATTAATGGGCTCCAGAATACCAGGATAGTTTTCCAATTTGTCTATAAAAAGAGCCTGACCTCCAGGGGCTAATTCTTCGATTACAATTGTACTTAGGTTGGCACGTGCTCCATACTGAGCGGCGGAGAGTCCTGCCGCACCTGCTCCAATAACTGCAAAATCATAAATCTGACCCATCAAGCTCTCCTCTATATATTTAATATAACAATTTTTATATATTATATACCACGCATTTTAGACTTAGTTTCCACAATAAGCCGGCAAAAATTTCCGCTATCCTCTCCTCTGGGTATTTCCAAGTTTGCATGGGCTTGTTTTAGCAATGCTTGCATGACAATAGAATCTGCATTCTCAAAAATCCCCTCCCCATTTATCTCAATGATCTGCATACCATTTTGCTTTTGCACAAAAGAAAGATAAACTTCCACCTTTTCACGTCTCTCATAGCTAGCCTTATAAGCGCCTTCCAAGAGATATAGCAAGACTAGCGAAAGAGGAACAAGGAGATCTGGATCCAGTGGATAATCCTCAGCAGAAACTTTAATGTGTACTGTGGACCCTATTCTTTCGAGAGCTTCTTCTGCGAAATGGCAGAATTGTCCAAAAAAGTCCCTCGCAGACAATCGATCGACTCTTTCCGATTGATATAGAGCTTCGTGTACAAGCGCAATGCTTTTTATCTGCGTTTCTAGGTCTTTCAATACCTCGATAGCCGCTGCAGCCTTAGTGTCAATCTGCTTTAAGTGAGCCAAGCTAGCTACCAATTGCAGATTTGACTTTATTCTATGATGGATTTCGCGCAGAAGTCTCTCCTTGGCAGCTAGTGATTCCTCTAGGCTTTCTTGATAGAGATGCATTGCGCTGATATCGTGAATAACACCGATAGTCTGAAGTTTTTTGCCAACCACATCCGAAAAGAGTGGCACATCGAAGGCTTGTTCTCCATAAGCATTTACCATTGCATAGATTACATGGCCATCTTTGTGCAGAAGTCTCACTTCGAGTTCTCTTGTCATGCGCGAACCTGATCTTCGTTCATCGAAGAGTTTTGGAGGATTTGTAGGCATTATATTATTTTGCCTTATTTTCTCCACAACAAGATCTCGCGAGATGTTTGGCCTATCTTCTGGATGAATAATGGAGCCGAAATGCTTTCCAATCAACTCTGAAGGCAGATAGCCAAGCAATCCAACCGACTCATTTAGATAGAGAAAATAGCCTTGTTCGTCCAGAACATATACAATATCCGGAAGAGAGGATAGCAGTGTCCGCAATTGACTCTGCGCGGCTGCTATAGTGTTTTGAGACGAAAGGATACTATCCATCTTTGCAAAGAGCTGATAGACGGCACATTTAATTGTTGAGTTAGATGCGTTTTTTGGTAAAACTCTTAGAAGAGCACAATTAGAAAACTGCTCTAAAGAATATTCAGCATTTTTAGCCTGCGGCATCTTTCCCACGGCTTTTTCGATAAGCACCAAAGCAGTTGAGGAGTCAAGAATAGTATGGATTTCTCTTTCATTTAGCAACCCTGTCTCCGTAATAATACAATCGAATTTTCGAGAAATTTCTTCAGAATATCCGCTCAGAATAGCGACATGAGTGCAACATTGTCTAAGAGATCTAGCGAGTTTTTCTCCGCTGCTATATACCGAGAAAAAGATCGCAACAGACCTGGCAGTAAATTCGCTCATTCTTTCATAGTAAAAAAGGGCTATAACCGCGTCAATAGACGAAAATGCAGCATGCTTGCCTTTACATTGAATTTTCTTACACCCACATAGCACATAGAAAAAAAATATTAAAAGATGCTAGTATGTCGCATGGCCTTTAGTTTTCATACCCATACACTGTTTTGCGATGGAAAGGCAGATGCAGCCACAATGGCTCGCACCGCATTCGAAAATCAATACACCCATCTAGGGTTTTCCGCCCATGCGCCAATTTCCTTAGAGACAGATTGCAATTTGCCTTGGTATAAGGCTGATTCCTATGTCTCTGCCATCCGTTCTTTAGCACAGGAATATGCACCAAAAGGTATGAAGATATTTTTGGGTCTAGAGACCGAATACGCACCGGGAATAGCAATGCCTAACGACCCAGCTTACGAGCCTATGCATCTTGATTACCGCATAGGCTCGGTTCACTATATCACCGTTCCTGGCGAATATCCATTTACTGTTGATGAACCAGAGGAGCAATTTGCCCTTCATGTCCAAGAATGGGCACCAGATGGTGATTATCGAAAAATCTGGAAGCGATATTGGCGGCATATTTCTGAAATGATAGAAGTTGGTGGATTCGATATAATAGGGCATTTTGACTTAGTAAAGAAAAATAATATTGCTGGACGCTGGTTCGATGAAGAAAATCGAGCCTATGTGGATGCTGCATTCCAAGCTCTGGACCTTGCTGCCGAAAAAGATTATATCGCAGAAATAAATACAGGAGGTATTACACGGAGTAGGCGCAGCGAGCCCTATCCGTCAGTCTTCATATTAAAAAGAATGCAGGAGAAAGGCATAAGAATTACCATTGGAGATGATGCACATGCGCCTTCACATATTGGTATATGTCAGCTCAAAGCCTTGGAAATTGCAGAGATAGCAGGGTATAAAGCGCTGTGGTATATGGATGCTCCCGGTGTCTGGAAAGAAGCCGCTCTAGCGTCAATGAAAGGCCAGCGTCGATAGATCAGCGGTTTTTTCGCTCGTCGCTTTTTTGGCACTCGACGCAGAGTACGGCATAGGGAATGGCCTCTAGACGCTCATCTGGAATTTTCTTGCCACACTTTGCGCAAAGGCCATAGCGACCCTGGTTGATTCGAAGGAGTGCTGATTCTATTGCTTGGTAGCGCTTTAGATCTTGTGAACTCAAGGCTTCGATCATGATTCTATCGATATCATCAGATGCGATATCTGCTGAATCCTTGGGATCGGTCTCGGAAAGAGCTTTTCTGAGCTCCTTATTCGATTCGGCGATTGTATTCAAAATCTCTTGTCTCTGGGCTAGCAAGAGTTTCTTCATTTTTTCGATGAAGGCATTCTCCATCTCTCTCCCCCTCATCAGTTGCTGGCAATAGCAAATAACCAGTATGCAGTGGATGGGCACAATGCATCACATTGCTAAAAATGTCAAGACATATTTAGAGATGTCCTCATGTTGACATTCTATGCATTGATTCATACTATTTCATTCGCATTGCAGCTGCAAGAGTTTTCTTTTGTGGCCTTTGCGCAAGCCGTAGTCTTGCAAAGAACGGATGGAAATTCCCTCAATGATGGGCTGACATCCTGAAAACCTATTATCAAGGAGTATATGTGACTAAAGAAGAAGCTATTGAGGTAGAAGGCATCGTAAAAGAGGCTCTTCCTAACACGATGTTTCGCGTAGAATTAGCAAATGGACACATTATTCTTGCGCACCTCTCCGGGAAAATGCGCAAGCACTATATCAGAATTGTGCCAGGCGATAAAGTAAAAGTTGGCCTCTCGCCATACGATTTGAACCGAGGACGAATTATTTATCGCGAGAAATAGGAGGTCGAATGCGGACCCAGGTAGCACCCTTGCCACCATGCCGACTGTCTGCAAAATCAAATTCTCCTGCCTGTGGATTCTTTTCCAGCTCTTCTCGAACTATATGTATTAGAACCTGCTCTTCCTGCGAATGATTTCCCTTTCCATGTATAATGCTCACTTTTTCAAGGCCTCTGGCTGCACTATTGGCGATAAAGGTTTGTATCATCTGACGAGCTTCTTCCGCATACAACCCGTGGAGATCTAGTTCGTCTTGAGGAAGCATGCGCTTAAATCTGGAGTAGGCAGAAATTGAATCTAATCTGTCATCTGCTTCTGGATCCTCTTTAGTTTTGTCTTTGTCGACAGGCTCATGAATCTCGAGCCATCGCTCTAGTGTCTTCGATACACTGTCATTGCTTGCCTTTTGATAGCTATTGTTCGATGAGAGGGGCTTTTTACAAGGCATAGACTGCTCCTCGTACTCCATAGTGGTTAATTTGGATTCTTCTTCCAATGTATACATAGCACAAGATTGAATTTATTTCATGGGGTTAATAGGAAGATTTTAATAAAATACCAGAGGCATGCAACACTATCTTTATGACCTACCTTGCTATACCGAGAATCGATGATTATGATCGTGAGCAGGGTTGCCAATTATGATTCTCAACCGACGATACTCTCCGACTAATTTTAAGTTCTTCACATGGCTTTTAAGGTTTACGTATGGAAATTGGCTCAAGTGGAAATATCGGATTACTGCAATAAATACCGAACTCTTTAAAGAACTCAAGCCTCCATTCATTATGGTAGGAAATCATACAACGCTGCTTGATCCCTTCATCGCCAGCACTTTCGTGCCTTTTCCCATACACTGGGTTGCCAGTGATGGTAATATGAGAAATCCGATCATGCGCTTTATGCTGATCAAGCTTGTAGGAAGTATTCCAAAATCAAAAGCTATACCAGATATCGAGACTGTCAATTGGATCGTCGATCTAGTAAAGCATAAGCATAGTGTAGTCGGAATGTACCCTGAAGGTCAGAGCACTTGGACAGGTACTCCTGCTCCCGTTTTTCTTTCCAGTGCAAAATTGCTACGCTTATTGCGAGTCCCTGTAGTATTGGTAAAGACAAATGGCGGGTATCTTGCAAAACCTCGATGGTCTCATGTTCGACGGCAAGGAAAAGTTGAAGTCTCGTTTTCGCTTCTGTTTAGTCCGGAACAGCTACATAAAATGGAGCTCTCAACTATAGATCGATTGCTCAACGATGCACTTTGCTATGATGATTCGGCTTGGTGTAAACAAAAAAGCCTTCAATTCAAAACCACAAAGGGAGCAGAGAGCCTTGAATTAGCGCTCTACATTTGTCCTAGTTGCGGAGAAAGGGCTTCCATGCACAGCTCAGGCAATCTATTCACCTGCAGACAGTGCGGATTTACTATAGAATACCAATACGATAGTTCATTCTTGCTCCGCTCTAAAGGCAATCGGGAAAGCTATTTATCCCCGTTCGACGAGGCCCCTTTTCTCGACTCAATCGTAAGCTGGAATAGTTTCCAGAGTAGGCTTCTATATCGATGCCTCTCAGGCCCGGAGAGAGTAAACCTTGAAGCTCCATTCTTTTTTGACGAGCCGGTCAAGCTAAAGCGCGGAAAACGCATGGATCGTATGGAGACTTTGATCATAGGGCGTATCGAACTCTATATAGACCGTCTCGAATTCCATGACACTCGAAATGCCAAGCTCGAATCAATTGTTTTTCCTATAGAGCAAATCGACGGAGAGGGCGTGCTCAAGTGGAATTTTTTCGAGTTCTATAATGGCATGAATGTCTATCGCGTAGTCTTCAAAGATAAGAAAGCATCTGGCAGAAAATATTCTGACGCTATCAGTGTGTTACATCAAATCTCTGGGTCTCATTTTCCTGGGCGATAAAAATTGACCCTAGGCGCGGCAAATCGCCTTTTTCTCGCGAGAATCCAATACACAACTGACACAAAGAGCATATAGGCTGCAGCTATTGCCATAAAAATCCAATATGGAACCATAGATCCGCTCGTATAGGCTTTTGCTGGCAAATTGATAGCTAGAATAAATGGTATAGCTAGCACGAAGGTAAGGCCAGCCGAAAGCATATAGTCTGAGGTTACCTTTGTCTTGAATTCGGGATCCATTACCCTTAGAAGAGCCAAACCGGTAGAAAGCGTGCCAGTAGAGACCCCATAGAGCATAAGCATTCGCTCGAATCTAAAATCTCGGAAAATCCGCGAACTCACCCATGGAATCGTGTAGTACACCATGAATCCGCACAATGTGGACATAAGGAGAATCGGAAACCAATATTTCTCTACAAATACCAGCGAAATAGCAGCAAGAGCACCAGCAACCATATAGTCTACTGAAGTACCAGAAATTCTAGATAGGGCATCGTCATCGAGCACATATCCCACTTTGAGCAAATCCATGATTTTTCTGACTGCTATAGCTATGATTGCTGAAAAGATAAAATTAATACCCCAAAGATTGGTTGCAAGCTCTACTCCAGCTTTTCCTGCGAATCCAAGCAGGAAGGATATCCCTCTTAAGGCTAGATAGCTGAGCAAGTATACGAACACTACGACTGCAAAATGAAAACTAAATGAATCGATAGCTTCAGAATCTGTGGTTAGCCGCTCTCCCACTGGTTTTTCAGTGCCATTTGGAATTATACCAGTTAACAAAGCCTTATCAGACATGATACTAACTTGCTCTGACTTCATCCAACCCAAACGTATGCCTTTGTGGATTAGAAGCATTCCTCCAAAACATGCCCAGAGATAGCCGATTGCCGCAAAGGTAAGTCCAACGGTTGCTCCTCCCTCAAAACCCATGGACTCCCAACCCTTTCCTATGGCGTAAGCCTGTCCAGGGCCAAGGGCAAAACCCAAGGGAAGATTCAATCCAAATGCATGGTGAATATTAGGCAAGAAGAATAAGGTGAGAACAAGGCCAAGAAGCGCTTGTGAAGCATATCCAAAAAGAATGACTGCTGACATGCCAAGCACGCTTCCATTGGAACGAGAACCTTTGATCTTAGGCGGCGAAGAACGAAGAGACATGCTTATAAAAGAGAGGTTTAGCAAATGATAGACAAGATCTCCAAGTCTGTTCGTCTCATAACCGATGGCTGGCATAAAATAGTTATACAAGGGCAAAAGCAGAAAACCAGCCGTCAAAGCATTTGGCACGAGATACTTCTGAAGAAAACGGATCTTAGACCTCAAGAAAGTAGCAATCACTAGAGCAAAGGAAATGAGTCCTGCATCGATAACGATTTTCCAGCTAAAATTCATAATTTGCTCCTATATATTCGACAAGTGTAGGATGAATTTCGCGCAAAATCAAATACTAAAGAGATCAGGCCTTCGAAAAACTTCCGTCTATGAAGCTGTCTATTAAATAACGAGCAATACTTCCTTTCAATGGAAGCTCTGGCAGATCATCGGCCCTATACCAGGCGATATGATCGATTTCATTCCTGTCCGGCCGTGCTTCGCCATATGCCCATTCTGCAACGAATCCAATCATAAGAGAATCTGGGAATGGCCATGGTTGAGAACGCATATAGCGTAGATTTTTCACTTCTATCCCTGCTTCTTCGCGTATCTCTCGAATGGCTGCTTCTTCGAGCGTCTCTCCAATTTCCACAAAGCCTGCAATTAAGCTGTGCCTATTACGGGGAAATCGTACATTATGCCCTAATAGAATCGAATTTTCTCTATGCACAAGTATGATGACCGCAGGCGACATTCGAGGAAAGAAGATTCTCTTACAACTCGGACAGAATCTTGCAGCATATGCATTATCGTCGAGCCGCTCTTTAACCTCTTCATTTTCTTTTGCATCGACAAGAAGATTCCCGCATGCTCCACAGAATCGCGAGATCGATGCCCATTGGCTATGTGCTTTGGCCATGAGCATGAATCGACTAAACCCTGAAGGATAAGAGACGACAAGTTCACGGACAGGAAATGGAATAGCTTCGCCAATACCTAATCGCTTGAGCATGATATCGTCATTTTCTTCAATCTGGATCGCTCCATATTTCTTTTCATCGAATTCAAATGCTGAATAGGAATAGCGATCCGATGTAAAAGAGAATAGATCAGGTGGTATCTGATAAAATGGCCAACATACGGCTTCAGGTTTTGTCGATGTTGCTAGAGAAGGATCATCGAGAAAGCGCATACTATCGGCGTTTTGCCGAGGAATTAGGCAGTCCTGTCCTTGAAAAACGACAAAGCTTTCTGGAAATATTGTCATGTTCTGTGCCTAAGTACCGTCTCTTCGATTATCCGAAGTTGAGAACGATATAATCCTGTGATGTTGGTTCCATAATCTGCGACTAATCTTAGCATATCCCGCGGATGCAGATCCTCATCGCTGCCGTTTATGCGATCACCGGCATCGCCCAGCCCTGGCATGATATAAGCACGTTCGTTGAGGCTTGGATCCATCCATAGAGTATAAACTGTTATGTTATCGATAGCCCGAATCACACGGAGAGTCCCTTTCAGCGCGCTTATTACATTGAAAAACTTTATAGAAGCCGGTCTCACTCCCTGCTCAAGAAGATATTTCACAACGGTGACAAGAGAACCGCCAGTTGCGTTCATGGGATCTGCAAAGAGCAGATGTTTGCCATCAAGCTTAGAAAGCTCAAAATACGAATGGTCGAGATCTAGCACATATTCCATAGTGTTTTCGCTCTTGCTCTCATCGCGCTTGATCTTGAAAAGCGCAAAAGGAGTAAGATAGCCAGTTGAAGAATACTCCTGAATTTCCTTGGAGAGTATCATCGATGGCAAGAGAGCACCCCTCAACATGACACACATGACCGTATCGTGCACAGCGCTATCTACATTGGGTATTTTATGCACAGCATAGTTCTGTACAGGAATATTGACGGGCGTGCGCACGATAAGGTAGTTCTTATTTGTCTTGCCTGCTACGCCAAAAGCCAGTGTAAACAAAAGCTCGAAAGCTCGCTGAATGTAGTAAACGAACTCCTGATGCCCGGTATTCACATCTCGCAACTTGGCAATCAATCGTGAAACTTCACCGTGTGTCTCCTGAGGAGACACAAAGGAATAGACTTGAATGCGCGGCTCCGATGCGCAGATCTCTTGCATGAGCTTGCCCATCTGATTGTAAAGCTCTATCAAAATATCTTCCTCATGGCGTTTCTGAGCTTCCGACGTACTGGTGGAAAGAATCTTAAAAGAGGCCATTGCTTGCTCATAGAGCTCATTCATCCGAGAAAGGTATTCGAGATCGCTTTCCATGAGGTAACCATCTAGATCCGTAGCTTTCAAAATAAATTTATTCACATGGTGCTCCAATCTATAGGCTCACACTCCCATTGCGCTTGATCTAGTCGACACATCAACACTGTACGATTTCGCCTATCGCTCCGCTTGTAATGCCAAGTGCATTACCCTCGTCGAAATCGATGTGGCATTCTAGCGCATAAGTAGGGTGGACTCTGCATACCACATTTAGAAGAATGGCTCCACGTTCTTCCCCTGCTTTAAGTTTTACGATCTGCTTGTCACTGACTCCAAAATGCTTGGCTGTTTCTATGTCGAAATGAATATGCCGCTTTGCAATGATAAGACCTCGTTCCTTTTTTATCGAGCCAGCAGGACCAATCACCTCAAAGGGGAAGCTACCTTCAAGCTGACCTGATTCGCATACCGGGCATCCTTGCACGCCTAACTTGAAAACATCGCTCATAAGGATTTCGCACTGAGTTTCTTTGCGTTCGGGGCCAAGAATTCGCACTCCTTCGAGCTGCCCCTTTGGCCCCTTTACCGTTACGGTCTCTGCACAAGCAAACTGACCCGGCTGAATAAGGTCCTTAGTCTTAGTGAGCTCATGGCCTTTTCCAAAAAGTATCTCGAGATCTTCATGATTTACATGGATATGGTGGTTCGATAAATTGATGATTATATCCATCTTGGGCATTTAATCCTCCTGGCTAAGAACAATAGACTGAATGCGGCTATGATATTGTTTTTTCATAAGCACGATAGAATATCCTATCTCAGAAGAGACTTTGTCGCAAGAATAGGAAGATTATTGTCAGCATAGGAATGTGGCTTATTATCTTTATTCAAGCTTAATTTTCCTTGAAAAGCCTTTGTCAAAAACCCTTGCCAAAAGGCCCCTGTTGAACAATTGCACTCTTTTGAAGCCCTGAAATAGCAGGAAAAAGATCTGCAAGGCGCCGATAACTATCTATATAGACTTCATATAGGTCACAGTACATGGATTCTGTGTCATTCCGAGGTTCGAAGATCTCGGCTGGTATGAATACCCTTTCTGCGGCTTCAGTTAGGGTAGACTCTTCACCTAAAGCAAATCGACCAATAGCGAGGCAACCTGCAAGCTCGGGTTCTGGGAAGGATGATACCATAAGCCGCTTTCTAGTAATATCTGCCTTGATCTGATTCCATACGGGAGAGAGCGAGGGAGTGCCTGTAGCTCTCATATCTTTCACAGAGGCTCCTGAGCTTTCCATTACATCCAGAACTTCTCGAATAGCAAAGGCTGTGCCTTCGAGTACCGCTCTTGCCATCATATTGAGATCGTGATGAAGCCCTAGCCCTAGAAAGACGGCTCGCGCATTAGGGTCCCAGTGAGGCGATCGTTCACCAGCAAGATATGGAAGAAATACAAGTCCCTCTGCTCCGGGTTTCGTCGAGGCTACTCGCGAATAAATCGTCTCGAAATCTTCTTTGGGCAAGAATCTGCTTCTGAACCACGAAAGGGCTATGCCACTCGATGATATTACTCCCGAAATATTGAAATACGGAACAATGATATGAGGCATAACAAGAAGCGCTTCTACATCTCCGATATCTCTTTCTGAACAAAGATTGATGCCTTCGGAAGTCCCAGCTTTGTCGCAGGTCCTCCCTGGCTTAACTGTTGCCGTACCCAAGAGCGAGGCTATGAAATCCGGTCCCGCCATAACAACTGGCAAGCCCTTAGGAAGACCAAATTCCTTTGCGGCATAATCATGAATATGTCCTACTATCTCACCAACACCAATAAAGCGAGGAAATTTTTCTACATCTAGCTCAAGCATTTCAAGGGCTCTTCTATCCCATATAATCCTCTTATAGCCCTGATTTGGTAGACAGGTTGTCCATTCTCCGGTAAGACGTCCTGCGATGAATTCTGGGCAGGATACAAAGAGATTAGCTTTCTCGTATATATTCGGTGTCTGCCGTTTCATCCATAGGATCTTAGGAAGATTGAAGGCAGCATCGAGAGAGTAATTTAAAGCAATAGAAGCCTCTTTCGCTTCTTTTTGAGCGCGCCTATCGAGCCATGTGATTGCTGGGGCAATTGGCTCGCCTTTTTCATCGATAGGAAGAATAGTGGGCCCATTACCACATATAACAATAGCTCGGAGATCATTCTGTTCTCCGGCCGATATCAAACGAGAGATAATCTCTGAGAATGCCTTAAGCCAAACGCGTGCATCTATTTCTTGGTAGGAATTAGAACCTTCATCTGGAAGATCTAATAATTCCAATTTGAGGCTATTCCCTTCTGAGTCGAAGAGGGCCGCCTTGATTCGAGTGGTACCGATATCAATAGCAAGAATCAATATTCAACTCCTATGCAATATCATGAATAAGCAAGGCACTTTATGCTTTTGCAGAGCTTGCAAAGCAAAGGCAGTTAGTTTGTCGGCATGACGATATACTCTGAATAGCTCTCAGAATACATGGAACAACAAAGCCTAGTGTTTTCATCCTTTCATTTCCTGATCAGAATTATGCTCTGAATCCACACAGAATCCATTGAAATTGCAGACTTTGCATTCCTCACCAGGGCAAGAAAAGAACGACTTTTTTTCTTTTATCGTTATAATGTTTGCTTCGATTTGGGCAATGCGATTCTGTGCTTCTTTGATTCTAGTCTCTTCTTCCTTTTTTTGGTCCTCGTAGCTCTGTATAAGAAGAAGTCGGCATTTTTCACCACTTGGATCTTCGCTAAATAAGATGAAGAATTCACGGATTTGGCCGAGAGTGAGATCCAGCGATTTAAGTTCTTCAATCCTCTTTAATCGTACGATGGCATCAGCTGGGTAGCGTCTATGGAGGCCTTCAGTGCGATTGCTTGCTTCTATGAGGCCAAGTTCTTCATAGTAGCGAATAGTTCGCGCCGTAACCCCAAAAAGTGAAGCAAGTTCACCGATCTTTAGAAGCTTTTCGGCCAATGTGTACACCCCTTGAACATATTATGAAGATCGCTATACTAAATCTAACGTGAGATATTTTCTCACGTTAGATTTTAAGCTATGTAAGATTCTATCATATTTCCTGCCCTCTAGGGTATAGCAGGAGGAATCCGATGCGTCGATTTATGATCGCATCTCTAGTCGTTATTCTGGCGAGTACTGCACTATGGGCACAAGCCCCCCGGATAGGCGTTTTTATTCCAGGCGCACGCGACGGAAGCCCTATCTACGATAATATGGCAAAAGGAGCGGAACGCCTCGTCTCCGAAACACCAGGTGCAAGTATAAAAGTCATAGAGGCGGGTTTCAACCAAGCCGAATGGCAAGAAAAACTCATCTCATTCGTCGCTTCTGGAAAATTTAACATCGTCCTCACCTCCAATCCATCGATGCCAGAGCTGGTGAATGAAGCTTCTAAGCTCTTCCCAAAACAGAAGTTTATCTGCCTAGATGGTTATCTTATAGGTAATTCCAATGTATATTCCGCACTATACAACCAACTCGAGCAAGGCTATATCACAGGATATCTTTCAGGGCTTGTCTCTACCTCTGGCATGAAAGGCACAAACCCGGAAAAAAAAATCGGCATGATCATAGGTCAGAATTATCCGGCAATGGAAAAAATGATAATTCCTGGTATTCTAAAAGGGCTTAGGGCCATTGATCCTGCTTTTCAGCTCGACATCCGTGTGCTCGGAAACTGGTTCGATGCTGCTAAAGCTGCAGAATTGAGTCGTAGTCTATATGCTCAGGGCGCAGACATCATATTGCCAATCTGTGGATCAGCAAGCCAAGGCGCTGTCAGAGTTGCTCAAGAGACCGGAAAGTATCTCGTATTCTTCGATGACGATGAATTTGCACGTGCTCCCGACAATATTCTTGGATGCACTATTCTGCATCAGGAAGAACTCGCCTACCGCAGTTTGAAAGCAGCAATCGAAGGGAAACTGCCCTTTGGAAAGGCCGAAATAGTGGGTATGAAAGAGGGATACATAGAATTCTTGAACAAGAATCCTTCTTATATCAAAAATGTACCAGAATCTATTCGTATAAAGGTCGATGCAGTAATCCAATCGATCAAATCGGGTCAACTTACCTTCGCGGTTCCTTCATTGTAATATGCTCCCTATGCTCGCGGTAAGGATGCAGGGAATTTGCAGACGCTATTACCCTAGAGGAGTCCACGCAAATGATGGTGCTTCGCTCGAGGTCGAAAAAGGCAGTATTCATGCCATCGTTGGAGAAAATGGAGCAGGTAAAACTACTCTAATGAAGATATTAGCTGGCCTTGATCTTCCTGATGAAGGAAGCATTGAAATCGAAGGAAGGCTTGTAAAAATCGAATCGCCTAGCAAGGCTCAGGCCCTTGGAATTGGCATGGTTCAACAGCATTTCCTGATATTCGATGAGTTGAGTGCTGCAGAGAACATTTTCTTTGGCATAGAGCCTATTCGAAACAATAAGATTTCCAGATTAGCAGGCATTGTTGACTCGCAGGAGCTAAATACCAGAGCTCAGCAGCTTGCTACAGAATATGGATTTGCCATCGATCCATCGGCGCCTGCTGCTTCCTTGAGCATCGGTGCTCGTCAGCAGATCGAAATATTGCGCCAACTTGCGCGCCATGCAAAGATCTTAATTCTCGATGAACCCAGTTCTGTACTCACAGAACAAGAGACAAGGGTACTCTTTGAAAAACTATCCGATATAAGGCGCTTGGGTCACACTATTATCCTCGTTACTCACAAAATCCATGAGGTAATGCAGATAGCTGATAGGGTAACCATAATGCGTCAGGGAAGGACAATAGGAACCTATGATATATCTGCGACCACCCTTCAAAAACTTACATCGCTTATCATGGGAGAAGGTTCAATCGAAGAAAAACAAGAACCTATAGAGAAGTCTCAAATAGATAAGTCTAAAATAGAGAGGTCTCAAAAAAATCCTTTAGTATTGGGTGTCGATGGAATGACCGTTCGTCGTCCTCGATATTATGGAATTGGCCTTTCAGATATATCCTTCGAGGTACATGCCGGCGAAATCCTAGGCATTTGTGCATTGAGCGGCAATGGTCTAGATGATCTCGAAAATGCACTTGCTGCATTTCAATCACCATCTTTTGGAACTTTTATCTTCGATGGTCATCATATAGAGCCCCATAATTATCGAAGATATCAAAGTTTGTTTCAAAAGGGACTTATTGCCTACCTACCATCGGATCGCATAAAAAGAGGACTCGCCTCTTCTCTTTCCGTACGAGATAATTTCATAGCTCTTTCGAGACATGACTTTTTCCCCAAAGGCTGGATTCTAGAAAATGCTGCACAACAAGCAATTTTAGATGCGATTCGTTCCTTCGAGATAAATGCCCTCCCCGATCAACCTGCAGGTGAGCTCTCTGGTGGCAATATTCAAAAATTGGCCATTGCTCGCCTTTTTTCTCGAGACTTCCCTAAACTTTTTATTCTATGCGAACCGACCTGGAGTCTAGATATTCGTTCGGCTGAACAGACTTGCAGAAGAATTCGCCTAGCAAAAGAAGAGGGGACGGCGATTCTTCTTCTATCCTCGAATATCGACGAAATACTCGAATTGTCAGATCATATCATGGTACTCTCTCGAGGCAGACGAGTTTTGTATCAAAAAAATAGCAGTCTACTCAATAGAGCCATTATCGGTGAATACCTTCTTGGTAACAGGATTCATGGATGAGAAATCAAAGGGCATTTTCGGCTACGTTTAGAGTTCTTATGGCAGCTGCTTTTTCTATTATTCTTGCGGCAACCGTGCTTTTATTGTTTGCTGAGGACTTTAGATCTGCGTTATGGCAGTTTTTTGTAGAGCCCTTCTCGAGCCGATATTTTTTTGGAAACTACATTGCCGATACTGTGCCTCTTATAATTAGTGGCATTGGTGTCTCTATTGCCTTTCGATCTAAGAATTTTAATCTAGGAGGTGAGGGCCAGATTTATGCAGGAGCTCTCGCAGGGGGAGTTCTAGCGCTGCATGCTCCTGAAGCATTCGGTCCAGGCACAGTGTGGATTCTGGTCGCTTTTATCGGGGCCTTTATAGGAGCCATTATCGGTACAATATCTGGGCTTCTAAAAGCATATTGGCGGATTTCCGAGATGATATCGTCCTATCTTATCTCAGCAATCATTATAAATATAAGCGATTTCTTCATCACCGGCCCGCTTCAAGACAGCACAAGCAATTTTCAAACCACGGCCCAGATTCCTTCTGTTTTCCTTCTGCCAAGAATCTTTTCTCCTTCTAAACTAGATATCTCTATATGGCTTGCCCTCTTTCTCGTCTTGTTTTTTCATATCTTATCCAAAAAATCCAAGATGGGTTTCGAATTGAGGGTTTGCGGAGAAAACGAGGAATTTGCACGATATTGTGGCATTTCCGTTCGAGCTTACAATATCGCAGCTATGGCCATCTCTGGCGGCATGTATGGACTATCGGGCGCTCTTCTTGTGATCGGGCCACAAGGTCGGGTCATGCGGGGTTTTTCTTCAGGTCTTGGCTGGAGTGCAATCTCAGTTGCTCTCCTTGCGCAGGGCAGAGAAACTGCCATATTGCCAGCTGCTCTTTTTATTGCATTTCTAAAAGCAGGTTCCGACCATGTCATGATTGGATCGGGAGTTCCTTCGGAGATTATTTCTATGCTCCAGGCAACTGCGATGCTCTTTATTACAGCGCAGGTAATGCCTAAATTGTGGCAGAGGCAAAGACAATAATGAACTTCTCACCTATAGTCCTAATAGACTTTTTGAAATATACAATAGCCGCGGCAACACCCCTGCTTTTCGCTTCGATTGGAGGCCTTTTTTCAGAGCTTTCCGGCATGCTCAACATAGCACTAGAAGGACTTATGGCTATCGGTGCGTTTTTTGGCATGGCAGCTGCTGGTTTGACAAGTAATATCTTTTTTGGAGCTCTTGCAGCGATCCTCTCAGCCTCGCTTGCTTCAATGTTGATGGGCTTAATGATCAACAAGTTTCGAACAAATCTATTTATTACAGGCCTAGCAATCAATCTGCTTGCTCAGGGCATAACGGCAGTTTTGTCTCAATCCTGGTACCACACAAAAGCGGTCGTGGCGTTCAACATCTCGGTCGATAATCATCTATTCCCAAGATTTATATCGCGACTTCCTTTAATAGGCCCCATTTTCTTTTCTCACTCGATGATCACTATATTTGCATGGCTATGGGTTTTGACTTCGGCTTTCATAATAAAAAATACTAAGCATGGCTTAAAAATTCGTGCAACAGGCTCCAACCCTCAGGCGGTTTCAGCTCTTGGCTTTTCTCCAGATCGGATACATATGCAGGCTTTCCTCTGGTCTGGGGTGGGTAGCGGATTAGGCGGATATGCTTTGGGCTTGTCTATTTCTGCATTTGTGCCAAACATTATCTCAGGGCGTGGCTGGATCGCACTGGTGGCTATATACCTTGGTAGAAAAAAGCCTCTTTGGATAGCTGCATCCTGTCTCCTTTTCGCTTTTGCCGAGAGCCTTTCTAATTATATCCAGGGATTCTCTTCAATACCGCCCTTGCTTGTCCTTGCCTTACCTTATCTAGTCACTCTTATTTCGCTTATCTTGGCTGAAAGAGAATAATAGCAAAGTTTTACATATAAGAAGAATTGAATTCGTCTAGAACTTTGTCGAGCTCGTAAATCGTTTTTAGGCGCCTAAAAGGAAGATCTGCAAAACGATCCATTTCATCTTTTAGAACTGCTGGTCCTCCGATATCGACATAGCCTTTTACATACTTTGGAAGATCATCAATAAAAAGTGTTTGTTCTCGATCGAATCCTGCAGCTTCTAAAACATTTATGTAGGAGTCTGAATTGGGTTTGCCAATAAGATTGTTGAACCAGATATCGTAAATACCAGAGAAACATTCCATGATACCCAACTTATCCAGAATTCTGATCGCATGCTCCATGGGAGCATTGGTCAAGACAGCCTTTGGTATAGGTATCTTGTTCAACATTAGCTTTAGAACCATATCTGGATTGAGACAATCTGCTTCATCCTCCGGATGAATAGTCCTAAAGTATTTTTCTGGCTCTTGAAATCCATAGTCTCGCATGAGCCACTCTAGAGTAGTGCCATATGCTTTTGCGTGCTCACGCCTAAACCTGATCGCTTCAGGAATAGAGAGTCTAAAAAAATCGGCAATAAAATGATTTATCCTCTGTGAGACTCCGTTTTCCAAGCCCGTAGCTTCGGAATACAGAGTGTTATCGAGATCGAAGAGCAAGGCGCTAATCATGTGTTTCTTTTGTATCATGAATTGTATATTTGCGACAAGCGAAGCAAAAAACTAGCCTATCAGCAGATAATATGCTATTCTAGATATAGTGCTTTTAATGAGGAGCTTCTATGATTCCAATTGGAGATGATAATACTTGCCGTCGCGGCAATGCTGTCATAAACTGGATTCTCATTGCTCTCAATATATTGGTTTTCATTTTCATACAGAAATTTGGCTTAGACGATTATGTAACTCTAGCGCTTGCAGCAATTCCAGAGGAGATCCTGTCGGGAAGACGATTGTTCACTTTAATAACAAGTCAGTTCACCCATGCGGGGTTTGCACATTTGATTGGGAATATGATGTTTCTTGGAATATTCGGCGATAATGTCGAATGTAGAATAGGTAAGCTCCGATATATTCTCCTTTATTTGATCTCTGGAACTATAGGAATGCTGTTGCAGATATTACTAGCAGCTCTTGCAGGAGGCGCTGCGCTACAAATGCCCCTCGTCGGTGCCTCTGCCGCAATCTCAGGAGTGCTCGCTACATATCTGGTATTGTTTCCCGGCAATAGAGTTGTCGTGCTTCTGTTTTATTTCATACCGACCACATTTTCTGCCTGGTTCGTTATTGTAACATGGTTCTTAATGCAAATCTTAGGCGGATTGAGCGGCCTTACAGCCATTCAGAATGGAGGCACAGCCTATTTTGCACATATAGGAGGATTCTTGAGCGCTTATCTATGGGGTAAGTCCTATAAAAAGAAGGAATTAAAGCGCATTGCAGAATGGCGCAAGAGCCGTACTGCTGGCTACTCCGATGGCTTCCATTGGTGGATTGTGGACGATGATTGATCGATGGCTCAGAGAAATGAACGATACAGAGGCCTTTTTCTCCATGCAAAGGACACGGCCCGGGGCGATAGGATTCTAACCTTTCTATGCAATGAAGGGCTACTATCGCTTTTTATGTTCGGAGGGCCAAAAAGCTCTCTCCGTTCAGCCGCTTTGCCTTTCATAGTCGCTGATGTTGAAGTATATCATGATACACGGCGGGAATTTATAAAACTAACAGGTGCGAATGTTTTTGAAGTCTTCGATGGTATTAATAAGAGCTTTTCGCATATGCAATCGGCATGCGCAGCATCTGAATTCTTGATACGAACTTCAGCCTTCGGCGGCGAATACCCACAAGCTCTATCTATGATTACCGCACTCCTTCGTGAGCTCGCCAATGTAGATGAATCAGAAGCACTATTAGTCTTATCGGCCTTTTTCTGGAATGCTCTTTCCCCACTTGGCTTAATTCCTGATCTTTTAAGCTGCGAGAGATGTGGTAGATCTTTTTCTGAGAAGAATTCCCTGCCAGGAAAACTTTTGATAAATGAAAGCTCCTTTCTTTGTCATAACTGTGCGGAAGAATTCAGACAGATGGGACTTTCAACCTCGGCGATGCTTCCTTTTGATGAGAAGGTTCTTACATGTCTTCGTAGCATTACAAAGCTATCCTACAGCGAGGCCTTGCCTCTATTGAAATCTGCGTCTTTGCGTCCTGAGATAATTGCAATAATCGAATCACTTGCCGAATCTGCCGCGGAAGGCCCTCTGCAGAGTCTTCGGGTTTTTGGTGAGACCTTTTATGGAACTTAAATTTGAAGTAAAATAGTTTTCAATATTCGCATATTAATAAAGCAGATTCTGGAGAACATCTTAATGAGAGCTGTAGATATCATTATTAAGAAACGTCATGGCGAATCCCTCGATGAAAAAGAGATCCGCTTTTTTATCGAAGGATATGTAAAGGGCGAGATACCAGATTATCAAGTTTCTGCTCTATTGATGGCGATATTCTTTCAAGGCATGTCAGCGCAGGAGACCGCTGCCCTTACCCAAGCTATGCTCGATTCGGGGGAAAGAATGGATCTTTCCGGAATCCCAGGGCCTTTTATAGATAAGCATTCGACAGGTGGAGTTGGCGATAAGATATCGCTACCGCTTGCTCCAATAGTTGCAGCATGTGGAGTAAGAGTGCCTATGATGTCAGGCAGAGCTCTTGGACATACAGGAGGAACTCTCGACAAGCTCGAATCCATCCCTGGATATATAACTGATCTTGAGCCTGCAGAATTTCGAAAAGGCCTACTGGAAGAAGGCTTCGCGATGACAGGTCAAACTGCGCATATCGTTCCAGCCGATAAAAAGCTATATGCACTTAGGGATGTAACCGGAACAATCGAGTCCATCCCACTTATAACAGCTTCGATATTATCAAAGAAAGTTGCAGAAGGTGCAGAAGGTATAGTCTTCGATGTAAAATGTGGCTCGGGCGCATTCATGAAAGGCTATGATGATGCCAAGGCTCTTGCAAAAAGCCTTGTTGCAACAGGCAAAAAAATGGGAAAAAAAGTTGTTGCAGTACTAACCAATATGTCGCAACCACTTGGATACAAAGTGGGCAATTTTCTCGAGATCGAAGAGGCTCTGGATTGTCTCGAAGGTAAGGGACCTAAAGACGTTATGGAGCTTACATATTGGCTGGGAGCTTGGATGCTTGTTCTAGGTGGTAAAGCAAAGGATGTTTCGGAAGGCAAAAGCCTATGCGAAGAAGCCATAGAGTCTAAGGCCGCACTCAACCTTTTCTACCGAAATGTAGTACGACAGGGTGGCAATCTAGAAGAGATGCAAAAAAAAAGAGGATCCTGGCGCTCAGAATACTCTATGGAAATTAGAGCTGATAAAGATGGATATATCGCTTCCATCGATGCTCTCAAAATCGGGCTCGCAGGCGTATACCTCGGAGTAGGAAGAAATCGAACAGAAGACAGCGTAAGCCCCACAGCAGGCTTTATCTTCGATAAGAAGAGTGGGTACCATGTATCAAAGGGCGAACGCATCGCAACGCTATTTGGCAAAGACAGCCAAAGCCTAGAAGCTGCATTCCCTCTCGCTCTGAATGCCATTTCCATAGAAAACACCGCTCCATCAATATCATCACTTATTCTTGAAGAAATTACCGTATCATGAAGTGGATAAAAAGAGAGATAGACCCAGTTCAAGTGCGCAGCCTTGCTCGGCGCTACGAAATAGATACTCTGACGGCCTCTATTCTGGTACGCAGAAATATAATCGAGCCAGAACAAATACAGTTCTATCTCGAGAGCGATCTACAACTGCTACATAATCCTTTCCTCTTCAAAGACATGGAGGATGCGGTAGACCGAATTATCACAGCCCGAGAAGAAGAAGAAAAAGTACTTGTGTTTGGTGATTCTGATGCAGATGGTATTACCTCGACAGTGCTCATGACCGAAGCCCTTAGAGATTTTGGACTGAAAGTACTTCAAAAGGTTCCAGAAGGCGAGGAACCCTATGGTCTATCAAAGGCTTCGATAGACTTTGCGGAAGAACAAGATGTGAGTCTTATTGTTACAGTAGACTGTGGTATTTCGAATCATGAGGAAGTGCTCTATGCGAGCCAAAAAGGAATCGATGTCATAATCACAGATCATCATCACATACAAGCAGAAGAGCCACCAAAAGCCATAGCTATAATAAACCCCAAGATTCCGGATTGTGGATATCCTTTTAGAGATCTATCTGGATGCGGTGTGGCCCTAAAGCTTGCGCATGCCCTCGCCATAGCTCGTTTAGGCATTCCCAAAGAACCACTCGCCCTTCTTCGCGCTGGTCAAGCTATTCACCAAGAAATCTGCCTAAATATAGAAAAAAACAAGCTCAGTACTGAGAAAGAAGGCAATCTCGAGATAGAAGCGATCAGGCTCGATAACCTTATTGAGACAAGCCGTTTAAGAATTATTTCTGACAGTAGGGGATATTTCCCCTCGGGAACTCTCGAAAAGCTAGAAAAATTTCTTCGTGGCCGTATTGTAGTTGCATGGAATAAAGACACAATAGAAGCCTTCTTCAAGAAAAATTTTGCTGGCCTAGTCGAACTCGAGGTACTAGACCTCGAGAAAGTAGTTACACCTATATGGCCCAATATGTCGGCAAATTCCCTGGAAGAACTTGTTCAGATTTCTAGACTGAAAAAGTATGCCTATGGTCCTTATAGCACTATCGATACCCTCAAACATATTTTCAATGGGTACTTACTCTATACTCTTCAGAGCCAGAGCCTCCTGAGCGATAGAATGCTGCAACTCGCTGCGCTTGGCACAATCGCAGATCTCATGCCTCTAAAGAATGAAAACAGACTGATTGTGCGGAAAGGAATAGAAAGTCTAAACACTGCTCCGACTAATGGAATCCGAGAGCTCAAGATAGTACTCAATCTTGGAAGACCGCTCGGATCAAATGATGTAGCTTGGCAGATCACACCCATTATCAATGCTGCTGGCAGGCTTGGCAAGCCAAAACTAGCTCTAGATCTTCTGCAAGCCGAAACAACAAATGAAGCTATCGAGGCCGCTTCACAGCTAATACAAGCAAACAACGAGCGCAGGCGCCTTGGAGCGGAAGCTTGGGAAGTAATTCAAGATCAGCTCGCAGAGAGCCTCAAAAAGAGCGGAGGGAAATTTGCCGTAGTGGGCAGTTCCAAGATAAAAAGTGGAATTACGGGACTACTTGCCTCACGTGCGGCCAATCTCATGAAAATACCTGTGATTGTCGCCGTATTCAAAACAGATGGAACCTGTACAGGTTCCATTCGTAGTGGGGATACCTTTCCTCTTACCCAGCTCTTGGCCTTTTCCTCTGATCTCTTCCTTGATTATGGAGGCCATGACTCCGCCGCTGGTTTTACCATGAAAACCGACGATTGGCAGGCTTTTCTTGAACGGATTGCTCAATTCATGGCGCATACAGAGCTCATAACGGAAGAATCGGAGCTTTCGATAGATGCCGAACTCCCACATTCTTTTGTTACTCCAGATTTGCTACAGCTATGCCGTCAATTCGAGCCAATCGGAGAAGAGAGCAAACCTCTTGTCTTCTGTTCGAGGAACGTCTCAATGGTTGATGCTCAGATAGTCGGGAAAAATGGCAAAAGCCATCTCAAGCTGACGCTGGACTTCGGCACATACAAATGGCCTGCCATGCTCTGGGATGGAGCACAAAGGCTCGAACGAGATTTTTCATTCAGAAACAACGATAGAATCGATATTATATACAAAGTCACTACAAATTATTGGAACGGCGAAGAGAGGCCTCAACTCGAGTTGTATGATATCCATCGCGCTGATTTGAAAGGCTTATAGTACAGAAACTCTTGACCAAAACTATAAAAATCACTAAGGTACAGGTCGTCATTCCCCGGTTGTGTAATGGTAGCACAGCAGACTCTGGATCTGCTTGTGGGGGTTCGAATCCCTCCTGGGGAATTTATTTTTGTCCAGGGAGTTACATTTGCAGAATCAGACGAAGCGCTGTCTTATTCTGCTGAGCCATCTTGGTTGCCATCAGCATGCGTTATTGCTTTACCTGGATGACCGAGGCCCCTTCGTCTATCGGTCAGGACAAAAGATTCTCAATCTTTAAAGAGGGGTTCGATTCCCCTAGGGGCTAAAAAGAATCAAAAATTACTATGAAAGAGATGGCGGTGTCGGAGAAGGCTCTAGCTGGCCTCCAGGGCTAGCTGCTCTCACCTTGTTGGTATCTATCAAACCTGTATCATTCCTGTGATAGAGAAAAGTTAATTATCCTGGTTTTCTTTCGGAATATAGGATAACCAATCTTTTCCTCATTGAGGAACGGTCTTTATTTGCTGATTATGCTAATTCAACACTGATTCAAACCTTGCTATGAATTGGTTTTCGTCTTCTTTTTTGTAGAACGGCAAGCCAATCAAGCGGTATTTCTTGCCTTCAAATGTCAGCGATTTACTGCCAAACTCGGAAGTGATTTCTTCTAGAAAAATCTCTTTCCAGCGGTCATACTCTTCGATGTGTCTCCCTTTTTGCTCGATGAATAGTTGGTAAATGAGCAACTTGCCGCCTTTCTCGCGCAGGAACAATACAAAGTCTGGTTGAAAGGCTTGACCATCAGCATAGTTGTAGATAGCGAAATGGCCTTCATTGCGTAATAGATAGATTTGCTCGTATTGTTCTTGCAATTTTTCCATTTGCCTATCAAACATACGGATAAAAGCTTTTTCTTCACTTGTGCCATAAATGGTGTTGAAGGCAAACCAGTCTTTGGTAGAGACGAAATACTCAAACTGTGCGTCGTCGGCGGCGCGGGGATTTTGAGCATTGAATTTCAGTATCTTGTCTTTAAAGACTTCATGTACCCAATCATGCCTGAATTCGTGCGTGCCTTCGTAATCGGTGACATTAGCGCGAATTTCTGATTCGATCTGATTCAGCAAGCCTGACATGGCGGCGAGTTGTTCAGCGCGATTGTAGCCTAGGCCGTACACATTACCCTGAAAAGTGATTTCCAATCCGCCGAGATAATCATAAGAAGCTATGAAGTCGTGCATAGAGACAAGATGGGGAAAATAATGTTTGAGATTGGCAAAGGTAAAGAACGGATTACGTGCAATAGCAGATTGAACAATGTTGCGCTCGATGTCCCGCACCTTCACATCCTGACAGGCTTCGTCTTTCCACATCAACTCTTTTTCCGCGTTCTTCAAAGCGGCGGTTGTACCGCCCTGACCTGTAGCGATACAGTGGATATAGTTTCGCTTCTTCACTCCTAAATCAGCAAAGGAGTAAATCCGTTGGTAATCTTTGCGCTGACGATCGTTGAGCCAGACAATCCCATACTTGTAGAATGGTGTTTCCTTGAATGACTCTTTCAGTTTTAGCTCGCGAGTTACTTCGCGCTCGTCCATCATACCCTGTTCGATTAGCGCCTGACGGATTTCTGAGATATATCGTGAATCGTTGATGCTGTGGTAGTGCAGTTCTTCCAGCACGCGCAGTTCATGCCCCAGGTCGCCGTCAAATTTACGGCGAAAACGGTCATCGCTTCCCGGCAGAACAAAGGGAAAGTAGCGGGCTCCCCGTCCGATGAGTTGCGCTTCGGATAATGTGGTAGTGCCAATTTTGCCTTTGCCGGAATCACGCGTTTCATAGCATCGAACAATATCGAAAAGGTTGAGCACGTCCCAACCTTCGTTAAGTTTTTGGACGGCGAAAATGGCGCGGATACGGTTATTCTTATCTTCCAGTGTATTTACGAGAATTTGATAATTCTCTTTTTCTTTCTCATCGTTTACCGATAAACAAAAATCAGGTTGGAATTCTTGCTTTAACCGATTCGCAAGTTGCTCATCGCTTATTCTTTGTTCATCAAAAAATCGAAAGGCACGTTGCACAAGGGGAATGTTTGACTTGCGAATGCCAGCAATCTGCCTGGCAGTAAGCTCATCAACTAGTTTATGAAATTCCGCCTGGACTTTTTTGGATTGCTCTATAGTTCGCTGGGCTTTAAACAAAATAACTGGTTTTAGATTAATACGATATTTTGCCGCCACTTCCTGCTTATATTGACTCAAGATAAGAGCTTGCAGAATGCGCTCCTGTTGATCAAAATCTGATTGTACTATAACCACGTCCTTTGAAAAACGATCGTTGCGGAATTGTAATAAGTCATATTTAATAATCACTTTATTGCGATATTTCTTCACCATCGTTGGCGTGGCGTAATCGTGGGTTGCGGTGAATTCCAGAAGCAAGTTGTCTTCATTCTGCGTAAAGATGCGTTCGACGGTATTTTCCCAGCTTTCGAATAATTCTCCCTCTGATTTCGTCTTGACGTTTATATGATGGGCTTCATCGGCAATCAGAACAATCTTATGCTTGCGAAAGTCCTCAAAAGTCAGAGAATTCTCTTTTTCGTTGGTCAGATCAGAATGAAGTTTCTGTATCGTGGTAAAGCAGATGTTGATATCATTGGTGTTTACGGCTTCAAAGTTTTCAACTGATGAAACGTGTATATGCCGTTTGTCAATAAAAATATCTGGATTAAATAGGTATTTAATGCTTGAAGGGTTAAGGAAGTTATCTTTAGTCTTTTCGATGATGTTGGTGGAATTGACGAAGAACAGGAAATTTCGATAGCCCTGCTCGTAGAGATAGAGAATAAGCCCCGCCATGATGAGCGTCTTGCCGCTCCCCGTTGCCATGTTGAAAAGCAAATGCAGAGGATAAGTCTTGTTGGGAAAGTCGTTTCTATAACAATGGAAAAAGCGCGCAAAGGCTTCGATTTGGTATGGGCGCAATTCGTATTTGGGGTTCAGGTTTCGCGCTACACTGTCGGGGACTTCTTTTTCGATACTACCCCACTGGGAAAGCGTATCGAGCTGCTGGTAAAGGAATTGTTCAGGCATGGAGTTCTCCAATTACTGCGCTTCATGTACCGCGCGTTCCAACAAATCGCTGATCTTCAATTCACTTGCCCATTGCCGTAAATAATTCATATCCAGTTCGCCAGCGCGGATTTTCAGCACGCCGAGAATATCGCGCCACTGACGTTCAGAGATTTCACCACCCAAGCGATACCATTCGAGTTTAGAGAGAATGGTATCTTCGGGGCTTGCAAATCTCGCACTGATGTCCTTTTCAAATAGGAAGGTTTGTCTTTGAGCGCGGGCAAGTTGAGATTGGAGAAAGGGACGCGGCTGAGGAATGAAGACATCTACTTTGAACATAGTTTCACGATGGATAATGTTGAAACAGGAATGACGCCGGATGGCTTCAGCTATCATCTCATCGTCTATATAGAACTCATCCTGCAATGCGGCAACAAACGGTTGGAGATGTTCGAGACGCATTTCCGCAACAATATCCGAATCCTGTGTGGTTCGCACCATACCATAAAGCGTGGATGCTAGTGAACCACCAATCAAGTAAGCGACACCGAGTTTCTCGAAAATATCCGTAACCTTGAGCGTTACTTCGATGGGTTCATTCTGCATAAGTGCTTTCTCCATATACTTTTCGCGCTAATTCTTCTCCCAATAATATATCTGCCAGTTTCTGGTGCAATTCAGCTTCACTGGCTTGTGGGTATTGAGAACGCAAGCCTGTCATAGCAAGCATTCGGGCAGAGGCGTTCAACTGTGCCAACATATTCATTTTTCGGGTGGGACTCGCCTGCCGCAAGAGTTGAATATGTAGGGCTTCCATTTTAGGATGGGTATCAGAATAAAGCGCTGTCATACCTGTTCCCCGAAAAACTTCCGGTTCAATTCCCTCTCTTTTTCGCCGACTTTGAACTGGGTGTCGTCAATTTCAGATAAATTTACGTATAACTGATTTTTATCCAGCAGTTCAGCCAGAAGCTTCTTCTGTTTTTCAAGTCCATTTGGTTCTTTTCCAATCGCCTCGAAATCCTTAACCGCTTCTTCCGGCATTTTCGGGTTGATGTACCAGTTTAAGAATGAATTTTCTGCCATAGCCTTCCAGATTTCAAGGAGCTCTTCGCTGGACTTTGCCGCTTGAATACGATCCATGAAGGCTTCGTTGTATTTCATCAGTTCGCAGTAGATGAAGTCACCGCCACCCTTCCAGTTGACGGATTTGGAAATGCCGGATTGATCACCTTTTATTACATTTACTATCCGATTAAAGAGAATATCAATCTGACCTTCAAGTTGCTCAACTACTATCCAATGTCTCTTAAGTTTATGTGCAACCACAGAGGTTGTACCACTTCCAGAAAAGAAATCTAGCACTAAATCGCCCTTTTGAGTTGATGAATTAATAATTCTTTCTAGTAAAGCTTCGGTTTTTTGCGTATCGAAATTTACCTTCTCTTTTGATGTTGGCAACTGCTGAAAAGACATGATATCAGACCATACGTCACCAATTGCTTTGCCTTTTTCTATAACATCGCGTAAATATCTTCTTTCACCTCTTCCATCAAAGTATCTTTCCCCATTTTCATCCATCTTATTAAATCGTGCTAAGTATTTTTCATCATGTGAGGTCTTAAGTTTGTTGAAGTAAAAGTCTGGCGTTTTTGAGTAAAACAAAATCGTTTCATGCCCACGAACCCAGTTATTCGTCAATGTCTTATACCCTGATAAGACAGAAATGTCCCAAACAATTTCTCTCTGGAAGTTCTCACGGCCAAATATCTCATCCATCAGAACTTTACAATAATGTACCTCATTGTAGTCTAATTGAATATAGATTGACCCGTCTTTAGTTAGTAACTCCTTCGCCACCTCCAATCTATTCTTCATGAATGTCAACCATGTAGAATGATTGAAGTTATCGTTATAACCAAACGAATCATTCCCCGTGTTATACGGTGGGTCAATGTAAATTAGTTTTACCTTCTCTCGAAACTGAGTTTTGAGTGTATGGAGCGCCAGCAGGTTGTTGCCCTTGATAATCAGGTTTTCGCGTATCACGCCGTTCTCATCGCGCTTGAAGTCCGTAACTTTCTCTGTGCCCTTCGCTGTGTAACGCGTGAAGTTGGTCAAGACTTTTGGATCGAGCAGGCGATTGATTTCGTCCTGCGCTAGCACTTCGTTGAAGAAAATCTCCTTGCGCTTTTCTTCTTCTTTTGTCTGCCCTCCTTCCAGCACGCAATCTTTATATGGCCAGGCAAGTGCTACTTCACCCCGCTCGCGCAAGTATTTGCCGCCAATAGTTAATCCAATTCTATTACGAAAGCGTGTGTAGGAATTATCCAAAAAATTCTTTTGCGATATATAATCGATGAAGGTGTTTATGTTGAAAATCCAATATCCATCAATTTCTTCAAAGAATTTATCCTTGATTTCTATATCAGAAAGTAACAGTTTAACCAGGTCATGGTCGAGCTTCCAGGCATGGTCTTGAACGGCGGCCAGGACAAGTTCTCCTTCGTCGTCCACGAAGCACGGGGCTGTTTTGAGCAAGTTGATTAGTTTCGTATTCAACGACATCTATTACTCCCTTGTTCAATAATCTCTTCATCTAGTTAAGCAGCATAACATCGAGTGTCAACTGCGCCATCCTTGGCATTGGCTGCATTCTCTTTTCAGATAGCCTTTTTCATTTCTGGCATTCCGAATATCATGGTCAACATCCAGAACTGTTCTTTAGCGATTCCCCAGGTTGACAGTATGCAGCTACCACCAGCCTAAGGCATATCAACAACCCGACACACTGTTTCATCTTTTGTTTCCTTTATTCAATATATTTTACAGCAAAAAATCCTATAAGAAAAGAAATAGTAACTGGAAAAAGCAAAGTTATGGAATAAGACGCCAATACAATCTCAATACGATGACAAACTTGATCATTCTAATTACAAGGGACTCTTAGCGCTCATCAATAAAGAAGCCGATGCCTGCTGATATATGCTTCGATGCGTTCGCGGAACAACATCAACAATATCATCAACAACACTGTGCCGACCACAAGCGCGATCACAATTCCAAAGCTCTAATTGTATGCTGCACTTCCGGCAAGCTTGTTGCCTAGTATTCCTTGCATGCGAGCTATCGTCGATGCTGCAAGAAAAGGAAAAAATCGTTGAACGCTAGCGCCCACAAAATAACACAGGAGATTCTTTGGAATGCCGCGAATCACAAAGAGAAGAATAATACCCGCAAAAGTTCATGCGTCCTCTGAAAATTTTCTCAGCTTCTCATATTGATCGATCTTTAGAAAAGCCATAAGAAAGCGAGAGCCCAAAACTCTGCTCAACCAGAAATCGATTGCAGAGCTTAGCGCAATTCTCATGCTTGTCAGAGCAAGTCCATCCCAAAAGCTAAAAATGAAACCACCAGCTAACTGTGTTACCTCTCCCGGAATCACAAATACTATGACCTGAAAAATCTGAAGAATCAGGAAAACAAACCATCCTGCTGTCCCGTATGAGAGAATCCAATCCCGGAGATCCTCTTTTTAAGAGAAAAGAAGCGATAGTTTGCCTTTCAGCAGAAATCCTGCTATAAGAAGCGCCAAAAGCAAAATTGGAAAAGCAAACTGAGAAATTGTCAGTCTCCTTTTTAAGCCAATCTTTTTCCCCTTTCTCATAATGATTCTATATTGAATTGAAGAAACAATTCTGACTTAAAAAGCGAATGGCTTAGAATCACTGCCCTTCTATCCCCTCTGCTATTTTCCCTTCTTTTTATCTTGCTCATTTCTAATTACAATCAGAAAGGGAATCGAAACCAAGGGAACAAAGATGACAGAAAAAGCACATACTTGGCGTTTTCGGCGTATAGGCGGAATGGATCAAGTTGTTTTGCAGACGAGTGCGGATATCGAAGCTCTTGCAGAACTAGACCCTAAACTCTGGGTTGTCCTTGCTATGCCAACAACTCAAAACCGATGCAGCGATGCATTGAAATTACTCGATATCGATCACGATGGTAAAGTCAAAACTGCGGAAATACTCGGTGCGATCGAAAAATTGAAGGCTGCTTTTACAAGCTTGGATGTGCTCTTTAGCGAAAACGCATCAATAAAACAAGAATTTATCAAGGATAAATCACTTAATAATGCGTGCAAAATTGCAGCACAAATTGCAGGCTCCAATATCGATGAGATCGATCTCGACATTGTCAACAAGGCAATAGAGCTTTTCAATACGCAGCTATGGAATGGCGATGGTGTCATAGTTATAGAATCAACTGATGAACCAGAAGTAAAAGAATATATTGCTGCGCTAATTGCAGGAGGCTATTGCACTCAGGACAGTTCCGGAAACATGGGAGTGGATTTGGCCTCAATTGAGGCTTTTAAGAAAGAGGCTCAAGATTTTCTTTCATGGATTGAAATAGGCGAAGCTCTGAAAAAAGAGCTCCCCTTTACAGATCTCGATACAGCTCTTGCAGCTTATAAATCGGTTGCAACAATTGTCGACGATTATTTTCAAAAATGTGCGCTTCTCGGCCTTACAGGAAAACCCGATGCTCTCAATGCTCTTATGGTCAAAATCACAGAGGCTCTAAGCAGTGCGCCTGAAAACAATAGAGAAGCCCTTAGGATCCTGCCGCTATCGATTCCCCAAATTGATGGATTTCTGGATATCCATGGACCATTCAATCCTTTCTACGAGCCACAAGCAAGAGCGTTTTTCGGAATAGCAAGCGCGGCTTATGAGCTAGACTCAAAACTCGAAAGAGAAAGCTGGAAACGAATTGTAGATGACATGGAAAAGTATGAAACCTGGCTTGCCGCAAAACCTGTAGGCCGAGCACAATCGATTCCACCTGTACGCCTTAAAGAGATGATTCAAGACAGTAGCTTGAATAAATTGCTATTGCTCATAGAGAAAGATTTGCAAGAAGCTCCGCGGGCAGAAGCACTCCAACAACTTCATGATCTTCTTATCATCAAACGAGATTTTCTGAAAATTCTTCGCAATTTTGTTACCATGGACGATTTCTATGCAACTCGTAAGAGCATCTTTCAGAGTGGTAGACTATTCCTAGATGGCCGTGAGTTCGAACTCTGTCTAGATGTGAACAATCCAAATGCGCATCCTTCGCTAGTCAGCCTTTCTAATATGTATTTGGTCTATTGTGATATTTTCCGGACTTCAGGAGAGAAAAGGACGATTATAGCCGGCATCACTGCGGGCGAAGCTGATGGCATTTATATTGGCCGAAATGGTATATACATTGATGATGAAGGCGCAAATTGGAATGCGACGATTACGAGAGTATTGATTCAACCTATCAGCATTCGCGAGGCTTTTTTTAGCCCTTATAGATGGCTCGCGCGCACTATAGAAAGCCTTATTGTCAAAAGAGCAAGTACCACCGAATCAGAACGACAAAATCAAATGAAAAGCGCCGCAGAAAAAACCTTGGAGGCACCTATTGAAGGCCCTCAGGTAAATAGTCAAGCAGTGGCCAAGAAAATAGATGTAGGGACAGTCGCTGCCATTGGCGTCGCCTTGGGCAGCATCGGTGCGATGATTACTAGCATCTTGAGTCTGTTCATAGGCTTAGGCGTATGGATGCCGCTAGGAATCGCTTTGGTTTTCCTTCTTATTTCTGGCCCATCGATGATCCTAGCTGCAATCAAGCTGAGGAAAAGAGATCTAAGTCCCATATTGAATGCAGAAGGTTGGGCTGTTAATGGACATCTGCTGTTGAATATCATATTCGGCAGTTCTTTAAGCCATCTGGCTACTCTTCCATCTAATTCGGTGAGAACACTCAATGATCCCTATGCTCCCAAGAGAAAACCTTGGGTACTCTATCTACTGATTCTGCTCATCATTCTCGCGATAGCAGCGTGGTTGTTGGGCTGGATTGAACCGATCATTGATTTTTTCAGAAAATAAGGTCTTGTGACTCGTTATGGGGCACACGACAAGCACGACAAAAGTGTACGACAATTTTGTTTAAAGATAGTCAGCTAGCAGCACAATAAGGGTGTTTTGACTATCATCCGATTTTCTGCTATCATAAATAATCTATGCCTAATGATCAAACTACAACTTTTCTAGTGGATCAGCGTGTGGTCTATCCAAGCCAGGGTGTTGGACGCATAATGGAGATTCGAGAAAAGACATTCAATAGTCAAAAAACTCTTTATTATATTATCTATCTCGAATTTTCGGATATGACGGTCATGGTGCCTGTCGATAAGGTGGAAGCGCTAGGGATACGCCCGCTTGTCTCCAAGGAGGAAGCTGAGGTAGCACTCGATTCGATATCGAAAGCTGCGTCCACGATTCCTTCAGATTGGAAACTGCGATATCAGATGAATCTCGATTTGCTGAAAAAGGGTTCGATCATGGACATTGCAGCAGTCGTACGCTCACTCTATCAGCGCTCCAAGATTAAGGAACTGCCCATTCTTGAGCGCAAATTGTATGAATCAGCACTAAATCTTCTGCAAGACGAGATTGCCTTTGCGCTAGATCGTCCCAAAGAAGAGATAGCCGCGATTATTCGCGAAAATCTAGATAAATGAGCTTATCTGTTCAAAAAACCATCCGTGTTCACAAGCTGCCCATTGATGGATCGATCTTCGGGCTTATAACTGCTGCTGGATCGAGCTCGCGTTATGGTAGCTCCAAAAAAGAATTGGAAGACCTAGGAGGTCTTACTGTCTTGGAGCGAGCCGTCGAGCCATTTATACCCTTTTGTAATGCGATTCTTATTACTTGCCCAAAAGGGGAAAAATCGCGGTTCGAGGAGCTTTTTTCCAAATCTAAATTGAAGCCGGCTTTGGCAAGTCTTAAATCCGGATTTATGATTGCAGAAGGTGGTAAAAGCAGACAAGAATCCGTACTATTTGGTCTTAGGGAGCTTGCTGCGAATTGCCATGATGATGGAGTCGTTCTCATACATGATGGGGCTCGCCCATGGATCTCTAAGAAGCTCATAGAAAAAACCATTAACTGCGCTAGAGAAAGAGGAGCTTGTCTGCCTCTTATGCCGCTGATAGAAACGCCAAAGATTGTAGAAGCTGACCTTATTCATGATCATCCAGCAAGGGGGATCATAATGAGCGCTCAGACCCCACAGGCTTTTTCTTTCCCCGAGATTCTTGCAGCATACGAGCTGGCACATCGAGAAGGTTTCAAAGCGACAGACGACGCCATGATCTGGGATCGCTATGTTGGTCCTGTTTCATGGATTGAGGGAGAACGCCAGAACCGCAAAATCACTTTTAAGGAAGATCTCGTGGCAGGTATATCCTCACTGGAATCGCACTCTTTCAAAATGCCTCTTAGTATTGGCTTAGGATATGATATTCATCCTCTTGTGGACGGAAGACCTTTACTGCTTGCAGGTGTTCTAATAGAAAGCGAAAAAGGCGAAGCCGGGTATTCTGATGGCGATGTGCTTTGGCATGCAATTATAGATGCTATGCTTGGTGCAGCAGCTATTGGAGACATTGGCTTGCTTTTCCCTCCTGGAGAACCCAAATGGAAAAATGCTGATTCTTCTGTTCTTGCAAAAAAGGCTTTTGCGCTAATTCGGACCGAAGGATGGCAGCTAGCCAACATAGATTGCACGGTAATAATCGAAAAACCCAAACTGGCTCCATATAGAGAAGCTATCAGGACTTCGATTTCCCGCAATCTGGAGCTTCCAATCGAGTCCATCTCCTTGAAAGCAAAAACAAAAGAGGGTTTCGATGCCACTGGCCACGGCGAGGCGATAGAAGCACATGCGGTAGTGCTAATTTATCGCTAGTTATCGCTAAGGCCTGCAAAGGTATAAAGGTGACTTTGCTGAGCCTTTTTTCATGCCAGATAGATTGCCTATATTGAAATCAAAACAATCGCGGCGCTTATTCCCCCAAAAGCGATGAGCTGTGGGACACGAACGGGAACATTCGAAACAAAATATGCTGCAATAGAAGGATAGAGCACAAGTAGACCATAGAACGAAGGTGCAACCGCGGTCATCTTTCCGCGCTCGAACGCAAATTGCTTAATTAAGAAAGATGCAATTCCACAAAATAAATATACATAGAGATATGCCGAGAGAAACCAATTCAAGACGCTGGGACCATAATTCATTCTCAGCGCTTCCAGGGCAAGAACCATAAACCCTCCCAGAGCTCCTGCCGCGCTTCCAAGGAAAAGACCTATCCTTTCTGGAGACATCCTCTTGCTTGCAAAGAGAACTAACATCGCAAAAGCTGTAGGAATAAAAAACGCAACCCAGAATGCCTGTGCGTTGAACTGCTGCGATGCTTCTTGCCCAACTAGACCTGCATAAGCAAGCGACGCCATAAGAAGAAAAATAAAAGGAACCTTTCGAGAAGGTATTTGCTCGCCGAGCATAAAATAGGAAAGCAAAATCGTAAAGATTATATTCGAGCCACCTAATGCCGCCACTATATTCGGTGCCAATTTCTCTAAGGCAAGATAATTGAAGATTGGCTGGACATTCATAAGAATAAAACCGCTGACCCACCCTATTATCTCGCCATGCCTTATTCTCTCTCCGCGGCGCTTTGCAGACAACCAATGTACATGCTTCTTTTGAAGAGAAAAGCCTAGAGACAAGAGAAAGTTTCCAAAAAGTGCAGCAAAATAAGCGGTAATGGTGTTCATAATCTGCTTGCTCTCTGCCTGATCGAATCAAAAAGCCACGCATATTCGCTTTCGAGTCTGTAAAAAAGTGCTGGTGTACCAAAGGGAGCATGAACAGTAACTTTGCCCGAAGGATAAATCCTGGATGTCCATAGATGTATCCATTTGCCCTCGGGCAAAATCAGCGAGCAGAATTCATCTTTGCTTGCCATATTAGGCGAAAAAACAAGATCAGACCCTGAAAAGAGCATGTTATCGCTTTTAGCATAATCGCAATCATCTGGAAATAAAATCGACGGATGAAAAATGGCGGGTATCCCTTCATTATTCCATCGCTTCTCACAGAATTCCCAATATTGAGAAAGGCCTGCACGAATCTTCGCATATCGATTTTGAGCGCGTTTCCTATTGCTGCCAACCTCGAGGTTCATTGGAATCTCTCTTCTAAACAATAGAGGAAGAACAATATCAGGCTGACATAGCATTAAATCTGCTATTTTCCAATCTTCGTACCCTTGTGCATCTTTTGCTATCGAAAAATTCAATTCTTGAAAGTCGCTGGGTTTTGCTCCAGAGAAAGAGAGCGACCCCAATAACCCAACAGCATCTCTAGGCTTAAAGCGACCAATGCCTTCTTGAGGCTCCAATTCCAATGATGTCTCATTCCAATGGACAGGATGGCTATATAGCATTGTCCAGATATGCCAAAGTTGGCAAGCTTGCATAGGGTTTTTAGCATAGCCGATATACACTGCTGCAGGCAGTTCGAGCGACAATTCTAGTGCTCCATTTATAAACGAAAAGATACGCTTTCCAGACGATTCACATAGTAGAAATCTACCGTCGATTGCAAATGCGGCAGTCTGAAGGCCCTGCTTTAGCTCTATGCTCCCCTTCAGGTCATGAGATGGTCGAGGACCAAGCCCATTCCATTTAGCGCTCGAAATATCTAGAAAGCGAATCTTGACAGCGTCGATCTTTGAATCTAAAGAAGAAAAATCAAGCATAAAAATCGAGCCATGATCGCCATACCGCTGAAATTCTTCTCGCATTGAAAGGCCTTCCGAAAAGGCAAAAAATGCGCTGTCCTTAGATGCCATGGATGGCATGCAGCTCCCTGCGCCTCTCCATGCTGACCATATTTCCCCTGATCGATGAACAAAAATAGCCGGCCGCTTCCTGGTGTGCCATAGAAGCCGCTGGCCCGCAATAGTTATGATAAAACCTTGCTTCCAGTTCTCAAATGAAATCAAAGGTAGTCTCCGATATCTGCTCAATGGCCCTAAAGCCTTCAACCTTGGCTGCAATACCAAAAATATCCAATATTATTACCATATACAATTGGAGCAGGATGAGCAACAACCATTTATCATTTGCATTCATGAAAAACATAGTGTATAATTTAGAAATCTTAGCTTTTATTTCATGCCAAATATTTTTACAGGAGGTGAAGAAGCATGAAAAGATTCTTGGTACTCGGAATTTGTTTGCTCATGGCAACCAGCGCATTCGCTCAGCAGCAATTCATTACAATTGCGACTGGCGGCACTGCGGGTACTTATTTTCCACTCGGTGGTGCGCTTGCTGACATCTGGAATAAGAATATCCCCAAGATGAACGCAACAGCCCAAGCAACAGGCGCTTCTATTGCTAACATAAACCTGCTCAAAGGGGGCAATGTTGACGTTATTTTTACTCAGAATGATGTCGCAAGCTATTCTTACAATGGTACTGAATTGCTGAAAGATCAAGCTTATAAGGACTTACGCGGCATGGCCTGTCTGTATAACGAAACAATTCAGCTCGTTGCTCTAGAATCCAGTGGCATCAAAACCATAACCGACCTGAAGGGGAAGAAAGTATCCGTAGGCGCTGCAGGATCTGGAACAGAAGCCAATGCTCGTCAAATTCTTGAATCTGCTGGCCTAACCTACAATGATATCAAGGTTCAGTATCTGTCTTTTGGCGAATCCGCGAGTAACATGAAGGATGGCAATATCGATGCCGCTTTCAATACAGCCGGAATTCCGACAGCAGCCATTCAGGATCTTGCTGTTTCTAAAAAGATGGTCCTTGTGCCTATAGATGGTCAGGTTGCAACAAAACTCATGGCAAAATATCCCTTCTATGCGTTGCAAATAGTCCCGGCTGGCACCTACCAGGGACAAAATCAGAATGTGACCACAGTTGCAGTCAAATCGATGCTCGCCGTGAGCAGCAAGCTGAGCGGAGACTTGGTATACAAAATGCTCGAAACCATGTACGCGAATACCGACAGACTGATTGCTGCGCATTCCCAGGGAAAGAACATCAAGATCGAATCTGCACTTGAGGGCATGTCGATTCCTCTGCATTCAGGAGCAGAAAAGTATTTCAAGGAAAAGGGTGTTCTGAAATAAGCTAAAAGTTTTGGCTAACGGAAACTGGAATGCCATAGACGGCGCGGAACTTTTTCGTTTCGCGCCGTTTATTCAGGCAAAAACAACATGAAACAAGGGAGGATAACTGGCAAAAAATTGATCTTAGGGTGTTTGATCTTGGTCGTCGCCCTGAGTGTTATCGCAATGCGTCTTAGGATCGTGCCAGTCTTGATCATAAAGAACAGCCAAAACAAGACTGTTGCACGATTACCTCTCTATGATGGACAATTCATCCATCATTATATTCATTCGATTCATAAGACTGCGGTCGATGAATACTTCCAAATAAAAGGAAGAAATCTCGAACTTTTTCAAGTGAAGTACGATACATATGGCGTTGGTATGCCTTCTGACGGTGGGGAGGCTTTCACTATTGAAGATGGTCGTTTTGTCGTCAAGATGCACCGAACATTCTCCAATATCCCCATCCGAGTATCGATTATTCCTCAACATGGAGTCATAGTTGGGAATGAATTATTGTCTTTTACACAATGGATGCTGCCAGAATCAGAAGTTACCCTCTCCGCAGGGAGAATGCTGATATTTTACAATGGGAGGAGTTCTCCAAAATGAGTGATTTACCAATACATGAACAGGAAACTACCGGCGATGCTCAAGAGATTTTGAAGAAATTCGATAAAGAATCCAATTATAGAATCTATTCGGGTTTCTTTGCAAAGTTTATTTCAGCATTGGCGATCGCATTTTCTGTATTTCAGCTCTATACAGCGATTTTTGGAGTTTTAGATGCAATGCTCCAGAGATCGATACATCTTTCATTCGGCCTAGCACTTATATATCTACTTTATCCTGCTAGCAAGAAATGGTCCTTTAATAAGCTACATCCACTAGATGCGTTGCTTGCGGTGGCAGGAGCGCTCGCTCCTATGTACATCATAATAAACTACCAAAAGTTGGTATTGAGAGCAGGAACGGCTACCACGCTGGATATCGTTTTTGGCGTTATAGGAATATTGCTTGTGCTAGAAGCAGCACGCCGTGTTGTTGGTGTGCCTATGGTGGTAATCGCGGTTGTCTTTATCATCTATGCCTTTATTGGCCCATATATACCAGGCAAACTAGCACACCGAGGCGCAAATTTCGAGACTCTGGTGCAACATTTATATTATACGACCGAAGGTATTTTTGGGATTCCAATTGGCGTCTCGAGTACCTTTATATTTCTTTTTATTCTCTTTGGTGCATTTCTTGAAAGAACCGGTCTTGGTCAACTTTTCATCGACCTTGCTAATTCTGTGGCAGGCTGGGCAGCTGGAGGTCCTGCAAAGGTTGCAGTTATTTCGAGTGCTCTATTAGGCACAGTGTCAGGATCATCAGTCGCGAATGTTGTAGGTACAGGCTCCTTTACCATTCCAATGATGAAACGCCTCGGATACAAGCCTGAGTTTGCCGGTGCTGTGGAGGCAACGGCTTCTACAGGTGGCCAGTTGATGCCGCCCATAATGGGGGCTGCCGCATTCTTGATGGCAGAATTCACTGGTATTCCTTATTCCCGAATAATTGGTGCAGCGGTGGTTCCTGCGATACTCTATTATTTCGGAGTATGGGCTGGTGTGCACTTTGAGGCCAAGAAAAATGGGCTCAGAGGATTAAGTCGAGAAGAGCTGCCAAAACTCAAAAATGTGATCACGGAAAGAGGACACCTCATTATCCCTCTCATCGCAATAATTTATTTACTAGTATCGGGATATACACCAATGAGAGCTGCATTATGGGCTATAGTGCTTTCCATAATATCGTCCTGGCTAAAGAAAAGCACACGCATTCCTCCGATAGAAATCGTGCGAGCCTTGGAGGCTGGAGCACGTGCTGCTCTAGGAGTACTCGCAGCTACCGCATGCGCAGGTATCATCATAGGAGTTGTCACCCTAACGGGCCTTGGCCTCAAGCTTGGATCGGTGTTGGTTGATATAGCCGGAGGAAAGCTAATTCCAACACTATTCTTTACGATGCTCACGTCGCTAATACTCGGAATGGGAGTGCCGACTACTGCAAACTATGTCATCACTTCTACAATTACCGCCCCTGCTGTCATTATGCTTCTATCAAGAAAAGCAGGCTTAGATCCTTATGCTGTGGCGCCTGCGAATATTATTCTACCTGCTCACATGTTTGCATTCTATTTTGGCATCATTGCAGATGTAACGCCTCCGGTCGCTCTGGCGGCCTTTGCGGGAGCAGGTATTGCAAAGGCCAATCCAATGAAGACAGGCCTAAATGCATCAAAGCTTGCCATCGCAGCCTTTTTGGTGCCATACATATTCGTTATGAATCCTCAGATGCTTTTGTTCAACATCAACTTTTTATCTTTTGTCTGGATGCTAATAACAAGCCTTATCGGAATCGTAGCTGTCGCTTCTGCGGTCAATGGATGGCTGATGACGAATACTGTATGGTACGAAAGAATACTAGGATTTGTAGGTGGAGTATTGTTGATAGATCCAGGCCTTACAACCGACTTAATAGGAATTGGACTTGTAGCGATATTGTTCATCAGCCAATTTTTGCGCTCTAAAAAATTGAAAGTGAAGCCATCACCTTGATCGGTTCGATGGTATCTCAATATAGCAGCAAAAAAAGTACGTGGCTTTCAACGAAAGAGGCTGCCATCTAAGGTATGGCAACCTTTTTCGTTTTATATATTCCACTATCTAAGTTTCTTAGAGATAGGATTCAGCCGTCTTGAGGATATCGGCAAACACACCGCCTGCCGTCACTTCTGCTCCTGCGCCTGGACCACGTATAACAAGCGGGTTTTGAGAATAGCGCTTTGAAGTGATAACCACCATATTATCTGTGCCTGACAGACTATAAAATGGGCTGTCGGGTCCGAATGAGGAGAGGGAAAGCCGTGCCTCCATTGGTGTGACTATTGCAACATAGCGCAATACTCTCCCGGATCGAGATGCTGAATCGCAGGACTTTCTCATCATTTCATCCATTTCTGGCAAAAGCGCCAAGAATTCCTCAATAGATAAAGCATGGATTATCTGTTTTGGAACAAGAGATTCTATCTGTATCTGCGACTCTTCCAATGAAAAACCGGCTTCGCGCGCCAAAATGATCATTTTTCTGATTATATCTTTAGCGCTCAAATCGTCGCGCGGATCTGGCTCCGTATATCCGCGCAGCTTAGCTTCCGCAAGAAGCTCGGAAAAAGAACTGCCCTTTCCAAGATTGTTGAAAATAAAACTGATGGTTCCAGATAACACTGCCTCTATTCTTAAAATTTCATCACCTGATGCTACTAAGTCTTGAATTGTACCAATGACTGGCAGGCCAGCCCCCACTGTTGTCTCGTAGCGATAGGGTACATCCATATCTCGTGCAATATTCACTAATCTCTGATAATTGCTAAATGAGCCGCTATTTGCTCGTTTGTTTGGTGTCACAATAGAGATCGAAGCTGACAGCAGTGTTTCATAGTGATGTGTTATATCCTCGCTTGCTGTACAGTCGCAGAAACAAGCATTCTGAAGATTGAGGTTTAGTATCTCTCGGATAAAAGCAGAGATATCGGTCTTATTACCTGATTGCAGTGCTTCTCTCCAGTTTTCGAGATCGATTCCCTTGGAATCTATAAGCATATGTCGCGAATTTGCGATACCCGCTATTCGCACGCGAATCGACCGATCACGAAAAAGCCTCTCATGCTGTGCCGCTACCTGCGTAAGCAATGTGCTACCAATCAATCCTGTTCCCACAAGAAACACATTGACGGTTCGCACACCTGCAAGGAAAAAAGCGTCGTGGATGGAACACATCGCCTTATTTCGATCCAGAGCGCTTATTACTATTGATATATTTAGCTCAGAGGATCCCTGGGCTATGGCAACAACATTTATGCCATTTCTCCCCAGAGCTTTGAAGACACGGCCTGATATCCCGACTCTGTGCTTCATCATTTCGCCGACAACCGCAATTATGCTGAGATCTTGCTCGATGGATGGACGCTGAATGGTGCCCGAATCGATCTCATATTTAAATTCTTCTTTAAGAACAAGAGCACCTTTTTCAGCATCCTTAGGAAGCACAGCGCAGCAAATGGAGAGCTCGCTCGATCCCTGCGTTATTAGAATTATATTTATGCCTGCAGAGGCAAGGGCGGCGAACATTCTCGCGGCGATGCCAGCGACGCCTGGCAAACCCGGTCCCTGTAACAAGAGAAGAGATATCGATGGTATTGAAGCAATGCCACGGATAGGCCAGCTACTTGGTACTCCTTGTTTTACAATTCTTGTCCCTGGCTTATCCGGGCTAAAGGTATTCAGTATGCGAACTGGAATACCTCGATCCATTGCAGGCAGAATAGCCGGAGGATGTAAGACTTTCGCGCCAAAGTGAGACATCTCCATAGCTTCTAGATAGGATATCTCCGGTATAACAAATGCATCGGGAACCGCACGAGGATCGGCTGTCATGATACCATCTACATCGGTCCATATCTGAATTTCTTCAGCCCCAAGGCAAGCTGCTAGGATGCTTGCGGTAAGGTCCGATCCTCCTCGACCTAGGGTTGTTGTTACCCCATCCATTGTAGAGGCAATAAACCCTGTTACTACAGCGATATGCGTAAAATCAGCAAAAAATGATTTAACCCTTTGGATCGTCTCCGATTCTAGCCAATGCGCAGCGCCAAACTTATTATCGGTTATAATGAGCTTTCGTGCATCCACAACCTCGGCGTTTAAGCCAGCTTGAAACAAGGTCTGCACAATTATAGTTGCACTCAATCTCTCTCCGTAGGACGCAACCAGATCGAGAGTCCTTAGCGATAAGTCTTGTACCAACGAAATACCGAGCAGCAGAGAAGAAAGCTCGTCTAGAAGAACTTTTATCTCCACTGTGGCGATTTCTCTATACTGGGACTTCAGAAGAGCCGAGATTATCGAATAATGTCGTTCTCTAATGGAAGCAAATGCAGATTGCCAATCTCCACCTTCGCTTGCCAGCTTTGCTGAGGCAAGAAGTGTATCGGTAGTACCAGAGAGAGCCGACACGACTAGAATCTTTTCGCCGGATTTCTGCACAATGCTCACGAGTGACTTCAGAGCCTCAGGGCTGCCTGTAGATGTACCACCAAATTTCAGAATCTTCATGATCCCTCCTATTGGCGGCTACTATATCAGAATAAAACGATAAGCGAAAAGACTATTACAATACGAATTTATATATATTGCCTAAAAACTAGGCGCAATAAATCCTACGCCTAGTTTTCTTTATCCAAAACCAGCAAGGTAAATTTCAGCCAAGCACGGAGAGGAAGACTCCCGCTGCAACTGCCGAGCCAATGACTCCTGCGACATTTGGACCCATCGCGTGCATAAGTAAGAAATTGGTCGGGTCTTCTTTGGATCCCACGACCTGGCTAACTCTTGCTGCCATCGGCACAGCCGAGACACCAGCGGAACCTATGAGAGGATTCACCTTTCCGCCAGTGACCCAGTACATAATTTTGCCAAAGAATACTCCTCCGGCTGTTCCACAGGCAAAAGCAAAAAGTCCAAGGGCAATTATCATCAATGTCTGTGGGTTGAGAAAACGCTCCGCACTAGCGGTCGAACCGACCGACACTCCCAGGAAAATCGTGAGAATATTGATTAGCGCGTGCTGCGCAGTATCGGAGAGTCTGTCCGTCACACCCGTCTCTCTAAATAGGTTGCCAATCATAAGTGAGCCCACGAGAGTAACGGCTGCAGGTAGCAATAGCCCTATCAAGATAGTGACAAATATGGGAAATACGACTCGCTCCGCTTTGGAGACTTCGCGAAGTTGGGCCATCTTTACCAGCCTTTCCTTTTTGGTTGTTAGTCCTCTCATAATAGGAGGCTGGATTAGCGGCACAAGTGCCATATACGAGTAGGCAGCAATAGCGACCGGACCCAAGAGCTCGGGTTTTAGACGCGAAGTAACATAGATTGCGGTTGGGCCATCCGCGCCACCGATGATTCCTATGCTAGCGCAGGCTTTGAGGTCAAATCCTAAATAGTAAGCGGCAATAAAGGGAATGAAAATACCCAGCTGAGCCGCAGCGCCGAGAAGAAGGCTCCAGGGATTTGCAATTAGAGGCCCGAAATCCGTCATCGCGCCTATACCAAGAAAAATAAGCGGCGGATATATTCCAAGCCTTACGCCTTCGTACAAATAATAGATAAGACCACCAACAAGACCATCCTTAGGCCCATCGGTAATTCCGCTCATTGGAAGATTGGCTAAAAGCATACCAAACGCGATAGGCACGAGCAGGAGTGGCTCGAATTCTCGCGCAATGCCAAGATATAGAAGAACACAGGACACAATGAGCATTATTAGCTGCCCCCAGGTCATTGCTATAAAACCTGTTGAAGCAATAAAATGAGACAAGAACTCTTCCATCTAGGAATCCCCCTAGTCTATGCTAGATCAACGAGCGGATCGCCTGTGTTCACTGCAGCGCTTGCAGGAACGCGGAGCGCAACGACCGTACCATCCTGCGGAGCAACAATTTCATTCTCCATTTTCATAGCCTCTAAGAGGAGAAGAACATCGCCACGCTTTACTTTTTGGCCGACTATTACTTTGAAGGCAATAACAGTTCCAGGCATCGGAGCTTTTACCGTCAGGACAGAGCCATTGTTTGCGGGCGCTGCATTGGCCGTATTGGAAGAACCCTGTCCGGAGGCGGTCGCAACGCTCGCAGATGAAGCCGCGTTTGCTACAGGCTGAACATTAGCTGGTGCTGCGGAATAAGAAGTAGAGGCTGCGCCAAATCCGCTTCCTGTAGACTGTCGTACTCCACTGAGCTCCTCGACTGTTACATCATAGGACTTGCCATTTACTGTAATTCTATACTGTTTCATAATATAATTCTCCTTAGCTATTCTAGCGTTCATTGCGAGAAAGGCGCTCCACTCTACCCCATATTGGGGTGTTGAAGCCTTCGACGCTCTCAGTTGGTGACTGATGCACCTGCGTAATTGCAAAACTACCGAGTTTCGAACCACTTGCTTCGGCTACTGCCGCTGCAAGAACAGCGATCAATGCATCATCTTCCTCTACGACTTGGCTGCTAGCTGGTTGAGCTTGTTTTTTTGTAACTTCGACCATCTGCGGCAATGGTGCGGGGTGTTCATGTTCTCTTCGCTTTGTGACTGCAAAGAAACGGGGAAAAGCCAGCAAGAAAAATATCATGATGAATAGAGATACAAAGACCGTTATGAGTCCGATAAGCATTATCATCCATGGGTTTGTCATGATAGGCCTCTCAAACAGGAATATTTCCATGCTTGCGAGAAGGCCGATTCTGTCTCTTCCCAAGCAGAGTATTCAATGCATTGCATAGACGCATCCTTGTATGAGCTGGATCGATGACATCGTCGACATATCCTCGCGATGCTGCTTGATAGGGATTCGCAAAGCTGCGTTTATATTCCTCTATCTTCTCCTTACGGGTTGCTTCTGGGTCGTTAGACTCTTCGATCTCTTTCTTAAAGATGATATTCGCTGCGCCCTCAGGGCCCATTACAGCAATTTCTGCCGTCGGCCAAGCAAAGACTTGATCGGCACCGAGATGCCGCGAGCACATGGCTATATAGGCTCCACCGTAGGCTTTGCGCAGAATCACGGTCACCTTAGGCACAGATGCTTCTGAGTAAGCGTAGAGAAGCTTTGCTCCATGCCTAATGACACCGCCATGCTCCTGCCCTATGCCTGGAAGATAACCAGCAGTATCGGACAGAGTAAGAAGCGGCACATTGAATGCGTCGCAGAATCGGATGAAGCGTGCGGCCTTATCGGAGGCATTGATGTCGAGCACACCCGCTAGATGCTTGGGCTGATTAGCTATTATGCCGATGGAACGGCCAGCAAGGCGCGCAAAGCCTGTTACTATATTCTTTGCGTAACCAGGCTGCACCTCAAAAAAGTCTCCAGCGTCCACCAGTCGAACGATAATGTCTCGAACGTCATAGGGCTTGTTTGGCGAATCCGGCATGAGGTCTGCAATTGAATCATCCACACGAGTCGGATCGTCTCCGATATCTATAATGGGAGGGTCTTCTATGTTGTTCTGTGGAAGATAGGACAGTAGCTTTCTGATTGCCTCCAAGGTCGATTGTTCATCGGGAAAGCTGAAATGCGATACGCCCGAAACTTCTGAGTGGATTTTAGCGCCTCCAAGTTCTTCCGGACTTACTTCTTCACCGGTTACTGCTTTTATAACCTGAGGGCCCGTGATGAACATGTTGCTCGACCCTTCTGTCATAAAGACAAAATCCGTCAAGGCCGGCGAATAGACAGCACCTCCAGCACAAGGCCCCATAATCACGGAGATCTGAGGGATGACTCCAGATGCCAACGTGTTGCGATAAAAAATCTCACCATAGCCCGAGAGAGCATCTACGCCTTCTTGTATTCTCGCCCCGCCAGAGTCGTTTATTCCTATCAATGGACAACCAATTTTGACTGCGAGATCCATGACCTTGCATATTTTTGCCGCATGCATCTCACCAAGGCTTCCGCCCATCACCGTAAAATCCTGGGCAAAAACACAGACATTTCTGCCATTGACCATTCCATAGCCTGTAACGACTCCTTCACCAGGAGCATCGATCTTGTCCATACCGAGCTCGGTAGCTCGGTGTTCGACAAAGGTGTCGAGTTCCACGAAAGTGCCTGGGTCTAGCAGCATTTCGATCCTCTCGCGAGCAGTCATCTTGCCTTTTGCATG